>VTLG01008372.1_pt1 | contig 12721 bp, 20 predicted proteins | sample 4694571 | NCBI WGS metagenome assembly VTLG01 (sample SAMN12604809, study PRJNA352737) | marine metagenome | biome: ENVO:00000447; feature: ENVO:00000209|ENVO:00000569|ENVO:01000036; material: ENVO:00002151; isolation source: viral sequences binned using virsorter ... | reverse complement strand
GTTGGTCGAGATCTCTATACAGAATCAGCACTTAGACGCTGTTAGGGAGCTAAAAGACCTCATTGTAGAACCAGAAAAGATAGAATCTAGCTCGTTAAAGGAGTCTATTAATGGTAGTAGCTCAGAAGACTATGAAGAAGAAAAGCTATAAATACCCTCTATGCGTTGTTTTCTGGGATGATGCAGTTGAGCACTCGGACAATTCAACAGCAGAACCATATCACCAACCAGCTAGGCAAGTGACTTGCGGATGGCTTTTAAAGAACGATAAAAAAGGAGTTTCATTAGCTTTTGAATATGCTGAGAATGAGCAGGGCGTCCGAGGAGAGGCCTTTATTCCGAGTGGTATGGTTACTAGATTAGAGCTTATAGATCTGGATTAGATTTAGTTTTAATAAATTCTTCTAAACTTAGCCATTGAAGTTATGTCTACCAATCTATGTCATCTAGTTTTTCAAGTAGCTCCAGCAGGTGTGGAGTCTCGATATGCTTTAACTGGAAATCAGAGGAATAATGGGAAGGGTCTACTTCTTCTCCGCGCTCGATAAGCGCATGAGTAATTAAATACCAGATAAGCGAAAGGTGATCTTCGTTTAGTTCGACTACTTTTAACCCAAGCTCGCCACCACTAACCACAGTAGCTAGAGCGTCAAACCCTTCGATAGAAGCGGTAGTGCCTGTGCCGACTTTATCTTTAATATGTAAAATATCTGTTACCTGGTATCTGAGGTAATTCCTTATTATTTGCTTCTTCCCTAAGTTCGTCAATGGAGGTACAGGAGTACCCTTAACAATTGCACCTAAAAACATGGACGCCAATATACTGGCGGGCTGTTTTTTGCTAATAGGTAATGAAGCAGAATTTTCTTCAAAATGGTAAGTTATTTGATCCTCCCAACATACAATAGCAAAGGATGATTTTAAACTATGATCTTCCGATTCTACTTCTGATATTGGAACTTGAGCCAATAAAAGCCCTATTTCTCCGTTTTCATCATTTCTGCATATACTCATGGCATAATCATCAGGATTTAGACCAGCATAATCCATGCCAGCACAAATATGATCTCTAAAGATTGTAGCGTTCTTTCCTAATTCATTGTTTTTTTTCATTTTATTACCTCCCAGCCTCCAGAAAAGTCAGTAAGGACAACATATTGGTTGACCTCTTCTGATGCCATATCATCTAGGACAGCTGTCGAATATCCAAAAGCATCCAGAATTTTTATAAATAATAAAACACCTGCATATCCATCCAGCCAATACATATAAAGACCTTTATCTTTTTCAAAGGTCGCTGGCAAATCTTTAATTGTCTCGAATCTATCTATCTGATCAAAATAAAAACTGCGAGTTGAAGTATGCCAAAGGCCATAAACATCATCTATATCAAAGTTAAGGGTAACTTGCTTACTCATTTTGCTTTCTCCTATTGGTTAATTATATACTAAGTTATTAATAAATTAATTCATATAGTTTCTGAGCATCCATTATTATTAATCCTGACAGTCTCAATAGTAAAATGTCTCTGATAACAGAATAAAAGTGAGTTACTGACTCTTTGATTATTGCTATTGCAATAATCAATATACTTAGATTGCAATTTCTCATCTAGAGCCTGAAGTCGCTCTAATTCGCTAGTGACTTCCTTGTAGTCTTTGCTTTCAAGTATAAAAGCTGGCTGAATTTTCTGGCCTTTTGAGACTTGATGGAGTCGATAAAGTATATTATTCATTAGCTTCCTCCTCCTCTTTTCTTGTAGTAAGTAACTTCGTATACCTTGACCATAATCCTCTGTCTATCGGGTGAACATCACCACTTACTCGCCACCATTCCTCTGATTGTCTCCAACCCTTGTAATATTTACTTTCAATATCATTTATTTTTGTTTGTATTTGTTTTAATGTTAGCTTGCTCATGCTTCTGAAACCTCCTCTATTAATAATTAAACTATCATTGTTATTAAGTACCATTATCGTCTGTCACCTTTATGGTGTCAAGTTTAACAGTACAACTAATTAAAAAGACATTAAGATATGTTAAAGAATACGCATGTAGGAATTTTAAAAGCTAGCATCTAAGCTAAAATGATAAATATAGTATTATTATTATTTGCGTCTGTGTTACAACAATGAAATGAAACAGCGCAAAGCCTTTATAATCAATAACTTACAATTAAGTATATTTTTATCATTTTTTCGTTGAGTTTTTTTCTGGAAGATAAAAAATCAATCGACCCCCCCTTAAATAGTTTTCGGGTGATGATAATGACTAAGTCCTGACGCACAAAAAAATTTTTAAAAAAATATAAAATAAAACACTTGTCACCTTAAACAAGACAGGGTATATTAAATAAAAACTATAGGAGAGCGATATGACAGTTTATGGATATGCAAGAGTTTCTACACTTAGCCAAGCTGATAACACCAGCATTGCTGACCAGGAACGACAAGTTGCTGGTCTAGCAATGATAGAGAACCTAAAAATAAAAAAAATTTTAAAAGATGTGGGCGTTTCAGGTTCTACTAATTTCTTTGAAAGACCATCTATGAAAGATATTGAACTCAAATCAGGAGATGTAATCATCGTTGCTAAACTAGATCGCTTTACGAGACATCTTAGGAATTGCTTAAATGACATAGAAAAACTTAAATCATTAGGTGTAAGAGTTATTACTAAAGATTTAGGTGATCTAACTGATGATAAAAATATCGTAGCTCAACTAATGATTAACATCATGGCTTCTTTTGCAGATTACGAAAGATTAATGATTAAAGATCGTATTACTAAAGGCAAAGAATCTAAAGCTGCAATGTCTTTACCTAACATCAAATCTAAAGGCTATACAGGCGGTCCTATTCCCTTTGGATGGGAATTGAAGGGCAATGGTAAGGAATCATTTTTAATTGAATCTAAACACAAGACGGAAGCTGACAAGCTTATGAGACAAAGAAGATCTGATCATGTTCCTTTTAGAAAAATTGCTGATGAAATTACAAGTAAGTTTTTTCCTTGTTCTCCTTCAACAATCATGCGCCATTGTGGCAAGAAGGAAAATTGGGCTTCTTAATTGCTAAATGTGATTTTTGTGGTAATGACGCTCGTTTAGAAAAAGGTATTTGTCAAAGATGTAGAGCAACTTATTCATGCTTTAAAAAAGATAAAAAAAAGGAGAAGAAGAATGAGCGTTAAATATATTCTAATCGTATTTATGATTTTCTTTTCAGGAACGGCAGTTGGTGTATACACAACAGTATCCCACCAACAAGAGTTGATTCTGTTAAAAGAAGAAATATTAAACTACCCATTACATTATCGAGGCAAGGGCGATGACTGGGGATGTTCTCTTAATGCCTGGAAAGCTCATTGCATTATCAACTTCCCATCATGTTCAGAAGAATCTAATAGACTTTTAACTGAAGAAAAGACTGACGAACAAACAGATGGCTGATAATCCATTTTTAGATTTCGTTAAAGCATATCGCAATAATCCAACTGCATTTGTTAAAAACATTCTTAAGGTAGAGCCTGACGAGTGGCAAGCTGAATTTCTTCAAGCAATCGCTAAAGGAGAAAGAAGAATCTCGGTTAGATCAGGACATGGAACTGGAAAGTCTACTGCTGCATCCTGGGGTATGTTGTGGTTCATACTGACCAGGTATCCTTGTAAGGTAGTCGTTACTGCTCCAACCAGCGCTCAGTTATTCGATGCTTTATTTGCTGAATCTAAACGATGGCTTAAAGAATTACCAAAAGTGCTGTCTGAATTGCTTGAAACCAAGACTGATCGTATCTTTCTAAAAGCCTCTCCAACAGAGGCTTTTATCAGTTGTAGAACTTCAAGAGCAGAAACACCAGAAGCTTTGCAAGGCGTACATAGTGAGAATGTGATGCTCATCGCAGATGAAGCATCAGGAATACCCGAATCTGTTTTTGAAAGTGCTGCTGGCTCTATGTCTGGAGATAATGCAACGACCATATTGCTAGGAAATCCAACCAGATCAAGCGGTTTCTTCTTTGATACGCATCATAGAATGGCTGACTCTTGGTGGACTAGAAAAGTTAGTTGTATTGACTCTCCTAGAGTTTCTAAGGAATACATTGAGGAGATGAAGATCAGATATGGAGAAGAAAGCAATGCTTATAGAGTAAGGGTTTTAGGGGAATTTCCAGCATCAGAAGATGATACTGTCATTCCTTTAAGTTTAGTGGTGGATGCTCAAAATAGGGATATTCAACTAGATAAAAAAGCCAATGTTATTTGGGGATTAGATGTAGCACGATTTGGAAGCAATTCTAGCGCCCTTGCTATTAGGCAAGGTCGCGTTATAAAGGACATTAAGAGTTGGAAAGGCTTAGATACCATGAGGTTATGTGGTGCAATTAAAGCTGAATATGATGCTTTATTTGATAATGATCTAAAACCAGTAGAGATCTTAGTTGATAGTATTGGAGTTGGAGGAGGGGTAGTTGATCGTTTAAGAGAGCTTGGCTTGCCTTGTATTGGGATCAACACTTCTGAAGCTCCAGCTCTAAGTAAAACTTATCAGAATTTAAGGGCTGAATTGTGGTTTAAGGTAAAAGCCTGGCTAGAACAAAGGGATGTAAGAATCCCAAAAAATGAGCATTTATTAGCTGAATTAGTCTCACCTCGTTATAAATTCTCCTCTTCTGGGAAGATGATTATTGAAAGCAAGGACCAAATGAAGAAAAGAGGAATTGCTTCTCCTGATCTAGCTGATGCTGTTTGCCTGACTTTTGCTAGCAATGCAGCAACCGCTGGAGGGCAAACAGGGTTTGCCAACTGGAAGAAACCCATTAAAAGACAACTAAAAGGAATTGTATAAATGGATGATAACTTTTATAAAGCAGCCATAGCTCATTGGCAATCAGAAAGGCTAAAAGCTATAGCGACCTTGAGGATGCTATTTACAAAAAGCGTTGGAATTGGCGAACATACTGAGATATTAACTGAGATTCATAAATGGACAGATCTTTTATCCCAAGCAGAAGAGAACATCAATAGCTTAGAAAAATACAAAAATAAGCTAATTTAGGGGGTATCTAGGATATTAGTTAAGACGAGATCGTGCCGTAGAAGCGATTCTGTGAAGAGGTTTTTTTTACTAACTCCACCTTACTTTGTCTGACCAGTAAGCAGCTGACATTTTGCCCTTAGCAATGTTTTTAGCATGACGAGCTTTAAAGCTTCTTCTTCTAGCCTTTTGCGTTTCAGATTCATTCATTTTAGGTTTACCAGCAGTCTTAACTCCTTGCTGACCAAAACGAATAAGCTTTAAATCATGGCCATCCTGAGCTAAAACCATGTGTGATTTTGTTTTATGTCCAGGTGTTCTTTTAGGCTTATTTACGCCTTTAAGATTATGTTTGTTCATCAAACTTTTTTTTCTATTTTCATGTGCCATAACTTATCCTTTAAAGTCGGAGGCCAGATAGGAGACTGACCTCCTCATTGCTGCCTAGCAGCGTAATTGTCATTGCGACAAAATCCTACTCAGGGGTTAGTGAGTAGTATCCAGATGTGGGGTTTCTGGTACTATTAGTTTATCTAAACAAGACAATGTAAACAAATGCAATACAAAAATGTTGTAAAATATATAGACGAATAATCTATATATAGGGTTTACATGGAAAAAGATTACGAAGAAGAATTAGAAGATGTTCTTATCGAACCTGAAAGAATGTCTGATGAGTTATTACAATCTATTTTAAAAAGTGAAATAGATGATGCGATTGATTTTATCGACAATACGATAAGCCCTATTAGAGCTGAGTCTGAAGAGTATTATTTAGGTAGGCCCTTTGGCAATGAAGAAAGCGGTAGATCACAAGCAGTATCAATGGATGTTAGAGATGTTGTTCAAGCAATACTACCATCGTTAATGAGGATCTTTCATGGTGGATCAAATGTAGTTGAGTTTGTTCCAATAGGACCAGAAGATGTTCCTCTTGCTAAACAAGCAACTGATTACTGTAATTATGTTTTTCAAAATGATAATGATGGCTACTCAGTTTTATTATCAGCTTTTAAAGATGCTCTAATAAAGAAATGCGGAATTGTTAAATTCTATTGGGATGATCAAAGCGAAGTTGAAACTTATGAATTAGAAAATATTGATGATATTTCTTTAACGACATTAACTTCAGATCCAAGAATAGAAATTGAAATTTTAGAAACTGTTCAGTCATCAGATAATGTTGACGAACTGGGCAATCCAATTAACTCTCACAATGTAAGGGTTATTCGTACTATCCCCAATGGGAGAGTACGAATAGAAAGCGTGCCTCCTGAAGAGTTTTTAATAAATAGAAATGCAAGAACTTTAGAGGATGCTGATATTGTAGCTCATCGTAGGTATTTAACTATTTCAGAATTAGTTAGCATGGGTTACTCAGAAGATGAAGTAAGTAGCTATGCTACTAACGAAACAGATTTTGATTTCAACCAAGAAAGCGTAGCTCGTAACCAAGACTTAAATAGTTTTGATGATGATTCAAGTGATCCTTCAATGAGAAGGGCTTTATATGTTGAATCGTATATTTATGCTGATATGGATGGTGATGGAATAGCTGAAAGAAGAAGGATTTGTTCTATTGGTGAAAATTACGATATTTTGTTAAATGAACCAGCAATACATATTCCTTTTGCTACTTTCATGCCAGATCCAGAACCACATCAATTCTTTGGTTTATCTATAGCAGATATAACTATGGATGTTCAAAAAATTAAATCTATGGTTTTAAGATCTTCTTTAGATTCGTTAGCTTTATCAACACATCCTAGAGTTGGTGTTGTTGAAGGACAAGCATCAATGGATGATGTTTTAAATACTGAAGTTGGCGGAATTATTAGAATGAGAAATCCAGGTAGTGTTATTCCGTTCTCAATGCCTTACATTGGTAAGGAAGCATTTCCAATGCTTGAGTATTTAGATTTAGTTAGAGAAAACAGAACAGGAGTCTCAAGAGCTGCTGATGGTCTTGATCCATCAGCATTACAATCTTCAACTAAATTAGCAGTTGCACAAACTATTAATGCAGCTCAACAAAGAACTGAATTAATTGCTAGAAATTTTGCAACAACAGGTATGAAGCAATTATTTAAAGGTATTTTTGATTTAATCATTACTCATCAAGATCAAGAAAGAATGGTTAGATTAACTAATAAATTTGTTCCAATTGATCCTAGAATTTGGAACTCAGATATGGATGTCATTGTTAATGTTGCTTTAGGAAAAGGATCTGATGAAGAACGATTAGCTTTCTTGCAAACCATTTTACAAAAACAAGAACAACTACTTCAGCAATTAGGTCCTGAAAATCCATTAGTAAACATGCAACAGTATTACAATACTTTAAGCCAGATAGTGCAACTATCAGGCTTTAAAGATGTTAATAATTTTGTTAGTGATCCAGCTAATTATCAACCACCACCACCGCAACAACCTAAACCTGATATTAATGAACAATTAATCCAGGTACAAATGCAACAGATACAAGCTGACATACAAAAGAAAGCAGCACAACTTGAACTCGATAGAGAAAAGATGATGCGTGATGATGATAGGCAAAGAGATGATGATGAGGCTAATTGGTTATTAAAAGCAGCAGAGCTTCAAGCAAAGTTTGGTGCTCAAGTTGATGTCGCTTCTATAAAAGCTTTAGCCGATAGAGATAGAGAAGTTATTAAACAAGCTAATTTACAACCAGTGGGGAATATAAACAATGGCAGACCAAGATGATATTAAATTTGGAGATGAAGTAGCAAAATTAGTAAATGATCCATTGCTGCAAGAAATCATAAACATTCTTGAAACCGATCTCTTTGACGAATGGGTATCGTCAAAGAATGAAAAGCAAAGAGAAGAGATCCATGCAGAAATGCTTGGAGCAAATAGATTTTTTGCAAGAATGAAAGCATCAGTAGATGATGCAATTTTTTTAAAAAGTAAAATAAACAAGGAGCAATAATGGCAGATACAAAACCAACTGGTCCGATCAATTTAAGTGAAGCCAAACAAATTATGGAAGATCTTTTTGACCAGGACTCAAACGAGCAACCTGAGAGTGAAAGCCAAGATTTAGCGGCTAATAATGAGTCTGAAGCATTAGCTGAAGGCGAGGCAGAGAGTGAACAACTAGAAGAGCAAGCTTTAGAGGAGTCTGAAGAACTCGAACTAGACGATGTTTCTGCCGAAGAAAGTGAGACAGCAGAAGAGCAAGAAGAAGTTATAGAGGAACCTGAATCTTTTGACATCAAAGTAGATGGTCAAGAAGAGCAGGTATCCCTTGATGAACTTAAAAAAGGCTATTCTCGTCAAGCCTCTTACACTAGAAAATCGCAAGAGCTAGCTGAACAGCGTAAAGCTTATGATTCTGAACTTGCGAATGTAACTCAAGAGAGACAACAATATGCTCAATTAATTGGGCAGCTTGAACAACAACTACAAGCAGATACACCTCAAAGTCAACCCGATTGGGATGCTTTATATAAAGCTAATCCAATAGAAGCAGCAAGACAAGAAAGACAATGGCGAACCCAAGAAGAGGCCAGAACGAAAAAGCTCGAAGCTATACAGCAAGAGCAAGAAAGAATCAGGCAAACAAACGAAAAGGAACACGCTAATTATCTTCAATCAGTCATAACTGTAGAAAATGCAAAGCTTACTGAAGTGATTCCAGAATGGAAAGACAATAAGGTAGCTGGTAATGAGAAAGGTCAACTACGAGAGTGGTTACTAGATCAAGGAATTACCAACGAAGAAATGCAACAACTTATCAAAGCAGATCATGTCAAATTACTCAGAAAGGCATGGTTATATGATAAAGGTGTTAAGAGAGTGTCTAAAGCTCGAACAAAACAGTCTAACAGTAAAAAAACTGTTAGACCTGGTTCTAGTAAAAGCACACCTAATGCACAAAATAGAATGGTCAAGCAATCTCAACAGAAGTTACAAAAAAGTGGCCGCTTCGGTGATGCGGTAGATCTTATTAAAAACATGATATAGAGGTAAATAAAAATGGCAATTGTAACTAATACTTTTACAAGGTATTCAGCCGTTGGAATGAGAGAGGATTTATCCAATGTAATTTGGAATGTATCTCCTCAAGACACTCCATTCGTTTCGAATATCGGTAAAAGAAAAATAACTAACACAACCTTTAGTTGGCAACAAGACCAACTTGCAAATGCAGCAGCAAATGCACAACTTGATGGTGATGATGTTTCATCTTTTTCTGCGGTTGCAGCAACAACTCTTCGTACTAATTTTTCACAAATTATGCGTAAGACTTTTATCATTGCTGACAACTTAGAAGTAATTAATGAAGCAGGTAGAAAATCAGAACATGCTTATCAATTAGTGAAAGCTGGCCGTGAGCTAAAACGAGATATTGAGTTAAATTTTTGTGGGGTGAATAATTCGAAGGTTAGTGGGGGCACTTCCACTGCTAGAGAGACAGGTTCACTTTCCTCATGGGTAGCAACTAATGTCTCTCATGGTTCTGGTGGTTCTTCACCTGGCGATGGCACTCAATGTACTGATGGAACACCACGAGCAATTACTGAAACTATTTTAAAAGCTGTTTTACAAAGCACTTGGAATAGTGGCGGTGATCCGCAAATGCTGATGGTCGGGGCACATGTAAAGACAGTTGTATCAGGATTTTCAGGTATAGCTGCGAACAGGTATCTTGCTCCGAGTGATGGTCCAACGGTGATCGTAGGGGCTGCTGATGTTGACTCAATGTTAAGCATCGCTGCGTAGGGATACGCAGGCAATAAGATGGTGAATTCAATGAAACTCTTTAGTACAAAGACAATATTGAGCCAAGCCCGAAAGGGAAGGTGCAACGACTATCCGAAAGGAGTACGCTCAAGCGAGCGGAAGCGCCATCCATCCAGAACGGATGATGATATAGTCTCAACTTCATGGCGACATGGAGCAGTTAATAACGGGAATAAGTTAGCGACTTATTTTGAAGAAAATTGTTATGTGAGTGACTTCGGTTCTGTTTCAATCGTACCTAATAGATTCTCAAGATCAAGAGATGCTTATGTTCTTGATCCTGAGTTAGCAGCTGTAGCAACACTGCGACCTATTCAGGAAGTAAAACTGGCTAAGACTGGTGATGCTGAGAAAAGCATGCTGATCTTTGAAGGTGGATTAGAAGTTAGAAATGAAAAAGGTTTGGGAGCTGCTTACGACTTAAGCGTTTCTTAATCGAGTAAAAAGTAAAGTGAAGGAGAGGGGCAACCCTCTCCTGATCTTTAGAAAATGATAAAATAATGTATAGAAAAACATATATATGGTTATGAAAAGAATAATTGATAAAGATTTAGCTACAAGTACAACAACTAATTTTCAATATGAAGAATCAAGTAGCGGTAGAGAAAGTGATGATTCAATCGTCATACAAACAGTACAAGATGTTTCGTCAATAATTAAACATAACAAGATACAAGCAAATGAAATAGACAAGCATCAAAAATATGGGGAATGGAGCAAAGTAGCTTCTATTCCTATGAGTATTTATTACGAACTAAAGAAAAAAGGAATTACTAACGATCAAGCTGCAATGAAAAAGTGGCTTAATGATCCAGACAATAAATATTTTAAAACAAGAGGCGGTAGGATTTAATGGCAATTACTACTTATAGTGAATTACAAAGTAGCGTTGGAGATTGGTTAAATCGTTCAGATTTATCTTCAGTGATACCAGATTTTATTACTTTAGCTGAAGCTCAGTTTAATCGTTCTATTAGACATAGAAAAATGGTAACAAGATCAACAGCAACTATATCTGAAAGATATAGTGCTACACCTACTGACTGGATGCAGACAGTAGCTTTAAATCTACAGACTGATCCAATAGAGCCACTTGAATATATTACACAAGAACAAATTAATGAAAAAAGACATGCTTCTAGTGCATCAGGTAGACCAAAATATTTTACGATGGTAGGAACTGAGTTTGAAGTATATCCATCTCCAGATGCAAGCTATACAGCAGAAGTTGTTTATTATGGAAAAGTAGAAGCTTTATCAGATAGCAATACAAGTAATTGGCTTTTATCTTTATCACCAGATATTTATTTATATGGAGCGCTTATTCAAAGCGCACCATATTTACAGAATGATGAAAGACTAGGAACATTTTTTGGTCTTTACGAAAAAGCCATTGCTGATATGAACATCAGCAATGAAAGATCACAAGGACAAGTATCAATGCGAATGGCTTTTAAGCCTTTGCAATAATGCTGTCCTTTATACAGCCTGGAACAGTAAAAGTAAGTACCACAGACCATCGTGGTTTTACACCAGAAGAAATAGCGGAAAGAACAGTATACCAGATCCTTAGCATAGCTGACACTGCCGATCCAAAAATAAAAGAGCAAGCTAGAGCGTTTAAGACACGCATCTTTCATATTATTGTTCATGCAATGAAAGAAGCGATTGTAAATGACAAAACAACTTTAGCTAATAAATTAAGAGAACAAGGTCATAAAGATATGGCTTTAATTTTGGAGAGATTATAAATGGCAATATCACAAGCAATGTGTACCAGTTTTAAACAAGAACTGTTAGAAGGCGTACACAATTTTAAAAACTCAGGTGGCAGCACCTTTCAAATTGCTTTGTATACATCTAGTGCAAGTCTTGGAGCTGCTACTACAGCATATACTACAAGCAATGAAGTTTCTGGAACTGGATATACAGCAAAAGGAAATACACTCACTAGAGTTGATCCAACAACAAGTTCAACTACCGCTTTGACAGATTTTTCAGATACTTCTTGGTCAACAGCGACAATAACCGCACGAGGAGCTATGATTTTTAATGATAGTGCTTCTGGTGATCCAGCAGTAGCTATTTTAGATTTTGGTGGAGATAAGACTTCGACAGCTGGTACATTTTCAATAGCTTTTCCAACAGCAGATGCTTCAAATGCAATTATCAGGATAGCTTAACAAAATGGCTGATACCAAAGTTGCATATCAAGGCTGGAACTCATCTAATATATATTTTGGAGAGTTAACTTATGGTGATGCTGAACAAGCAATCACTGGCCTTACTTCAGCTTTAGGATCAGTAACAATCAGTGCAGGAGCAAGTTTTTCTGTAACGGGATTAGCTGGCACAACTTCATTAGGTAGTGTTAGCGTTTCAGCAAATGCCGATGTATCTGCAACAGGTAATGTTGGCACAAGCGGATTAGGAAGTATTACAGCTACAGGTACAGCTGTTGTATCACCTACTGGCAATGTTGGTACAAGTGCTTTAGGTAGCGTAACTATTTCTGCTGATGCAAATACCAGTGTAACTGGTAATGCATCAAGTGGAAGCATTGGATCTGTAACAGCAATAGGAGGAGCCATTATTTCTCCTACTGGAATCAGCATTACTGGTTCATTAGGATCAGTTGTAATATCAACTGCAAGTACCATTTCAGTAACAGGTGTTTCATCTACTGGCTCGCTTGGTAGTGTCACAACAACTGGAAACTCATCAATTACATTAGAAGGTTTAGCAATGACAGGCTCCATTGGTATCCCTTTTATATGGGGTAAAGAAACGAATGTGTCAACTTCTTGGAACGAACAAGGAGAGGCTGATACTACATGGACAGAACAATCTGCTGCATCGACAACATGGAAAGAAGCAGCTTAATAGAGGAATAGAATATGGCAAGCACTTAT
>VTLG01003097.1_pt1 | contig 12722 bp, 11 predicted proteins | sample 4694571 | NCBI WGS metagenome assembly VTLG01 (sample SAMN12604809, study PRJNA352737) | marine metagenome | biome: ENVO:00000447; feature: ENVO:00000209|ENVO:00000569|ENVO:01000036; material: ENVO:00002151; isolation source: viral sequences binned using virsorter ... | reverse complement strand
TAGGAACTTGGCAGAGTACGCTCACAAACTTTAGATATATTTCTAATAAATGGAAAGTTAATTGTGAAGAAGAAAGGTTACTTGGAGTTTCCTTGACTGGAATTATGGATAACAAGTTAACTAATGGTCATAATTTAGTATCTCCTAAAGAGATTGAAAGTCTATCACAAAAATTAGAAACTCTTAAAGAAACAGCAGTAACAGAAAACGAGGAAATAGCAGACGAAATAGGTATTAGTCCTTCAGCTGCTATTACTGCAATTAAACCTAGTGGAACAGTAAGTCAGTTAGTTGACTCTGCTTCTGGTATACACACAAGACATAATCCGTACTATATCAGAACTGTTAGAGGAGATAAAAAAGATCCTATTTCTAAGATGATGGTGGATCAAGGTATTCCTTATGAAGACGATGCGGTAAAACCTGAAACAGGATTAGTATTTTCGTTTCCTATGAAGTCTCCTAAAGAAGCAGTATACAGAGATGATCTTTCAGCAATAGATCAATTAGTTCTACATTCAGTTTATTCAGAAGCTTTTACTGAACATAAAGTATCTCAAACAATCTCAGTAAAAGAAGATGAGTGGCTGGAAGTAGGAGCTTTTGTTTATCGAAACTTTGATGCGATATCAGGAGTCTCATTTTTACCTTATTCTGACCACATTTATAAGCAAGCACCCTACCAAGACTGCTCTGAAAAAGAGTATAAATCTCTCCTAAAAAAGATACCTACCTTAGACTGGACCAAACTTTCTGAATATGAAAAGGATGATTATACTACTTCTTCCCAAGAGCTTTCTTGCTCAGGGGGAGCATGTGAAATTCCTTAATAAATTCAGTAACTAACGTATAGCCCTTTGTTTTAGTATATACAAAATCACTACTCTAGAAGAAAGGGTATACATTTTAAGGAGATTAAATGATTGGAGCATATAATATTTCAGAAGATCTTATAGTTTGGCTCAAGAAAACCTTCCCTAATAATCTACCCAATGATAAATCCTGTAGTATAGAAGATATTAGATTTCTTCAAGGTCAACAAGATGTTATTAATATTATTGAAGCTACTTATAAGGAGAGTCTAGACGATGTGTATGAATCCGGGACCTAAACCTTCTAAAGTTGAATTAGATCCTATTACTGCAATATCAGGAAAAGGTATTACTAATGAAGATCCTAGATTTACAGCTAATAAAATGAGGAAAAAAAGAATGAATTTAAGAATTAAAAAACCTTCATAAAAACTATAAAGAGGATATGTTAAAGCTTCTAACCCAAAGAGATATTAAAACTAATTGGAAAGATTACAGATCTAAAATTCAGATTGCTTTAGAATCAAGTGAAGGTGCTCGTGTATTGGTAAGTGGTGATACTGGAAATGTGTATAAAAATATATATGGAAGATTATTAAATCCATTTAATCAAGATATGCACCTTTGGAGTGAAGGAAATGAAGACTATCTTGTATTGACTCAAGTACAAACTTGTCCCATTACAGAAAAAAAGACTTTAGTTATTGCAACATCTACTCGTTCAAATGAAGTAGACAAAGAAACTTTAGATGAGAGATACTACGAAGCATACATGACAATTTCTAAGTTTGCGAAAGAGAATGAATGTGTAGGAATGTATTGTTACAGTGATTTAGATTACTTTGCAGAGATGGCAAAGAAAACAAAAGATTGGACTAATGTGATTACTCGTTACCAATTTTATTTCCCATTAAATTAATATGAAAATATACACAGAAATAAATTATGAGTGGCTAGATGATCAATTAGTTGAAACATCATCTAAGTGTTTTGAGTATGAAGGTGAAGTAATTGAATGTGGTAGTTTTGGAGGAGGAGGAGGAGGAGGAGATCCAATCGCTAAAGTATCTGAAACTGTATCAGATGTGGTTACTGATCCTGTAGGAACAGCTAAAGCTGGTTTAGATACTGCCATCACAACAGTTGCAGAAAGCACGACACCTATTCAGGAAGGTGCGACAAATGTTCTTACCCAAACTGGTGATGTACTTACAGAAGGATTAGCAACTGGTACAGAAAGTCTTGCTATGAATCAAGGTATTGCAACTACACTTACTGATTTAGGAGAAAACATTAATACCAATATGCAACCTATTGTTGAAGAAGGAACTAGATGGGTAGATGCTGGCGGACAAATTATAGAATCAGGATTAGGATTTATTGGAGAAAAAGCACAGGAAGTAACTAATTTTATTCATAATCCTCAACAAACTGCTGCTGTAACTTTAGATAAAAAAGGTGCATTTAAAGGTAAAAAAACTAAGAAAGATAAAAAAGATTTATCCGTAAATAAAGCTAAACAACGAGCTAGACAATCTCTAAGAATAGCATAATGGAATATAAAAAGAAGAAAAAGAATAAAAAAACAAAAACTTCTATTAATATAGAAGCTGAATATCCTGATGAAGGAGAAGTAAAATCTAAGTATGCAAGATATTCAACTGATAGAGATAACTATCTCAGGAGAGGTAGAGAAGCTTCTTTATTTACTATTCCTACTTTATTACCTCAAGATGGCTTTGAAAGCTCTTCAGGAATAACTACACCTTACCAATCTATAGGAGCAGAAGGAGTAAATAATTTAAGCTCTAAGCTTCTTATGTCTTTACTTCCTCCTAATGCACCCTTCTTTCGTTTAGTAGTTGATAACTCTGAACTTGAAGCTATGTTAGCAGAACAAAAGTCTAAAGCAGAAGAAGGACTCGCAAAGATTGAACGAATGGTAATGCAAGAAATAGAAGTTAGAGGTTTAAGAGTTCCTGTATCAGAAGCACTTAAACAACTTATAGTTACAGGGAACGTACTTCTTTATTTACCTCCTAAAGAACAAATAAGAGTATTCCGATTGGATCGTTATGTAATTAAACGAGATTCAATGGGTAATGTATTAGAAATTATTACTAAGGAATCCTTATCTCCTTTATCTCTTCCAGAACAGGCTAAAGAACTCATAGCTGATCCTGATTCAGATACACCTACAAAAGATCATGATTTATATACTTGTATTAAATGGACAGGAAGAAACTGGATTGTCCATCAAGAAATAAATGGAGGAATAGTTCCAGGATCTGAAGGATCATATCCTAAAAATAAATGTCCTTATATTGCTCTTAGATTTACTTCAATGGATGGAGAAGATTATGGTCGTGGGTATGTGGAAGAATACTTAGGAGATTTAAAGTCTTTAGAATCCCTTACTCAATCCATTGTTGAAGGTTCAGCCGCAGCAGCAAAGGTTCTTTTTCTTGTAAGACCAAATGGTACTACAAGAGTTAAGACACTTGCAGAATCTCCAAATGGTGCAATAGTCACAGGAGATGATAATGATGTATCTTCACTGCAACTTGGAAAATCTCAGGATTTCAATGTAGCACAGCAAACAATACAGATGTTACAGACTAGACTATCCAGAGTTTTCCTAATGAATTCTTCTATCCGAAGAGATGCAGAAAGAGTAACCGCAGAAGAAATAAGAATAGCACACCAAGAATTAGAAATAGCATTAGGTGGAGTTTATTCTGTTCTTTCTCAGGAATTTCAATTACCTTTGGTAGAACTCTTAATGAACAAGATGGAGAAGGAAAAGAAAATTCCAGAATTACCTAGTGAAGGATTAAAACCTCTTATTATTACAGGGGTAGAAGCTCTTGGGAGAGGAGAAGATCTTAATAAACTTGGATTGTTCTTACAACAACTAAGTCCATTAGGACCACAAGTAATACAAGAAATAAATGTTGAAGATTATATTACAAGACTTGCCGGATCACTTGGAATTGATACCGAAGGACTTGTTAAATCTCCAGAACAAAAACAAGCTGAAATGGAAGCCGCTCAATCTCAGCAAGCAATGATGGCTAATCAGCAAATGATGGGTAAGTTAGCAGAAAAAGCTACTCCCGAAATGGTGAAAGGTATGGGTGAACAAATGCCTCAAGCACCACCTCCAGAAATGACTAATTAATAAGAGGAGAAACTCTATGGCAGAATTTCAACAAGTAAGTACACACGAAGATGCTCCACCACCTCCCGAAGGAACTAAGGAGCATGAACAAGCTATGGTTCAACTAGCAGAGGAAGCTGGTGCAGTAGAACGAGATGATGAACAACCAGCATGGTTACCTAATAAGTTTGAAAGTCCTGAAGATATGGCGAGAGCCTATCATGAATTAGAAAGAAAGTTATCATCTAATTCGGAGTCTGTGACGGACAGCGATGAGGGTACACCACCTCCGCAGACTCCCCAATTACAAGTTGAGGAAGCTAGAAAAACTTTATCAGATCAAGGATTAGATTATGATAAATACTATAATGAATACTTAGAAAATAACACTCTTTCTGAAGAATCATATAAAGAATTAAATGAAAAAGGTATGAGTACAGAAATGGTGAATTCATGGATAGATGGTCAACAAGCTATTTCAGATCAATTACAAAATATAGCTTTCAATTCTGTAGGAGGATCAGAACAATATCAAACTTTAATAGATTGGGCAGGAAAATCTTTAGCTCAAAATGAAATAGATTCTTTTAATAGAGCATTAGAGAGTTCTAATCCAGATGATAGTTTATTTGCTATTAAATCTCTCAATGCTAGATATCAAATGGAACAAGGTAGTTCCCCAAATCTTTTACAAGGATCAACTGGCGGATCTTCAGCCGAAGCATTTACATCGCTGGCACAAATGTCTGAAGCAATGAAAGATCCAAAATATCAGACTGATCCGGCTTTTAGGGAAGAAGTAACTAGGAAACTAGAATCTTCAAACCTAATGTAATACGGAAGAACACACGAGAAAATTATTGCCCTCTGAGGAGGATAACTTTAATTGAGGTACGATGTAGTTATAGCCGTAACTAAATTCGTGCTAGGTAAAACTAGCTAAACTTAACCTTAATTAAATTAAATTATGTCCGCAACTAATTATGTTGGTCACAGATCTGGTATGGTCAATGCGGCTAATAACTCTAGAGCGTTATTTCTAAAGTTATATGCCGGAGAGGTCATGACCGCCTTTCAGACCAAAAACATAATGATGAACTATACTAGAACCCGAAATATTTCAAAGGGTAAATCGGCCCAGTTCATCATGACAGGAAAACACAGGACTGCTGGATATCATACTCCTGGAAATGAGATTATCCCAGCAGCAGGAGCTAAACATACAGAGAGACTTGTCACTATTGATGATCTCTTGATTGTGAATCAATTCATCCCTAATATTGATGAAGCGATGGCTCATTATGATATACGTTCAGTCTATTCTTCAGAAGCTGCTTATGGATTAGCTTATGCTGCTGATAAGAATGTTCTTAGAATGGCTATTAAAGCCGCTTTAACAACTTCTAAAGCTACAGCAGCAGATCTTGTTCAAGATAACGTAGCATGGGATGATGAAGATTTTACAACAAACGTAGAATATGCAACTCTTGCTAACTCTGTAAAATCCATGTATTTTATGGAAGGAGTTATTGAAGCTAAACGTATTCTTGAGAGTGCAGGAGCACCTTTAGATGATTTAGTATGTGTCTGTGCAACAGATATCTACTATCACATGTTTAAATCTCAAACCAACTCTGAAACTACTGCTAACTTGCACCTATTTAATCAGGATGTAGGTGGAAGTGGTTCAGTTAAGGATGTAAACCTTCCAACCATTGCAGGAATTCCAGTAGTTAGAACTCCTCATATTGGAACAGGTGGTTCTGGTGGTTGGGCAACTAATCTTTGGACTATGAGTGGTTCAGGTGGTTCTCGTGCTGGTGCAGTTCCGGCTGCCGATGCACCATTAGGAGCTGCTGAATCTAATAGAGCAACTGTTTACGATCTTCCTGCTGGTGCTGTTTATGGCGGTGCAGGAGAGAAAGTCCGTGCTCTTATCATGAACAAAGATGCAGTAGCAACTGTGAAACTCTTAGATCTTTCGGTTGAGACAGATTATATGGTCAATCGTCAGGGAACTCTAATTGTTTCCAAGTATGCAATGGGTCATAACGTACTACGACCAGCAATGGCTGTAGCACTTACTGCTCCTGTAGCATAATAACCTTTTTTGTGGGATGTAGTTTATCCTCTTGCTATGTCCCACGTTTTGTAGAGGGGTGACAGTAGTTCTCCATACCCCTCTACTCTCTCCCCCTTTTAATTTATCCTCAAAAATATGGCTATATCAAAGACTTCCAAACTAGATGCTATTAATTCCATGCTTATTGGAATTGGAGAAGCTCCTGTGAATACACTTAATTCAGGACTTCAAGAAGCTGAGATAGCTGCTATACTCCTTGACAATGTATCTCGTGAAGTTCAATCAGCTTGCTGGTCTTTTAATACCGATTTACGTTATAAATTAAGTACAAATTCTGCAAAAGAAATACTGCTTCCTTCTAATACTCTTGTAGTAGATACAACTAAATTAAAAAGAGATTATAATACTGATGTAATAGAACGGAATGGTAAGTTATATGATCGAACAAAAAATAGTTTTGAATTTGATGCTGAAGTAGAAGTTGATATCACATACCTTTTTGAATTTGAAGAAATACCAGAAGTAGCAAGACGATATATTACATTGAGAGCAGGAAGAAAGTTCCAAGAAAATATTCTTGGTTCTAGTGAGATGACTCAACTTCAATTCAAGGATGAGCAAACTGCATTACTTAACTTAAAAGATTTTGAATCTCAAACTGCAGACTATAATATTTTTGATAACTATGATACTTATGCAATAATAGATCGAGGTTTAAGTTCTCCTGTAAATACTCTTGATACTCAACGAAGACTATATTCTTAATTATGCCTTTAATTTCTAGTTCTATACCTAATTTAATTAATGGGATTTCTCAACAACCAGCAGAAATTAGGTTACCCTCACAAGCAGAAAGACAAATAAATGGTCTAAGTTCAGTTGCTAGAGGTTTAGAAAAACGACCCGGAACTGAGCATAAAGCAAAACTATCCAGTACTGCAGAAACAGATTCTTTTGTGCATAGTATACGAAGAGATAGAAATGAAGAATATACTATGATTCTCAGTAGAGCTTCTAATGCTACTAAAAACCTTGAGATATATGATCAGAATGGAACTTCTATTCCTGTAAAATCTGCACCAACTGCAAATGCCAGTACTAGTACTAATGATATTACAAGTGGAAATTTATCTTACCTAGAATCTACTTCAGTAGAAACTAATGTAGTAGCAACCACAGTTGCAGATACAACCTTCCTTATTAATAAAACAAAAACTGTAGCAAAAGCTACCCAAGATAGTGAGGTATCAGGAGAAGGGACAACATCATATTTATCTCCTAGAGGTTCAGATAATTGGACTAGTACTTATGATTATGAAGGATTAATTAATGTTAAGGTTGGAGATTATAGTTCAAAGTATGTTGTAAGTTTAAAACCTAAAGCAGGAACACTTAGTGGAAATACTTATAAAGTAGGATTCCAAACTCCTGCATCTAATGTTGCTCTCAACCAAAAATATGTAGCTACTCCTGTTATTGCAAAAATTATAAAAGGAGGATCTACTGCTATTAGTGTTAGTGGTACAGATCATTGGGATAACTTTAGTGATGCTTCTCCAGCCGAAGGTTTTGGAGGATGGAAACCTACTACTGGAAGAAATGAAGATGGAGAAACAAGTAATACAGACTACTATAATGGTTTAGATGCTATAGCATCAGGAACACTTACTAGCAGTCCATTTACATTTACATTAGAAGCTAGTAAAAGTGTTATTGTTATAAAAAGTACAGAACCTTTTGATATTGAAACTGCAGATTCTCATGGTGGAAATGATGTAATAGGAATTACAACAAGTACAACTTCCTTTTCAAAACTTCCCGGAACAGGAGCACCTAATAATTTTATTGTAAAAATTGCAGGAAGTAGTGATGCAACTCAAGATGATTTCTTTGTTAAGTATAATAAAAATGAAGAGAATTGGAAAGAGGCTCTTGGTTTTGGAGAAAGTGATGTAGGAGTTACTAGTGGATTAGTAACAGGTTTTAATATGTTTACTATGCCTCATAGATTGATAAGGTTATATGATGAACAAACTCCAGCAAATAAATATTTTCTTTATGAACCAGTAAAAGAAGTATCAGCTTCTAATGGAGCACCTGATCGTTATGGATGGTCTTCTAGAAAATCAGGAGATGATACATCTAATCCATTTCCATCATTTACAGGAGGAAAAATAAATGATATATGTTTTCATAAAAACCGCTTTGGAATCCTTAGTGATGAAAATATTATATTTTCCGTTGCAGGAAACTTCTACAATTTTTTTCCAATTTCTGTGATGACAGGATTAGATAGTAATCCTATTGACATCTCAGTATCAAATAATGAAGTCTCTATTCTTAAACACGCTGCAGCATTTGACCAAAGCTTGTTACTTTTCTCAGACTTTCAGCAGTTCAGTTTAAATAGTAGTGAAGGTGCATTTACTCCCTCTAATGTTTCAGTAGATGTTGTAACTCAATTTGAAAGTACTGCCCAAGCTCCTCCCATATCTTCAGGTAAGTTTGTTTATTTCCCTTTTCAACGTGGAGAGTACTCAGGAGTAAGAGAATACTTTGTTGATATAGGGTCTGCAGATTCTAATGATGCTACAGATATTACTGCACATGTACCTCAGTACATTAAAGGTAATATAACTAAAATGGTAGTAAGCTCTACTGACCAGATGATAGCCGTTCTTAGTGATGATGATACTAAACGAGTTTATATTTATAAGAACTTTTGGCAAGGTCAGGAAAAGCTACAAAACTCTTGGTCCCATTGGGAATTTGATGGAGATATACTAAACTGTGCATTCTTAGGATCGACTTTAAAGTTACTTGTAAAGAGATCTGATGGTTTATATTTAGAAGATATTAATTTAAGCTTAGATTCCGCAGAAGCAGTTATGGAAGATAAAACTTCAGTACTTCTGGATAGGAGAGTGAAACTTGTGAATGGAAATACTGTAGCTGCTAATCTTCCATACTTTGCAAATAAACCTAGTAACATGGTATATGTCACAGACAATGCTAGAAAGCTCATTACAGAAGCAGATGTAAATGAATATTTAGCTGCTCATGCTACTAATGTTGTATATGCAGGAATCCCATACACCTTTGAATATGAGTTCTCAAGGTTTATTCATAAGGAAAATGAACTTCCTATACAAACTGCAAAACTTCAAGTTAGAAATATTAACTTACTCTATAATAATACTGGATTCTTTAACGTAAAAGTTAATGTAACTCCAGGAACTATTAAGATTCCAGATGGCTCTGGAGGAACTACTACTGTTACTCCTCGTACAAACTACTCTAAAAACTTCTCTGGAATGCTCACTAATACCTCTGCTTTTGGTGAGTATAAATTGCTCTCAGGGACCTTCAAAAGCTCCGTCATGACAAATGCTAGTAACTGTAACATTATATTAGAGAATGCTGAATACTTGCCGTGTGCCTTTCAGAGTGCAGAATGGGAAGGATTCTTACACAAGAGAAGTACAAGAGTTTAGATGTATTACAAGGAACATGTAAAGTCTTTTGAGCCTTTTTATGTTGATCTTTTAGGGGATAATATGTGTGAGGTAGATAAAGATGAGGTATATGCAACATCAGGACAAACTCCTAAAGAAGCATTAACTACTTCTATAATGAGAAGTGACCAGTTAATATGTTATTTTGATAAGGACAAGTTACTAGGAATTGGAGGAGTAGGTTCGGAACTCAGTGGAGAAGGTATTCCGTGGTTCTTGAGAACTAAGCATTTTAATTCTTGGAAAAAAAAGAATAAAAAAAGCTTTCTCAAAAGTAGTAGATCTTGGATAGAACACATGGGAGAGATGTATCCTGCAATGTATAATTATGTAGACAAACGAAATAAAGAATCAATCACTTGGCTTAAACATTTAGGATTTCAATTCACACAAACTGTACAACACTACGGATTTCTTAGGATTCCTTTTATTAAATTTGAAAAATATAATGGGTAAATAATATGAGTGCAATGCTAGCAATCGCTGGTGGATCAGCAATACTGAAGCATGATGCCAGAAATAAGCAAAATGCTTCATATAATAGATGGGCCCATGAACAAAAAAAACAGGCTGCAAGACAATTAAGAATAAAAGAAGCAGGAGCTAGACAGAATATAGCTGATATTGATAGAAGTAAAGAAAGAGATTCTGATATAACTGCAGATAAACTGGTTGCTTCTAAATTAGATGCATTGAGGATTCAGGAATCAGCTAAAGCTTCTGGACTTCCAGAAGGAAAAAGTACTGATGCACTAGTTAGATCTACTGTAGGAGAAGTATTAAAACAGGAGAATGCTTTTCTACAAGATATGGATGTAAAACAACAACAGTATGCATTCCAAGAAAGAGAGATTATGTTTGGTATGGATATGGCTTTCCTTGATGCTCAAGCTTCTATTGATAGTTACCAATATAAACGAGGAGATGGAGGTATGGGATTATTTATGGACATGGCAGGAGCTTACGCAAAACACGGATAATAAATGGCACAACAACAAGCAATTTCTACAAGAGAATTAGGTTCTTCTGGTGCTGGAAATAGGAGAGTTTCTTCTATGGGCTTAGGTAATCAATATCAACCAGATGAAGGTGCAGCTAATCAAGCAGCTTTTGCACAAGATCTTGAAGACTTTGGAAATGATTTACAACAAGGAAACAAGAGAAGGGCTGCTGAAGAACAAGCTAGAAAAGATGCTCAAAAAATAAAAGATGATGCAGAAGCAGAACGTCTTAAAATAAAAGCTAAAAGAAGGGAACTAGAATCTTCAGGTCAAGATTATAAAACTGCTCATGGAATCTCAGGTTTAAAAACTTTTACATTAACTGCGAGAGATGCACAAGATCCTGATTCTGTAAATCCTATATACAAAGAAGAATACGAAAGAGCTTACACTGATAGAAAAGTAAAAAACTTTCAGACAAAATTAAATACACGAGCAGAAAAAGAACAAAGAGGAGTATATAATGTTTGGAAGCAAGGATTTAGAAAAGGGTCTTATGTAGATGAAGAGGGTAATGAAATTCCTGCTCATCCTGCTCATGGATTATCTTTTGAAGACTTTGCTTCAGAAGCATTAAGCAGAAGAAAAGATAATATATTTTCAAATGAACTTTCTCATCTTCCTCATATTGGAGAATTTGCTGATAAAATAAGTTTTGAAGCTCATACAGATGCAATAGCTGTATTAGATCAAGAATTTAGAGATGAGACAAAGCATAAGTTTTTAGATGGCGAAGTTAATACTCATTTAGAGTCATTTGCTCTAGAAGGTAGATCAGGATTACCCAGACCTCAAACAAAAGATGGAAAAGAAATCTCAGCAGCCTCTGATTTATTAAATAAAACAGAAGGTTTAATGGGAAAGCAAATGACAGAAGAGGGACAGCTAAGAGGAATTTATTCTAAAAATGAAGTTCACGGAGCATTTCTTAAAGAATTCAATAATAGACTTCTACTTGCTAATGATCCTAATGATCCTATATTTACAGCTTTAGGAGATATTTTTGATAGTCCTGATGCTCATAGATTGTTAGAATTAGATCCAAATAATCCTAATGGAATAGGATCTCAATATGGAAATTTAAAAGAGGAATATGATAAAAGATATAATCAAGCTACTACTGCTAGAGAAAGCAGGAATTCAGCATTAGAAAAACAAGAGAAAGAAGAGCATACTCAGTACATTAATGGTTCATATTCAGCTGCTCTTAATTTAAAAACACAAGCAGCAAAAGGAAATCTTGATGAAAGTCAAATAGCAGTATTAGAAAGAAAATTAGCAGATACAAAAGAATACGATAAAGGTGATCAACAGTTCTTAGATGATACTCATAATATATTAATTGAATTACGAAATCCAAATATTAAAACAACAGTAGTTCCTTTAACTAAAGAAGAAAATCAAGTAGTACAGAAATTTATTGCTAATTTAGACACATCTATTGAAACTTTAGAAGATTTAGGTATAGAAGAAACTAAAATTCTCTCAGGTAATGATAATTCTAGAGTTCAAATGGCTAAACTTAAAGCTTTGGATGTTCAGAAAGAAGCTCTAGAAACTAGAAATGCTGGTAAAGATAGAAGATTTCAAGGTATTAAAGATGAAAGTAAAAATCTTACTGAATCAAAAAAGAATGAATATAAAGGTTTATCAGATGCTATTAAAAATACTGAACGAACTAAAGATGGAGCTAGAAAAAAGAAATTCCAAGAATTTAAGGACTCTGTAAAAAGTAGAAAAGAAGCAATAGATAATAATCCAAAATTAACTCCAGAAGATAGAGTAAATGCTAAAGACGCTTTAGATGCAGAAATACAGTCCCTTCAAGAAGAGGAAGATAACTTTTTTGATAGTCAACAATCAAAATCTTTCTATGAGTATGTACAAGATCCTGAAAAATTTAATATAGAAAATATTACAGAAGCTAATGTCAAAGCTCTTCAAAAGAAAATAGGTAAAATTAATGATGATACTTTACGAGAAACTCTAAGTAAAAAAATAACAGATATTAGAAATGGTCGTAGTACTCAGGAAGAATTAAAACAAGATTTAGCAAATTTAAAATCATTTGATAAGCGTTGGTCAAAACTTGGATCTTCTTTAAATGATATTAAAGGACTAAGTAGTGAAGATGGATTAATTCAATTAAGA
>VTLG01008371.1_pt1 | contig 12724 bp, 16 predicted proteins | sample 4694571 | NCBI WGS metagenome assembly VTLG01 (sample SAMN12604809, study PRJNA352737) | marine metagenome | biome: ENVO:00000447; feature: ENVO:00000209|ENVO:00000569|ENVO:01000036; material: ENVO:00002151; isolation source: viral sequences binned using virsorter ... | reverse complement strand
TTTTCTTTGCTGTCCAGATACCACTCGATGCAATGTTCTCACGTTTCATGATCATCTTCTGGTCATAGGCACTGACATACTCGGCCAGTTCTTCGTAAGAACTTTGAATATAAGGCTCAAGTTCCATTTCACTGACCTTATTAAGGAACCCAACAACGCTCTCATCAGTTTTCTCTCTCCCCTTGTATACAGTCTCGACCAGAGGACCCATATTGAGGTAGATACTATCAGTATCACTAGCAATGACATAATCTTCTCCTTTAGTTTTTAATACCTTATTAAGGTATGTGTTCATTTTGTTTTCAATCCACCTAATGCTGAACTGACCACCATAGGTAATTGCTTCAGCATTACGTAAATTATAATATCTAAAGTATTGATTACCAATAGCACCATAGGCACTGTTCAATTGAATCTTACGTGCCATTTGGATGTTATTAAATTTACTGATATCCTTCTCTAATTTGGCAGATGGATTTCTTTCATACTGATCCTTTGCCTTGAGCATTTTTTTCTTATACAACGTGCGTTCATCGTATATCTTTTGCATAATCTCAGGTAAGAACCCATGTATATCTTTACGATATTGTGCACCATTAGGTGCTACACAATAATCACCATTTATCTCTACAGATTTCGCGAGGAGTTTATCAACAGTTGCACTGGGATGCCTTTTTTCAAGGAGGGTTTCTGGGGAAATATTATATTGCATAATAAGATGAGGGTACAGACTATTGAGGTCAAAATTAACCACCCAATCATAGCGTCCTGGTATCGGTTCTTTGACATATGCTCCTTCGTACTTTTCGTTCTTGTCTGATCGTTTTGCAGGTGGGACAACTATACCCTTATCCTTCAGAAAATTATAGATGATAGTGTCCCACATTCTCACCTGATAATATACATCTCTGATGTTTACCTTAGCATCATATGCTAGAGCAATAGCAAGTTCTATCAACTTCATCTTGTCCTCTAAACGAGATACAAGTTCCACGTCAATAATATTATAATCAATAAACTTTTGCCAATCTTTTGTATAGAAATCTTTGAAGTTTTCAAACTCACTGTGATCAAGTTTTCTTTGACCAAGTTCTACATTTGCAATATGATCTAGTCTATATGATTCTTGGTTAGTATAAGTAAATTTCTTATACAAGTCAAGATAATCAACAACATTGATTCCATACATGTTGTACAATATTTGATTACGACCTTTTATCTCCATCTCTTCTCGATGCACGATGCCCCATGGTGACATCTGCTTCATTTCTTTCTCACCAAATAATCTTTCCATACGTCCACAGATATATGGTACGTCATAGAGTTCTACATTCCACCCCGTGAGAATATCTGGGAAATTAGTAATCCAATAGTCAAGGAAACAACGGAGCAAATGTTCTTCACCGTTACACAATACATACTCAACGTCATCTCGATTGTTTGTATACGGTTTGGTACCCCATACTTTGATCTTACGGTTGATATAGTCTTGTACTGTAATGCTAAGAAGAGGTTCCGAGCATTCCTGCACGTTAGGAAACCCATTTTCACATGCCACCTCAATATCAAGAGATGTAATTTTAAGACTTTTAATCTCGTAATCCACTTCTTTCGGAAACTCTTTCGAGATGAATTGATAGAGATACCTGTCATAACCATGAACCTCGAAATTTTCTATGTGTTTATACTTCTCAGCAAAAGCTCTTGCTTCTTTAATAGAATCAAACTTGACAGGTTTTGCATACCTACCATCAAGAGTTTTGTGTTTAGTTTTCCTATCAGTAACGACAAAAAGAGTTGGAGAAAACTTAAACTTACGTTGAATACGTTGTCCATTCTCGTACCCAAGGTAAAGTAAGTTATCCCCAACCATTTGAACGTTGGTGTAAAAACTCATTTAGTCACTGTCTCATACTTTTTCCTGATTGAATCATCAGGTTCGACTATTGTAGCAATAGTTTCTGAATAAAGCAAGATGTCCGTATCATTTGTGTAACGTGGCCAAGGTTCCAACGTTCCATCATCCTTAATCATGTATGGATCTTGCATATGACAACTAGGTTCTTCTTCTAGTTGTTCTGCTTTGGTAATTATATGTGTACCACTCTTAAGAATTATTAGTGCTGTCTGCATCATCCTCCTCCAATAATTTTTCAGCATCAGCAAAGAGTTGTTCCATATCTAATTCATCCTCAGTCTCACCTGCTACCATTCCCTCATGTCGTTTAAAGTTCTCATCATAATTTTCATCTTTGATTGCCAGTAAATACTGGTCAACAATAGAATCTAAAGGATCGTATGCAGTTAGAACATGATGACCTGGTAAAAAGAAATCTCTCTCTTTACTTAAAGGTGCCCAAGGAAACCAAGATACTTGATAACCTTTTGTTTGATTAATTACAATACCATCATCATCATTAGATACGATATCTAATCTAAATGGTTTGTGCATATGGAAACCTATTGGATCCTTACTATCAGGATCTAAGATTTCTTTTACCTCTGTAATTACTTCTTCACCAGATTTTAATAATAAAAGTTTTACGCTCATTCTACGTTACCACCTAACTTCTGTACATTAGTAATGTATGTATCACGAAGACTAGGTACTGGTTCTAATATAGTAACAACCATATTATGATTGATAGGAATTTTAGTTTCTGGTGTTAGAGGACACCATGGAGAATAATTAACTCTCACTTCTGGATCTTCTACTATACCTGTTCCATCAAGTTTAGGTTGAGAGTACTCTACCTTGTATGGAAAGTTCATAATATATGCCTGTCTCTGTCCTGATTCTTTGTCAACTGCTTCTTGTAGATCTGCAATAACATTGTCACCATTGAACAAAACAACAATTTTAATTCTTTCTGATTTAACTAGACCTTGAGCAGGTTCTGGAGGAGTTACGTTTACTGGTTCTTTCTTCTTTGCCATAGCTATAGCTGTAATATAAACATTATAAAGGAGGGATCAACATTTGTCAATCCCCCCTATGTAGCACTAGATAAAATCCTTTCTAGCGTGATGTTCTGGAACTACTTTTCCCAGTTTAACCACGAGCAATCCGTCGGTGAATTCAACTCCTCGTATTTCGGTATCATCTGAGAGTGTCCAGACCCTAGTGAAGTCCCTTGCGGCCACTCCTCTATGTCTAAACGTTCTATCATCCTCCTGTTTTTCTTTTGTGCCTTGGACATGTAATTTTCCAAACTCCGTAAAGACTTTGAGCTCATCTTTTTTGAAGCCCGCCAAGGCAACTTCCAACCTCGATTCCACATTGTTGATTTCGATTATATTATAGGGTGGGTAATTGGAAGTCGTATCTACTCCATCCCAGAATCGATTGAGGTATTCGTCCATGCCAATGCTATTTCTTGAAATCTTCTCCATTAGATCTGGAAGATTTGCAGCATGGTATCTTGCTAAGTTCATAGTAGTTCTCCTTAAATAAGCGAGTGTTTAATTTGTGTACCCGAAGCGTACATACTTATTTAAGCACGAACTATAAAAATACGTTATGGTATATACCGTAACTATAAGTACGGTTAATCCTCTTTCTTTTTACCGATGTTATATTTGCTCTCTAATGTCCAGTCTCCCTTCTCTTTATAAGAGAGAACTTTTATTTGACTCAGAGGTGCTACATCTGCAATAGTTTCTTTAGCAGAGATAGATATCAAACCCCAATCACTTAGTAATTGTACGATACGATTTCTTCTTTGCACATCATTAGTACTTAGATTTGCTTTCTTTCCGTCAAGAGCAAACAGTTCCTTAAAATGTACGATGTAGTATCTACCTTGCTTATGTAAAATGTGGCAAGATTGATATAATTTCTTTTCCTTACGTGAAGCTACACCAATTCTCGTAAGAGTTTCTCTAACCTTTAGGAAGTCATCTGGTTCTTTAAGAACAACTTCCACCATACTATCGACAGTCCACTTCACCTCATCTGTGATCGCAGTCATCTTTTTCCTCCCATGTCATGTTTGTTACGAATATATTCAAGTTGGGTTTTGGTTAGAAGATTTAATGCGACCTTTGCTTTCTCATTACTATATCCATAGTGTTTTTTGACCAGATCCAAGTCTTCGACTTGTTCCTTCTTTAACCAAGGAGAGAAACGTTTTCGTTTCCGTAAAGTATATAGTAGAAAAGCATACTGCATGTCCTTATCGGCATGAGCATTCATGTTTATCTCGTTCGCAAATAAGACACTATCAACAGCACCAGACAAACATCTATTAACGATGTAAGGAGGATAAGAAGATATCGCTGAAGGGTCATCAGCAATGAGATTTTCTTTAGTGAAGTTGATAGAGTTAAGCCAGTCTTTAAGTTCATATCCCATTAGAATGTCCTGATAGGTCCTACAACACCTGTCTCATTGTTGTTGATTCTATAGATTTGTGTTCTTCCATTTTTAGTTTGGCAATGAATTTCACCACCATTAATAATAGCTTGTGTTATATTACCACCAAAGGTAGATAGTCCACCTTTACGTGTATGATATAGTTGAGCATACCCACTAGGTAATACTCTCACTCCTAAACTTCCCATAATTAAGACAAATTAATTCACGACGTTTTGTTTGATCTATCATGTATGTACCTGTAGATCGCATTGTATAAGTATGAGCAAAGTCATACTGTCTCCACTCCAAAAATCTTTGTACAATTTCTGGGTGGTTATTATATGATATCATAACATTACCCATTGTGTCATCCATAATATCAGCAAATCTTGCATGATCGAAACCTTTATGTAACTGTCCTTTATGACCATATAGGTTATCTTTGATATTATATGGAGGATCAACATAGATGAATGTATTATCATCACATTTAATCTCACCACGTCCTAGACAATCATCTACAAGAACTTTATAATCTTCACATGTGATCTTCCAGTTCTTTATTAGTTTTGAGTAGGATGGTAAGTTGTTAATGCCACGCATAGAAAAATTAGAATCACTTGCCTGTGCTGAGAACGCACTTGATTCAGTAAGACCACTGAAACTACATTTGTTCACAACATAAAATGCAACTGCTCTATCTTTTTTATCTAATGACAGATCATTAACTTTATCTTTTCCATCTAGAAATAATCCTTTAGCAGAACCCTGATCAGGATATCTAGATTTTAATTGTTGTAGTTGATTATGAAGATACTCTCCATTATCTCTGAGTTGTACCCAGAAATTATGTAATGGTTCATAGAAATCATTAACCCAGATAGACATATCAGGATAACGTTTTGTCATCTCGATTGCCATACTACCACCACCTAAGAATGGTTCACGATACTCCGTGATTTCAGCAGGTAACCACTGACATAACTTAGGAACTGCTCTTGACTTACCGCCAGGATATCTTAGTGGTGTTTTAAGGTTCATTCTTCTACTGATTCCAATTCTTCTATTGCATCTACTGGTACTTCATTACCATCTATACTGTACCAGTGCTGTGGGATACCGATACTATCTTTTCTTACACCTAGGTATGCGAGATCACTAAATGAATGCTCTCTAAGCATTGCCTGTAATCTCCAATGTATTAGTTCAGACTTCTTCATCTACCTCTAACCAGATAATGTAATCATCAGGATCTAACTCAGTGAGATCTATGTGATCACGATGAAAATCACCTGTTGGGGGTGGAACTAAAGGTTCGTATGTACCTCTAGGTCTTACATCAGGATAGTTATCAATCAATGCATCTACTGCTGTATCAAACCATCTGTTCATGGACTTTGCCATAGCACGATAGGATGTACCAACATATAGTTGTCCACCTACAACAGCAACAGTTGCTGCACCCCAGAACCAATAATAAAATCTAGATTTCATTTGTGCTCTGATCTTGTCACGTTTACTCATTAGTTTACTCATAATCATTTGAATTCACACTCCACCATAATTTCGGTAAGAGCTGCTAGTAAATTTATTTCTTGGTCAGCAACAAATGCTGATTGGTATTGATATTTGGAAATAATCAAAACCGCTTGAGGGATGCTAGTAGGTACGAGAGAATCATACAAACTATCATACACAGTTCTCAAGATTGCATTAGGATCATTGTCAAGATTACTCACAATCCATTTACGTACAATGGAAAATTCTTTCTTCTTTAACGCTGATACAAGTTCGCCAAGTCGAACCTCATTTAGTACCGCCAGAATGCCAGTGTCGATGGATCCCGACGCTGAGTATCTTTGCAGTTCGTTGAGTGTTCTTCTGAAGTCTGGGAAATATTTCTGGACGACTTCAGCGACCACTGCATTATCAAACTGTACATTTTCTGAGGTAAGTATTCCACGACACCGTTCAAAAAATTGAGCAGCAAGTTGTTGTTTGTTCTTTCCTCTAACATTACAATCAATAACAGTTGTTCTAGAATGAAGTGGTTCGATAATTTTGTTCTTAAAATTACAAGTAAAAATAAACCTACAATTTTTTTGGAACTCTTCGATAGATGCACGCAATAATAACTGCACATCATGTGTGGTATTATCTGCTTCATCTATAATGATGACCTTATGCTTAGATGCTGAGGTCAACGATACAGTAGATGCAAATTGTTTAGCACTATTACGTACAGTGTCCAGAAAACGACCCTCATCTGATCCATTGATCATATAAGAATCAACTCCTATCTCATTACATAATGCTTTTGCAATCGTAGTCTTACCAATACCTGCAGTGCCACATAGGAGTAGGTTAGGAACCTCCCCCTTCTTAACAAAAGATTGGAATGTATCCTTTATATCTTTTGGTAAGATGCAATGCTCGATATGTGTTGGACGATACTTTTCGACCCAGAGAAAATCATCCTTCATACTTAGAATCAGGCTCCAATGCAATTAGGTACTCAAGATCTTTGTTTGCGTCTCTGAATAGTGATGCATTTGATTTACTGATAACAACTTCATAGTTACCTGGTAACAACTTAAGATTTTCTACTTTGAAATTGAAAGAGAAATTCTTGTCTGTTCTTCCCACCTCAACAGCATAACTGTTAGAGGTATCATTCTTCTTGTCCCGAACAACAAGTTTAATAGTAGCACCATCACCAACAACTGCTAGATCTTCAATCTGATAGATTGATGCTGCCTTAATAACATTTGAGATATCACTCCATGCTACTGTGAAGCATACATCCTTACTAGGAAGTTCTACTCTGTTCTCAGGAGGAGTTACAATAGTTGATGGATCAGCAAAGAAATACCTTGAGGAATTCTTTTTGTCTTTAATAATAACATAGTTGTCATTATCAAAACTAAACTCAGGATCATCAAATAAAGTAAGTCCAGATAAGAACTCACTTAAATCATAGATAGCAAAATTCTTTGGAAACTGTTCTTCTACTACTGCACGAGACAGAATGTTTTTCTGAATTGATAGAGTTGATAACTCTGTACCCTCCTTAAAACAAATTGATTGATTGATGTTAGAAAAATTCTTGAGGATATCAAGAGTACTTTTGGATAGTTTCATTTACTAAAATAATATAATAGTACACAATAGTGCACCGCCTTTAGAATGTCATCCTGTGGACGACCTTTTTTATTGTATCTGCTTAGATACTTAATTGCATTAGATCTGCAGAATGCTTCTGCGTCTCCAATAGATTCGATGAGATCAAGTGTTTGGATGTTTGATCCTTCACTAGTATAGTGAGCAGAGTATGTACTTTCGATGTACTTCTTTGCCAGTTCTAGTGTTTGATCTTCTTCGTACTTACACTTTGACATAATAGGATAATCCTCATCAAGGGTTCCATCCATGACAGAACCCGCTAAACTCCATGCGTTAATCATACCACATTATACCTCAAAGTCAACATCAGCGTCAACCTTGTCGTAAAGTTCTTGAAACGCTTGCTTTGTCTCCTCGTCAAAACGAGAGATACATGTAGTGATTGCCTTAGCACGATTACCAAAGATTTGGAATGCTTTAACAATGTGAACAAGTCTACGAGTAGAGATGATCTCATCTACACCACCATCATAGAATGTTCTACGGATGATGTCTGCCCAATCAACAAGTCTCTTGTTGAACTCTTTGTCCTCAGATAGGAGGTCAAGCATCTTCTGCTCTGTAGCAGGTGTTGGATATGCCTGTTCAAAAGTAACAGGGAATCTCTCTAGGAATGCTTCGTTAAGAACGTTAGTGCCTACGAACCTACCATCGTCAGAACCTTTACCCTTAGTGTTAGCAGTAGCGATAACAGTAAATCCTTTAGCAGGTTTGATGTACTTACCGATCTTCTTAAGGAAGACACCTTTGCCTTCAAGTATAGATTGTAGACATAGAATCTTGTTAGATGCTAGGTCAATCTCATCAAGCAATAGAACTGCACCTCTTTGGAGTGCTTCTACTACAGGACCGTTGTGCCATACTGTGTTGCCATCAACAAGTCTGAAACCACCGATAAGGTCATCTTCGTCTGTCTCGATAGAGATGTTTACTCTGATGAGTTCTCTATTTGTTTGTGCACATGCCTGTTCTACAGAGAATGTCTTACCATTACCTGATAGACCTGTGATAAATGCAGGATAAAAAATCTTAGATGCAATAATCTTTTTGACATCTGGAAAGTTTCCAAACTTAACGAAAGTCTCGTCAACTTGTGGAATAAGGTTTTGCTCTACAGTAGGTAGAACAGTAGGAGAAGCAATTGCCTTCTCTAGAATCTCTCTGCCTTCTTCGATAGTAAGGTTCCATGTACCTTTCTTCACTTGGAAAGCTTTTAATTTACGTGCAACTGTGGGGTATGCACAACCTTGTGCTGTTGCAAATTTCTTAACGTGAGATGCGTCGATGTTGTTACCGAACTGGTCACGTAATTCGTCTATGAAGTTGACGGATAGTTTTCTCTCGAAAGGCATAATAAAAAGGAAATCAATGTTTGTATAGTATTATAATGACACATCTCATAGGACTTTGGTACTATGAGTGTGCCACTAATTTAATTGGTCTAAGCAATCTGCTCGATGAAGGAAGATAAGATCTTCTTGTTCATCTTCTTAGCATTGAGAGACTTGCTGAATGCTCTCTTGATCTGTGCTTTAGTTGCATCTTCTGCAACTTCAAACTCAGTATCACTTTCAAGTGCACCGATGGATAGAGCATACTGAACTGTGTATGCAGAAGACTTACAGATGAATGATTTTGTCTTTCTCCACTCTTTGTCTGCCTTCTCATATCCATCATGATCATCATAACCTAAGCACTCACGCTTGAACCTACCCCAATCACCACTATTGCAAAGACGGATGTTCATAAAGGAACACTCAGGAAAACGATTACGTAACATAGTTACAAATGTTTTAGATCCATTATAAGCATTATCATCAAACTCATATGTTTGACCTGTCTGACGGTCACGTAGACGTGTTAGAGAGTTGATTCTACGAGAAACAATTACTTCAGATCCATCATAATCATATGATAGTTTTTGACCATAACTGGTTCCATAACCCTCGCCATCAGTTAGACATACAACGTGAACTTTCTGTGATCCAGTTCTTGTTTTGAACTCAGGGATAATTTGGTTCATTGCAATTAAACTCTCATCTAATGGAGTGCCACCTAAATTCATTTTTGTTGGTATACCACATCCACGAGTAGAGAATGCTCTTGCAATACGGAATAAGTTCTTTGCCTGTTTCTCATGATCACGATTGTTTGATCTGCTAGTTAGAAGATTAACCATGTTGAAGTTACGAACAATAACTTTACCAATATTTTCTGGTTTCTCTTTGTATCCGTAGTTTGTACCACCTGAGTATGCATCAGTGAAAGAATAAACATCATAAGCAATACCAACTTTACGACAGAATGATACTAATGAAAGTACTTGCTTGACAGTAGAGTAGATACAATTAGACATTGAACCTGACCAATCAATGTTGAAAATTAATCCATGATTTTTAGCATCAGGTATTGTAGTAATCTTTCTGAAGATGTCATCATTGTACTTGTATGTGTGTAACTTAGTAGTGTCAAGAACACCAGTTTTAGATACAGTTCTACGAGCATAACCATCTGCTGCTTTCTTACACTCAAACTCTTTTACAAGATAACTAACTTCTTTTTGTGATTGCTTTTTGTATGTGTTATATTCTTTATCTGATTCTCTAATCTCTTCCATGTAGTAGTTTGACATTCTCATGTCATACTCATCAGCAAACTCTCCTTGTTGATGAACTAATACTTTACTATTGTAGAAGTTAGCAACATGATTTGAAACTTCTTCATTAGAAATAAATGTTTCTTTATTAAGTGACTTAGGAACTTCAACATAAACAAATTCACGATCACCTGGTAATCTTTGAGCAAGATCTTTGATTGCATCATCAAGTGTATCTGCTGTGTGAACATCATCTGCTGAATATTCAATATCAGAAGGACCGTTGCCACGACCTGCTTCTCTACCACCTACACTTTGCTCTGGATCTTCAGTTGATTCTGGTGAACCACCTTGACCTGTACTTTCTTCACCCTTACCTGTAGATAAATCTTCTAGAGGGAACTGCTCAGTATCAGTACCATCTTCAGTGTTTGATGTCTGAGGATTTGGAAGACTAATTGATTGTGGTGCTTCTGCCTTCTCTTCTTTTTTCTTTTCTAATTCTGCTTGAGCAAATGCATGCATTCTCTTAGCAAGATCAAGAGCATCATCGAATGTCTCTAAGTTTAATGCATCATCACGGAATACTACCTCGTCAGCGTTAAAAGGAACATCTACAAATCTACCAATCTTGTAGTGTAGGTTTAACTTGTCTGCTATGTTTAAGTTATCCCAATTAACATCTTCAACCTTAAAGAAATCTTCTTCTGCAAGAACATTATAACCACCAAAGAATGTTTTAGGAAGACCTTCATATCTACGCTTCATCAACTTCTCAATACGAATGTCCTCAGTTACATTTACGAAACTAAGAGGAACATCTTTAACAAAGTCCCAACGGTTAGGTGTGTATAGTGCATGACCTACCTCGTGAGCAATGAGCATGTCAACAACTAGGTTGCTGTTGTGATGCCACATTGGTAAAGTGAGAACTCTAGTCTCAACATTAAACTGTGCTGTGTCTACCTGACGATGCTCTACAATAAGATCTTCTTGAGCAAGTAGTTTAGCGAGTGATTCTTTGACTAGGTTCATAATGTTGGTTGCTGTATACTATACAGTATAATAAGAAAACCGCCCCTTGGGACGGTTTAGTAGACACTTTATTAATTGTCCACGACGTTTCCTTGCTTGACGCAATGCCTGTGGTTTCAAGTGTCGCTTCTTTTCTTTTTTAGAATGGTGTTGCCAGTTAGGGACTTTCATTTTTCTTGAGGGTTACTTCATACCCCTGATGTGCGTGTTCTAATAGATGATCTACTTTAGCACTGAGTTCATCTAACTTAGCAATAATCTCTCCATGGTCATGGTAGTTTACATAACCTGCAGGATCAATGTCAAAGTCAAGAGACCCATCAGTACCAGTATTAATAGTTATATCACCTGTTGGTTCTTCTGGGAATAAACCAGGTGACAGTTTAACTTCTGTACCAGGTATAGGATTAGTGTTTTCCATGTTAATTCTCTAAGTGTTTTATTTATTCTTCTCTACTGATAACAGAGAAGTTTTGTTTCTTTTCAACACGTAAGGTTGAAGCAAATTTATCCTGTAGGGATTCTGTCTTATGAGAGATGACAAATACATTTGTCTTATCCGATACAGTATGGAGGATCTTTAGGAAGTCATCAGTACCTGAGGTGTCCAAACTACTGTCAAAGATCTCATCTAAGATTAGCAGATTGGTATTGGCACTGTTCTTCATCTTGGCAATAGTTCTCCAAGTGAATAGTAGGGCAAGATCAATCCTCATCTTCTCACCCTCAGAGAATGAAGCATAGGTAAACTCATCTCTGAACCTAGACTTGATAGTCTCCTCGAAGTTTTCATTAAGATCAAATGATACATAGAAATCTAATTCCTTAAGGTATCTGTTGATCAACTGATTCATAACAGGCAAATACTTTTTAATAATACCTGCCTTGATACCAGTATCCCTGAGCATATTAGTAATGACATCGTAATCGTTACGAACTTTCTTAGCGTCAAGTAGGGATTCCTCTACCTTCAAACCATCGCTAGCTAGATCTTTTAATTTCTTTTTCTCTTCCTTTATATTAAGAGTACCTCCTGTAGATATCTTATTCTCTATCTTCTTTATCTCCTTCTTCTTCCATTGTATCTCTTTATTATATGAATTGATTTTCTGCTGTATCTCTCTGAGATCAGACATGATAACTTGTTTGTCCTGTACCTTCTTGACAATAGAATCAAGATTACTTTTAAGTTTCTTTGTAGCAATATCTAATTCATTTAACTGTGTAGAGATCTCAACCTTCTTGGCACTTCTAAGGTTTTTAGTAATTGCTTGTTCACAGGTAGGACAACTATCATGGTTCTCAAAGAACTTATACTCTTTATTAAATGCTTTTCTTTTATCCTTAAACCTAGACTCATATATCTTGAGTTCATTTAGTTCTGTTTCTACATCACCATATGCTTCCAAACTTTTTTCATATGATGCAGAGATATCTAAATTATCAGATACATTGACCATAATAGAATCAATCTCACCCTCAAGAGTTATGATCTCCTCTTTACGTCTAACAGTATTTGCAGAGGATTGTTCTTCAAGAGTAGAAATAAACTT
>VTLG01001392.1_pt1 | contig 12727 bp, 8 predicted proteins | sample 4694571 | NCBI WGS metagenome assembly VTLG01 (sample SAMN12604809, study PRJNA352737) | marine metagenome | biome: ENVO:00000447; feature: ENVO:00000209|ENVO:00000569|ENVO:01000036; material: ENVO:00002151; isolation source: viral sequences binned using virsorter ... | reverse complement strand
GTGATTGGTCTGGCAAGTCTGTATACTGGTCAACTTGAACAGTCTTGATAACCTTACTGGAAGTAACAGGCCCGTACAGATAAAATTTTGTAGTAAAGGACAATGTATATATTAATGCTCTACGAGTTTCAAAATCTCCATCATAACTATCTTCGTAATTTATACCATTTAAGATTATAGGAACATCTTTTTTAATTCCCATATCTGACATGTCATTAATAGTAAGTGTATAGTCTGGTTGAAAGTAGGGAAGAATTTGTTCTACTACCTGTAAAGCATCATCAGATTGTTTTGCCATGACATACAACTCAATATCAAGATTGTATGGAACTGGCATATACTGTGTATCTAATTGTTTTGTGTTAGAACCTTTTACCTTCTTAAACTTTTGAACACGGCTCAATTTTCTGACAGAATCATAAGATAGATTTTGAATTTCAAATCCAATACGAGGGAGTGTAATTGCAACTTGTTTTGTTAAATCTGCATCCTCACGCAAACGCACAAGAAACTTCTCTCTTGGCCCATACGCAAGAGGAACTTTCATTGTTTGAATTATATTACCATCATTGTCTTTACGAACAAGCTGAATATCATTAAACAGCGTTCCGAAAGCAATAATGACTTTTCTTATTGTTTCATGGTAGAATTGTTGTCCTAACATTACGAACTACTCCCTGCATCTCCAAATGGATTTAATTCACTAAAGTCTAATACTGTTCTACTCTTGACTTCAAATAATTCATTCTGAGATGTCTTATCTTGGTCAAAGTCTCCTACTATATAGTCCTCTTGTATCAGATATTGATTATCGCCACTATCAGCAGCCTGTTCAAGAAGAATACTTTCACCAACAGAAGTGCTATCGCTCTCACCAACTATATTATCACCATCTGTCTCTTCAAGTAACAATCCAGTATCCAAATCATCAGTGCCAGTTTCCAATCTAATTTCTTCATTAACCGCTGAAGATTGTTCCAGAGTAAACTGGTAAATAAGTGTGTCTTGAGACTGTTCATCTTCAATCGCATCAATATCCGAAATACCTGTATCAATAATTTCAGAGCTGTAATCGTATAGACGGCATCTCATTTTATAGACAGGATTATTGTCTAACTGATAAAATGGTTCATCGTGGTCTACAAAATTAATCTGAAACATCTTGTCCAGAACAGGGTGATAAATTACATCACCTTCTTGTGGCCGATCTGAATCCGTTGCAGCTGTATCTTGTAAAATATAAAAATTATTGTCGCCAGTAACCGTTGTTAGTGTAGAGGAATCTGAAGATTGGTCTATCGTTCCAGATTCCAATAATATTGAACCACCAGAACTTGTATCTGTTCCATCCTCAATCTGCATTTGCCGGTCTAACTCTTGAAAGCGAGATTTATTTACAACAAAAGTTGCCTCACTTAAATTCTGTAAACCAAACTGATTCATTAATTCTTTCTCACCAGCAAATCCACCATCCCCATCTTCCATATACATTTCTATGGGATGTTGTGTTCTATATTTGGAAAGAGAATCTTCTCCCCATACTGTATCTTCAGCAACAAGAGTACGATCCATGTAATAAACATCATGACCATAAATCTGTATGGCCTCTCTTATAAGATCACTATACAAATTTCTTTCTGTTGCAATAGAGTGAAGATTGCTTGTATGAAATGCTGAATTAACTGCCATTCACTTATCCAACCATATAGTTTATTGGTAACTCAAAGGCAAGTTGAATTTCTTCCTCAAGTTTATTTTGTTCTTCTAATGCTTGAGTGTAAAGCTGTTCACCATTCATGGTAACTCCACCAAGCATGGTTACGCCATTAAACTTACTGAGATTTGCTCCCCACTGTTTTTTCAGAAGGGCAGTTGCGTATCGTTTGAGATAAATGTCATCGTAAATATCTGTGTATGTAGTGGGGTCTAGTTTTCGATAACATTCAATAATCATATAATCTACATCAGCTGTTATATCATTCTCCCAATCCATATCAACATAAAGACGATTTTGATGTTGATTAAAACGAATAGGAGTTTCACCGACAAGTATATGTTCTAACAAATCAATGTTGTCCATTGTCATCTCGTATTGAATAACAGATGTAGAGGAAAAATCAAATAGGTCATTCAACCGTAATTGATACCGAATATCAAACATATTACTTCCGGCACCAGTATCGGTAAATGGAAATACTTGTACAACAGACACAACAGAACTTGGAATTGGAATGAAGTTCTTTCCTTCTTTCCAAGTAGCAGTTATTGAATCGTCAGCAGTATCAGTTGCAGTAGTTGATGCATCAGAACGAGCTCTGGTTACATCATCAGAGGTAATCAGATGTTTTAGATACATTTTCTCAATACCATCGTAATGATATTGTGCAAAATATTGAAGTGCCTCGTCTAAACGATCATCAGCCTGGTCATCAGATACATTTATATCAATGACTCCAAATCCAAGTGATCGTAAACAGTAACTTTTTAATGTAGCTTTTGTTGTAGGAACAGCCATATTAATCTTCCTTTTCTACATATTTATATGTACTGTATCTCCAAGTTATGAACGATTTCCTACCAACTCCTTGAGAAGATGTTTAATTTCATGCATTTCTGATTTAAGATGATTTATTTCTCTTGTAGTATTCCGTATTTCATCTCTTTGTGCTTGGGCTGCAGCTGCTCGCATTTTTGCTTTCTCATACGCACCAGTATTGCGATTAATGATAGCATGAGAATTACTATCTCTTACTAAATCTGCATGTCCCTCAACAGGTATATAATTTTCTTTCATTTTATGTTGCCAAGGCCAAAACTCTTAAATCTCTTAATCTTGGTGGTTCTGAACTATTTGTTCCTTGCATAATAATTTTAATTTGAAAAGATATAAATTCCTGTAAAGGAGTTCCAATACCATCATCAGTTACACCAGCACTATAAACATAATCTTGAAAGTCATCTCTATGAGCTGATGGTTGTACTGTTTGATCAGAGCTACCATCTGTATTAAAATATCTGTAACCTAAACTCTGAAAATCAACTGACTCATCAACACCTAAAACTTTATACATAACTTTAATATCATTAGTAGCAGGCCTATGAGCAGCGAGTAAAACTCTTATACTTGTTGCAACATTTTCTAGATTTACTTGTTTTGTAATATATATTGCAGCATTATGATCACCTTCTGCTTGTTCAGATGAAACATAGTCTGTCGTAGGATAAACATCAGAAGATGAATCAACATTATTAATTCTATTAGATACTGTAATTAAAGTATTTCTTTCAAGATCAATTACAGGAGAAACATGGGCACTTTCTGAGGTAAGATTAAGTTCTGTTTGATATGATCTTAAAGAGGATAGTTCATTAGTTTCATTAATTGATGATGCTATCATGTGTGGAAAATCAAATTTATAATTATCATTTAATGGAAATATTACATCAGGTACAGCAGTTTTATTATTTCGGCCACTGATAAATGATGTTTGTGATCCGCCAGCACTTGTTGCAGATGTTGTTATTGCTTTTGAAGTAATTTTACTATTTTGTAATTCTAATGTACCAAGAATAGTCTGCATATAATCCATTATTGCATTTTCAGTTGCAGTTACAGAAGTACCACCAAATTCAACTGCATTACCAGAACCATCAGTTACAGGGGTTGTACTTAACGTAACTGTATAACTATCAATTTCTGGATTTGCAATTGCAGTATGTGTTTTATTAATCTCTGTAAACGGAACTTTATGTGCTTGATAAAGTTCTACTGTTGCACCATCAGCATGAGCTGCAGCAGTTGTGCTATTCACACCCCTTGAAAGTCCTGATACTGCATTTGTACTAATCGTACTATAGGTCATTATCTCATCACCAATTTTAATATGCCAAAGATTTGATGCTGTCTTTGAGTACTTACCAGAGGTATCGTCAAAATTAGTTCCACTTGTTAGAGTCAATGTAGTTGCTGTGGCAGTTATTCCACCATTCAAAGTTGTCGAAGCACCAGATTCAACACCAGCAATAGTCACATTATTGCTTGTAGCATACATATGATGGTCTGGATGTTTGACCTTTAATGTGGTAGTTTCATCCATAACAATAGGATCACGGGCTAAAGTCGCAAGAGGCACATCACCATTTGTTAGAGTTATCACAGCAGTTTTGCTACTATCAAATTTTGCACCCCTGACAGCAAATTTTAAATCTTCTTGCGGTGAGGGGAGTAAAACAGCGCCACTTTGAGATTTATATAAAACACCAATATGAGGTTGTTTTGAAATAGTTCTAGTTCCCCCTATATCAGTATCCCCCATTCTAGTAATCCAACATTCATATTCGGGAGTAGCACATTTTAAAACTAAAGCATACATAACACCAATTTCAAGGAAAACCAAGCCAGGAAATGTAAATGTTGTTGCAATAGCTGCTGTATCAGATACATTTACATCAGCTGATGCTTTTATAACTCTAGAAAATGGTAAAACTTTACCAGTAGGATATTCATTAAGAACAGATCGAATTTCCAATGTTATAGGAAGAGTATCATCTTTACCAGCAAAATATACATCAACAGATGTTAAAAATCTGCCAGTGGTTTCAATTTCTGGATCGCCTTGAACCAAAAATGTTTGTGCTAATGGTGAACTAATTGCAGGCATTTATATTTTCTCCTAATGGCCTCTATTATGAGCAAGAAGTCCATCTGCATAATATGTATTGTTACCAGTTACATAGAAATTATGCACTGTTTGTTCTGGTTCATCATCAAAAAGTTCAATACTTTTAATTTCAACCCATTTATCATCGACATTTAAAAGTTCATCACCAACAACAAGATTACCAACCATAAGTTTTTCCATCCAAGGATATGCTTCAATTGTAACATCCATTCTATATGCTTTCCATCCATCGCGTGTCCACATTGGATGTTCTGGAGTCATCCATGGCCCAGAATTATTAATACCAACCAGTTGCCTTCCATCAAGAGGAACAAAATCTTGTTCTTTAACTACATTGTGAGAACCATCCTGACCCAATAGAACTTCACCAACAGTAACATCTTCCATTTTCTTTTCAGTTCCATCAGCCATTCGGACAAGAGTTCCACCAACAAAACAACTTTGAGTAGTCCCTCCCCCAAAATACCTCCGATGAACAGCTTGAACATTTCCCCAACCTCCTGCTTGTGAAGATTCCGTAACTGTTGAATCGGTAACATCCTCTCTTACTACCTGAGCATTTCTTGTTGCAATAATTGTTTCTTGTTGCGTTTCTAACAACCCACTAGCACTATATAAAATTAATGCAGCAGAACCTATTCCTTGATTTATTGTAATCTCTTCATTTGTAGAACTGGAAGTTAATGTAAATAAAATTTCTCCTGTTTGAAATTTTGGATTTCCTTCTACTTTAGGATCAGGTATTAAAAATGTTCCTTCTACCTTACCAACAGAATCCGTAATTAAAGGACTACCAGCTGTAGGTGAACTATCTGAACTATAAGCACTACTGGCCGGAGTAACATGAGCGCTAACAGATGTTTTATTAAAAAATACATAAAGTTTTGTTTTTGGTTTCATATTTTCTGCGACAAATGATAATGATTTTGAACGTATATATGGAATCGCAACTTTAGAAACAGTACGATGGCCTTGGGATTCCTTATCAATTCTAAGTTCAACTTTTGTAGTAACACCTGTTCTTACTTTTCTTGTACGAACATCATTTATTGTTCTCGTATAAGTTACGAAGTTTCCTTTGCCCGCATGGACTCTTCTTCCTTCTTTTCTAGTATTAACTATTCCTGACCAAGTAGTTTGCCATGAATTCCAAACCGTTCCAAGATTATTTCGGTTTTGTGCCAATACTGCATTATAATCACCATCTTGATTTATAATAATATCTGGTAAAACCTCAGTTTCAAACCATGTATCAGATGATGGAGTGAGAGTAATATCACCAATCCAATTAACAGTCTCACCTGTTTGGGCAGATATTCTCCTTGAGGCATATAATTGTGATGTTACTACCTCTTCTGTATAAGGAAGAGTAAGTACATCACCAGTTTTTTGGTAGCCAGCTGTTGTTCTTTCTGCATCAGTTGCCGCAAGTTCAATTAACGGTATTGCTTTTGATCTGTGTTGTGGACGTAATTCTCCCTCTTCAAAATCCATTGAACATTTATAATCTTTGTGTACAGTATCACCAATACGATGGCCTTTGAAATTATCAACCATAAATCCAGACTTAAACCGATTTAGTCCGTTTGCATCAGTTATTTCAAAACTTTCAGCATCACGTTCCAACAAAGACAATGCTGTATAATACTCAATTGTATCTATTCTATCTTCAAGTTTACCAATATCTTTCATAGTATATCTTTGATGTTTTTCTCTCTGAATTTCTACATCTGTAGGAAGAAAAGTATATGGAGGAATATTCATAGTTGCAATTAACATTGCATCGTCTGGAAATTTAGGTAACAATGGATATTCTGAAGAAGCTCCTTCAAAACTTTCAAACCTTCCTTTAGGGGTTAATACTAGAGCATCCCTGCGAGGAAGAAAATATTCAAAATCTGATTGAATAAAAGAGTTAGGTTTTGGTGTATCTACAGTTGTACCGCCTGTACCACCAAATGTTCGACTTGCAAAATCAAAAGAACGTCCTGTTATTTCATCAACAGTAGCTAATGTTGTTGATGTACCAGCAACACTATCAACTGTAGGACGATAATCATATGTATCTGTTAAAGGAAAATCCCCACTTGGCACTGGTTCATCTGGATCAACTCTTGATCCTGTGTATATAGGAATATCATCATATTCCATTCGTCCAGCAATATCTGTATAAGAATCAACTGTAAATATGTCTCCAGCACTATGCTCTAGAAAATCATATACAATTAGAACTCTTCCAGTTGGTGCAGACGAACCTTTCTTTCTAGTAATTCTTGAAATATCATAAAAATTATCTCGTTGACCATCATCAAAAACATACCTTGAAGTAATTACCGTATCGCCAGGCGTAGTTGCAGAAGTTGTAGCTGTTGCACCAGAACTTGCTCCTGTTATTACCTCACTAGACGTAAATGATTTAGCATTAGTTGAAACATATTGTAATGGACTTGCTACAGTTATAAGTCTACCTTTAGCACCACTTGATCCACCTGTAATCACTTCACCTCTTGTAAATGTTCCTGTAATAGTTCCTACTGTTAAAGTAGGTGCTACCGCATCTGTAGAAGTATCTTGTGAATCATAAACAGCAGCTAAATTAAATGCATCTGCTCGACCTAAAGAAATATCTCTATCGGTTGGCCGTGTCCCATAAGCATCCGTTGCACCAGTGTTAACTTTAACTTGTTTCATCAACCTTGTAGTTTTATTTTTTTGAGTTACAGATGTTTTTAAAATTGTTGCTATAAGTTTTACTTTTGCTGAATCACCCAAAACAGTATTATCAGTAATCGTAAGTGTAACCGTACCAGCACCAGAAGCTGTAGAAACAATACTGACAGGTTGACCAGCAACACCAGTTCCATCACCAGCAGTAAGAATAGTCATAACATAATCTGCTTCGGCAAGTGCAACAAATGTTTCGTTAGAACCAGCATTAAAACTAACCGCACCAGAAGCATTTGTTGTACCAATAAATTGTCTACGAAGAGTAAATTGTGTATCTGTTATACCAGAATTATTAGTTGTCAAAAGTGTTTTTATAACTTGTTTTGGTAATTTTTCTAAAGCATTATTTTTATTAGAATCAGTAAGTCTTGCAGCGAAAAGACCTTCTAAGAGAGTACCACCAGTGTTAGCGTTATCATCACCAGTTTCACCAACACCAGAATTAGAATTTGCATTTGCACTACCAGCATCTGTTCCATCCAATGTTAAATTATTAACCGCACTTTTTCTGCGAACAGGCAATTGTAAAACAGCATCAGCAGTAAAATTTTGTCCAGCAGTTTGGCCAGTATCTTCCATAAAGAAAGACCGAACCTGATCAAATTTAAACATCTGTTCAACAGAGCCGCTGACTGATGTAACAGTAAGATCAGTATTACCCGAATCTTCTACTATTTGTCCTGTCTCTGATGAATCAGATACTAAAAGTTTTTCTCCACTTGAAAAAATTCCAGATTCTTTTACAAGAACTAATCTAGTTCCAGTTGTAGTTATTTGATCATTTACAACATAACCAACCGCGCCAGATGTAGCACCTTCTACTCTCACACCTTGGGTGTGATTTACAACAAGAGTAGGACTTGGAGTACCACTAAGAGTAAGATAAGTAAACATCTTAATGTCCCAAAGATACAACTTATATTGTGCATCGGTTTGGCCAACTGTACCAGAAGAATACTCTATAGCTCTACATCTCGCTTCACCAATTATATTATTTCCTGTACTATCGTTGGCAGAGCCCCTAGTAGAATTAAAATCTGAATAAAAATGTATAGTTTTATAAGCTGTGTTTTCACCAGAAATTGTTGAAATATCAGGCATTCCATATAAATTATTTACAAGCACAAAGTTACCAAGATTAGCTAATGTTTGTCCAGCATTTACTGTCTCAAAATCTCTTGCTTTTGTAATGTCTTTAAAAGATGGAGCCACTTTTTCAATTTCAAAACCTTGTACATAAGCCTTTCCCATACTTATTTCTGCTGTTAAAAAAGTATTAGCAGCAGTATTACCATCATCTGTTGTATCTCCAACAGTATATACTCCTGGCCTCTCATTTAATTCAACCGATTCTTTCATTTGAATCTGGAAAGGTTTTGTCGTATAATCACCTGACTCATCATGAGTTCTTCGAGCCAAAGTTTCTTCTAATACTGAATATTCAGTTTGCGTAACCGAAAATTGAACTACGCCTGTTTTTACATCCATCAATTCAACAAAAGTACTATCAACCGTAGAACCTCTTGCTAGTTTTGCGAGCGCTAAAGTATATTTTAAACGATGAGCACCTTTTGCAGCATAGTTTGTTGAACCAGTTGCATTATCCAAAAGGGTAGTGTCATCTTCTGGCGTAAGTAATGTTTCTGTAATCGTAAATCCAACACGATAAGAAGAATTATTACTATATTTGTCAAGAACAATAGTTTCGGCAGCACATTCTACAAAATGACCACGAATATAATATACTCCTGGCTCAACTGATACTGATGTTCCTACTGCTGCAGCAGGGCCGTCTGAACCTATAAGATTTGCTCCTCCTGATTTCGCAGCAACACTATATGCTGAGGTAAATGTTGTAGCAGATGCAGCATTTGCAGAATATGCTGTCGTGTGTGTAACTCCATAATTTGCAGATATATTTTCTCCGTCAGCAAAAACTAATGTTTCACCATCTGTTCCAGCAGCAATGTATCTTAAATATAGTGTTGGTTTATCTGTGGTAGTTGCAACATCAAAACCAATCACAGTTGCAGTAACACCAGTGGTAGCACCTGTAAGTGTTACAGGAGTAGTAGCACTGTAATATTGAGAGGGATCAATAGTTTCTCCAGCAAAAGTAGATTCTAATTTAAGAGAAGCATAAAACCTATTATACGTTACAGCGCCAGGAATAACCTGAGCACCTTCTTTAAATATATGAGTTCCGTGTTGAGCAATCTGATTTTGAAGAGCAGATTGTAACTGTGTTAGTTCTCTTGCCTGAATTGCAAATCCTGGCCGAAAGAGTGTTCTAACAAAATTATCTGAAGTATCAAAATCATCATAATACGGCGCTACATTAAGGTTTGTTTTTTGAGCCATACTCTAAAACTCCACGATAATTTTTATATCTTCAGTTTGGTCTGTTGCCCGACTGATAGGTTTTCTATTTTCCTGATAAATTATATTTCCACTGTCAGGCTGTAGTTCTGGATTTGCGTATCCATCAGTAAAGGTGATAGTATTTCCATTTGCAAGCGTTACAGCAGAATCAGCAGTTGAGTCTGGCGTTCCTACAGCAGATGAACTTGCACCTGTAACTGCATTTGAACCAGAGAAGGCTGTATTTGAACCTGTTGCACTAACCGTTCCATAGTCAGCATATCTCTCTTGCTGATAATAAAGAATACTAAGAGTGCTGTCCCACTCAACTACTTTACCAATCGCACCAGTAGATGCCTGTGAGATTTTTTCATCAGCAGTAAATGTTCCTGACTGTGAAGTAAGTTTTAATGCAGATACTTGTCGGTGTGTTGTCGCAGATGCAACCGTAGTAGTACCGTAAGTTGTGGGGTCTACTACAAGACCAATATTTCTAAAATCATTTCCGGCAAGAATATCATCAGCTTCTGCGCCAGTGAGTGTTGCTCTCATCATAACATAATGACCGCCCAAATCTTTTACTGCATCATTTCCATGGCCATCTTTAGGACTAATTACAACGGATACTGCACCACCACTACCACTTCCCATAGAAGAAGCAGTTGAAAGTCCATTATCTGAAAAAGTATAATCTGATCCTAGATTGACTGTTCCGTAAGTATATCCAGCACCGCCGTCATGAATTGTTGTATCTGTACCAGCTGTCAATCCGAAAGAAGCAATTGCACCACCACTTACAGTAATTCGTACAATTCCACCAGAAGACGTTCCCTGACTAGTACCGTCACCATATATTGCGGCATAATATGTTCCGTTTGTATATCCCGAACCAGCCGTGATAATTAAACTTTCAATCTTACCATCTGAAGCAGCTGCACTTACTGTACTGTCTGTTGCAACTGGCATAAAGTCTGGAGTCAGATACTTTGTAGAATCTGATGCTGTAATCGTGTACATATACTTCAACGTATATCCACCAAGAACAAATGGAGAAGTTGATGTAGAAGTAGGTTCTGAACCAGAATATGCACTTCCATCATTATTATCTAATACCTTGTATACCCGATTATCAGAAGTTCTAAAGTAGAACGTGGAGTCATAAATATTTGACGCACCTGATGTTGTAGTATTTGACGAGCTGATATTATGCTCATACATGTCATATGTTGTGCTGTTAGCCCAATCCCTACGAGGTATTGCGTATTGAATATTTGAAGAATCAATCTTTTTTAATGCAGTCGTATGATCCCAAGTATAAAATTCTGTACCAACATCATCAGCTGGAGTGCCTGGAGAATCATCCGTTCCACCAGAAGTTGCCGCTGTGAAAGGTGTAGATTTACCAATCATCAGATAATAGACATTTGCTGATGCTTCACTAAACGACTCGTAAAATTGAGTGGCATTGTGTTGTCTGAATTTTTCTGTTATAATTGCTGCCATTTTTTATATCCTATGGTTTATTTATAAGTCATTTATACGTTTGAAGCACCACTAAGCACGCTTTTATCCTTCTGCTGCTTTATCTCTAGCTGCTCTATTCTTATAATCGCCTCTTGCCAATAAAGCTTCCTGTAGACCTTGATCTGTAGCAGGCATTGAAGTTACAGAATCATCTGCCTTTAAAACTTCTGTAGCTCGTGCTGACATTCTCTTACCACAACTATTAATTTTTCCTTCTACTGCTGCCTGAACCCAAGCATTAATATCAAGAAGATCATGTAGTAAGACTTTTTCATTATGATCTGAAATATTCACTGTAATTGTTAACGCCATTTTTAATTCCTTTCTTTATGCAACTAGATAAGCAGAAAAATAAGAGTTTGCCAGCCAATCTAACACATCTGAACCGCCATAGCCGTATATAGTTATAAGTAAAGTGTCCGAGGCATCCATATCAATCAGTGAGCTACCAGCAATACGGTATGCTGGATCAGTTTGTGAAACATTATAAGCATGTAAGTCAGAAATAATAATATCTCTGTTTGATGACGCAAATCGAACTTGAACTCTAGTATAAGAGGAGGTCGCTCCTCCTAAATCCATCTTGACGTTTGCTTGATATCTGCCAGTGACGGGAGCCGTGAACGTAAAATTTGTGGTGTTATAATCACCATTGTTGTCAAATACTTCGTTGGCAAAATTAGCTGGAGAATAGGAGCCTCCAGCGCCAGTTACGTTGCTGACGGCATCAGAATATGCTAAGAAAGCAGGTTGCAAAGGTTGTGTTATTATACCATCTTCATTAATTACAATAGCTGCTGTTGTTCCAACAGTCGTACCTTTGCCGATTTTAAAATCATCGTCTGTGTCATCGATGCCTATATAATAATCTTGGGCATTGCCATCCCAACGAATTTTTGTATCAACAGCAGCCCCGTCACCAATTGAAATTTCATCATCAATGATCGTAAGAATATTATTGGTGCCTACAGCAGAGCCTCTTCCAATAATTAATTTATTTTCGGAGTCGTCTAGGCCAACGTAGAAGTCCTTTTCATTACCATCAAATACAATCTTAGTGTCCTCAGCTCCAGCATCTCCCATAGTTAGAGTGGGCGTAGTACCACCTAAAGTTACACCGGCATCTGGATTATGAGTTATAGTAATATCTTGATCATTACCAAAATAAATTACGCCACCGTCAGCCAGATATAAGTCAGACCATTCTAATGAAGCAGTTCCTAAAGAGTCTCCATCAGCAGAAGAAGGATCACTGCCTCCAACATAAGTTTTTATCCTAGAAGCTGTTGTTTTTCTAATTGTACCGCCGGCACCATCATCCATAATAAACAAATCAGCGTCAACAATTGCCGCACCGATATCTGTAGCATTATCAATGTCTAAACCAGTTCCAGTTATTTTTGTTCTTGCCATTTTACTTTCCTATATTCTTA
>VTLG01014280.1_pt1 | contig 12728 bp, 12 predicted proteins | sample 4694571 | NCBI WGS metagenome assembly VTLG01 (sample SAMN12604809, study PRJNA352737) | marine metagenome | biome: ENVO:00000447; feature: ENVO:00000209|ENVO:00000569|ENVO:01000036; material: ENVO:00002151; isolation source: viral sequences binned using virsorter ... | reverse complement strand
ATACATTCAATTCCATCTTCGCCTCTTTTATAACCAGAAACACGCTCTAGACGTTTTTCGTTAACAAATGAACCAACCCTTAAATCTTTTTTACCCGGGCAAGGTGGTATTTCTATTGGTTTTTTATCTTCTTTTTTAGGTGGAATAACAACAGGTTTATATTCAGGTTGTTGTGCTGACTGCTGTGGGGGCAGTGTATTTATAGGTTGATATTCGTCATATTCTATTGGATTAAAAGAAGGCATTTCTCCTTCTGGACAAGTTACAAATGCTTTCCTGTCGTAAAATAAAATACTTGGGTTTTTAGTTATTTCTAAATCACGATGATATAAATTACAACCTGGAACTATACCTGTTAAGGTATTTTCATTTATATAAGGTGCTTCGGGTATATCTACTTTTGGTGTTTTTACTTTTGGAACTTTAATCGTAGGCATCTCTTTTCTTTAATATTTCTACTTCGGAAAAGCATTTAGGGCAGGATAAATTAGTCATTACCGAAAACTCAGGGTAGCCATTCATGCCATCTTCAATATCAATATCGCCACCTATTATTAATTCATTATCGCACCAATAACAGTTCATAATTAACAGTCGTTAAAGTCAGATGCCATATTTCCTCCGATCTTACCACCTTCTCTTCTTGCTGTATTAGTTGCAAAACCAGACAAGAACCAACCAACTATAGGCACATTAGATAACGAAGTAGCAAGTCCTGTTCCTGTAGCTACTGACGTTCCAATAAGCTCTCCTGTAGATTCACCTTTTGCTCTTTCTTTTATACAGGCTATTTGTTTTGCTGTAAGTTCACCACTATTTATAACAGCTACATCTTTTTCACCAGCTATTTTTTGTGTTTCTTTTGTAGATAATGCTTTGCTTGCACCTAAAAACCCTGCTGGTTTTTTACTTGTTTCCATAGATGCAATAATCCTTGGGTCGTGCATTTTATGTCTTATCCTATAGCTATTCATATCAGCTTCAATTTCATAAGTAGAATACTTGCTTACAGGTAAATCAAACATAGGTAAATTTGATTTCTTACTTAAAAGACTGATTGTATAAAAGTTGGAAGCAACAAAAATAGTTCCAAGTCCTACCGATATTCCTTTAATAATATTGCTATTCATATAAACTTATAATTTAGGAATACCAGGAATTTTTGTTGTTGGTACGGATGGCCCTGTCATATCGGGTAAACCTTGGTCTAAAACTTTTGGCATAAGACCTGATACATTACCCATAATTTCATTCATCACTTTAGATTTAAACTGTTCTGAAGTTACATACTTGTAACCCAAGTACGCTCCACCACTCATGGAAGCTACCATAAGAAAAGAGATGATACTTAAAACATTAGCGATCTTTTGAAACATGATTAAATTTGCAATAATTAAAGCACTTTCAGTTACAAGTGTGCTTGTGTTACTACTAATTGTAGCTCTGTCACCTTTATACGTCACTATGAGTTTAATGACAAGGCAGATGACAACAGAGACTAAGTAGCTAACTTTTGTCGATAAAATCTTGTCTTACAAGCATTTGAACAATATTTCCTTCTCTGTTCAGTTGTAGAAAATATCTTGCCACAGCATCTACAAGCTTTTTCTATTATTTCGCAGAAGACTTTTTTTCGAGTTCAGCCTCTTTTCTATCTTGTAACATTGCATTTACAGCTATTGCTCTTTCTTGAATATTTTTTTGAACTTGGACAGTTTCTTCATAATTTTTTTGTAATGTTTGAAGTTCTTTTTCAAGTTCCTCTGTTGTTTTGCGAGCCATATTTGAGGTGATGTTTCATTTAATGTAACATCATGTATTATTAATGTAAATACTATTATTGATGAAAAAATTTATTCAGAATTTACCTGTTTTAGATTCAAGCGAATTAAAAATAATTAATAAATACATTGATAATTTAGAATTTGAACCTAATTCTGTTTTTGGTAGTAAAAAAGGGGGCGAAGTTTTACCAAGTATTAGATCAAGCACTGGAACTTGGATGCGAGAAAAAGTTGCAGCCACAGCTTTACTTCATGAAAAACTAAATAATGCTTTATTAGTTTACAGAAATAATCTTTTAAAAAATGATTTAGTTATAGATCGCTACCCTGTTATAGGTGGTTATGGTACTAATTCAGAAAGAGAAAGCATACAGATTTTAGAATATACATCAAAACAAAGATATAACTGGCATATTGACACTTGTACAGATCCATCTAGGTTTTTTTATCACCGTATTATGTCTATTGTTCTTTATTTGAAAGATGATTTTGAAGGCGGTGCTACTAAATTTAAAATGTTTCCAAAACAAAATTACAGGCCAAAAGCGGGTCGAGCATTATTTTTTCCATCTAATTGGTGTTTTGCTCATTGCTCAACACCTGTAATATCAGGCAAAAAAAGAGTTGCAGTTACTTGGTATTATTGTAGAGACAACACTATAAATATTGATTAGCTACCAGATTTCAAAGCAGCAACTTCAGCTTCTAAAGTCTCTATTCTTGTTATTAACTCTTGTATAGCTTTAGCAGATACAGTCATAAATTTCAAAGGGATTATATGTGATACTCCTTTTTCATTAGTTACTGGATCTACAGGTGTAAATGTAAAACCATTGTCCAATACTTCAATCTCTTGTGCAATAACACCACAAGTCTCTCTTGTAGTATTATCAAATCCACTATCTTCAGTCCAATCAAAATCTACAAATCTTAAATTTTTAATTACTGAACTTGCGTCATATGTAGTATCAGCGATATTCTCTTTTATCGTTGCATCAGATACATTGTAGTAAATACCTTTATTTCCACCTGACGTTGTAAAGTGTACATAAGACCCTAAGTGTGCAATAAGAGAAATATTTTGCAAAGAGTTTGGACCTGATGGTCCTGTGGGTCCTTGTGGACCTGTAGGTCCAGGTGCACCATCTGCACCATCTGCACCATCTGAACCATTTTGACCAGTTGGGCCAGTGGGTCCTGTGGGTCCTGTGGGTCCTGTAGCACCTTGCGGAATTGTAAATTTTAAATTTGCAGCAGTTGATGTGCCTAAGTTAACAACAGATGCACTACTTCCAGCACTACCTGTCACTGTGCTATGAACAGCAACCGTAGCTGGTGTTCCAGCTGAACCACCACTACCTGATGCACCTTGCGGACCTTGCGGACCAGTTGGCCCAGTTGGGCCTGTAGGGCCTGTTGCTCCATCTGCTCCATCTGCTCCATCTGCACCATCTGAACCAGCCGGGCCAGTCGGGCCTGTTGGACCTGTTGGACCTGTTGGACCAGTCGGACCACTTTGCGGACTAACCCAATCTAAATTTCCACTGCCATCTGTTTTTAAAACTTCACCCGAACTCCCGTCATCATTTGGAAGGGTGAGCGTATAATTGGCAGCAGCAGAATGTGGTGGAGCTTTTATTTTTACGCCATGCGTATTTTGTGAGCAATTAAGCTGTAAATATCCATCTTGTGAACTGCCATCACCTTTTGCCTCCAAGCTAGGAACAGATGATGTAGAAACTAAATTTACTTTATCTGTGGTAACAGCATCATTAGCTATGGCTGCGGAATCTACAGAACCAGCAGCATAATGTGATCCATTTACTTCATCATCTCCGATTTTTGCAGCAGTAATAGCATCATCAGCAATTTTAGCTGTAGAAATAACTCCATCATCTACAGTAAAAGTAGCACCAGAATTGCTTACTGTTATATCACCTTTGTCTCCATCAGCAAGACTTCCTGAAGGTCCTTGTGGTCCTGTCGGACCAGTAGGGCCTGTTGGTCCAGTAGGTCCTGTCGGCCCTGTAGCTCCATCACTCCCATCATTTCCTGCTGGCCCTGTGGGTCCACTTGGCCCTGTGGGTCCAGTTGGTCCAGTTGGTCCAGCAACTGTAGAATCAGCACCTGCGGGTCCTGTAGGTCCTGTAGGTCCAGTGGGACCTGTTGGTCCTGTAGGTCCAGCGGGTCCTGTAGGTCCACCGCCAGATATTTCAGCTACACTTCCATCGTCTTTTTTTGTAAATAATTTACCATTATCGGTTCTTACAGCAACTTCACCTGTAACTAAATCACTAGCACTTGGATCGCTACCAGATCCCCTTTTAAGTCTAATTTCGTTAGCCATTGGCTGTTACCTCCTATGGTCTAATAGGTTCCACCATCTATGTTAAAACCAGACGTTGCACCGTCTTCTAAGAACGTGACCAAATCGCTGAGTGCTACTTGTTTCATCGTTCCAGCATCGTTAGTTACAAAGCGATCTCCTGTTGCGAGAGTTGTAGCAGATGCAGATGTAGTTCCATCACAGGCTGCATTTATTTCTGTTGCTGTTGCTGTGACTCCATCTAAAATATTCAATTCTGCTGCGGTAGAAGTTACTCCGTCTAAAATATTTAACTCAGAAGCAGTAGCAGTAACGCCATCGAGAATATTCAACTCAGCAGTAGTTACAGTCGCACCATCAAGAATTTGTAATTCTGTTGAGGTTATTGCAGCTAAAGCAGAAGAAGCACCTGATTGCATCCCTGATAGGTTGTCCAAATCAGCATCATAGGCTTGAACATTTGTACCGATTGCAAGACCAAGAGAAGCTCTAGCAGTAGATCCACTTTCAAGGATAAAGTTTGAGCCATCCCCAACGATAAAATTACCGTCAGTAGGTGTTAGCCCTGCAATATCTGTTAATTGTGCATCAAAAGCCTGTACATTAGTTCCAATTACAAGACCTAAAGCTGTTCTAGCTGCACTTGCACTTGTAGCACCCGTTCCACCGTCACTAACAGCAAGCGTTCCTGTAATTGAACTAGCAGCAAGATCAACAGCAATTTCAGTTGATTCAATAACAAGACCACCGTTGGCTTTAAGATCAAGAGATAACGTATTTCCAGATTTATCTAATCCATCTCCTGCTGTAATTTGACCAGCACCAGAAAATTGTGTAAAGGCTAAGTTATTTGTACCAACAACCGCAGATCCTTTATTAGTACTACAAACAAAGCCATTGTCAGCATTTACAGTTCCTTGATCTACAAACACAAATACAGATGAAGCATCATCACCAGCAGCTAAATCATCTGTTCTTGACCACCCACCAGCTTTACATAAATACAGTCCATTATCTGACGCACTACTTTGATCTTTAACAAGTACTCTTTCATCAGCAGATACCGCAACACCATCAATAGTTTGCGTACCAGATAAAGTAATGTTTGCTGTGGTTGCTACTTTCACAGCTTCCTTAATATCTAATCCCTGACTAACACCATCTACATATCCTTTCGTTGCAAAATGAGCATCGGCTGTGGGTGTAACTCCTGTTACTGGATTGGTTGCAGCAGCTAATTCGTCTACTCTATTTACTTGTACACCTGCATCAAAATCAGATATCTTTGTATGTGCAATGGAAGGAATATCAGCAGCAACCAAACTTCTAAATGTAGGAGCAGCAGCACTTCCAGTTGTAGGGCCAGCTAAAACAATATTTGCGTTTCGGGTTGTTGCTTTATCAAAAAATGCACCAGAACCACCTATTGTAATTATTGAACTTGCTGCTGGCGGTGTTGCTCCATCATCTCCAAATCCATAATATAACTTAAGATCGTTTTCGTTAAATGCTACTTCAGAGGGAGATAAACTAGAAGGTGCACCAGCACTACCACTAGCTGCTCTTTTTTTAATTCTTATAGTGTTAGACATGACCTAAAAATTTCCTCCATTAACGAGTGTAAGTTTGGTAGTAGTATCATCTGCTTTAAATGTACCACTAGATTGGTGATAATACACTATGGAGTTATCAACTGCACTACTTGAATCAATAGCAGTCGAAGCTCCTTGTGGACCTTGCGTAGCTACAGTGACAACAGAAGTCTCTCCATTAACAGTAACAGTATTTTTAGTAGTTGAAATGTTTACAGAAGTCATGTTGCTGTGTACCCTTCACTTACAAATATAGTACCTTCTAAATAGTATTCTTTGTTGCCCGATCCATCTACTAATAAAACATCATATTTTAAAACATCTGGAGTAAAAGTAGCTGTTTGTACATCTGTCAATGCAATACTTACTGACCCTGCTGGTCTATCTGTATAAGTTGTTGTAAAATCTGCATATTTTGTGGTGCGTGTTTCTTCCCAAACCTGTGCTACTACAGTAAATCCTGTTAAATTTATGGCAGCATTATTTCCATCTTTAAACACCAAAGGAATTGAATGATCTGATCTCCTTTGAACTGTAAAATTATATGTTCCAGGTTGGATTGCCATTAACTTCCCTCAAGTGTAGCAACTTTAGTTTCTAATGTTTCTATCTTAGCAACTGCTTCTTGTAATGCTTTTGTTAATGTAGAAAAGAATGGCAAAAAATCTATACTTTGTAGTCCTTTGTCTTTTTCTTCTTTTACAGCGTCTGGTATAACTTCTTGAACTTCGTGAGCTATAAAGCCTTCGTGTATATCCTCTGTTTGTTTAAATATACCGTAATCTGCTGATTGATATTTAACAGGTCTTAATTTTTTAAGCCTTTCAATTCCATTTATATCTAAATTTTCTATATTTCTTTTAATTCGATAGTCTGAGGTTCCAAATTGAAAATATCCGACTCTAGTATTATCAATAAAAAAATATGCGTTTGGATTATCCCACCAAATATTAAATAAATTACCTGTACTTACACTTGCTGCATTACCATTACCTGAATCAGTAGAAACACCAGTTCTTGTACCAAATCCTATTGCATTTACAGCACCACCCGTCGTACTTGCAAGACCGAAAGATGAGCCAATTGCAGTCATTGCACCGCCTGATTTTATTTCAAATCTATTTGCATTTTGTGTACTAAAGTAAATAGACGCAGCATCTTGTGTCAGGAGTTGTAAAACACCTGTTCCTCTATGGATAATATCAGACCTAGAATTTGCTCCTCCAGAATTTCTTATTATTCGTAAACCAAAATCGGTATAAGTTGTATCTGCAACAAAATCAATGTGAGATGAATTACTACTACTGCTATCTAATGCGGTTATATTTAAAACGGCATCTACGTTTGTTGTATATATTGTTTGATTTCCTAAAACTGTTAATGTTTCACTTGGTGCGGTAGTTCCTATTCCAACTAATCCAGTGTTTAAAACACTTAATTTTTCGCTTCCACCAAGAAAAAAACCAAGTCTTGTATCAGCAGGTAATCCCATACCACTTTGAACAGCAGTACCCGAACTATTTAAAAATCTATAACCTGGAATAGCTGTTGTACCAGGTTTTGCGATATGAGTTCCAGCCGAACTGCCTGTAGATATATCAACAACAGGTAAAAAAGCTGAACTATTATGTACCTGATATTGATTACTGCTTGTATTAGCCCAACTCATATAACTTATTAAAGAAGTTCCAGTTGGGGTTGTGCTAGTACTGTTATTACTTTTTAAAGCCTGTAAATTGGTCTGTATATCTTCTCTTACGGTCTGACCTGTGGCATTTGCTATTACTGTATCCGTATTTGCCATTTAACTAAACTTTTATGATATTTCTATTATATTACAACTTTTTACCAAAACCACTAGCAGCATAATAAAACTGTTTATTAGTTAAAGTTGCTCCACTTGAATTTTTGAAAACAACATTAAATCCCGTTGCGGTTATATTACTAACTTCAAAAAACTCTCCAGTTCCTAAATTTTGTGGATTGATAGTAACAGATGGTGTTCCTCCTGTTAACCCTCCAGATCCCGTACCAAAGAACGCATTAGTAAATGTATAACTGGTTGTGTTTGAGGTTAATAACGCACTTGTTTCAGTTCTTCTATTCATAATAAGCCTACAACCTAATGTATTAGTACTAGCATCTCCAGGAATAATTCTTGTGTTTTCTGTTGTTGTTGTAGTTTTTAGTTTTGCAATAAATTTAAGGTATCTAGCAGTTATAACTGTTCCTATAAAACTATTTGCAGAACTGTAGGTTACGTTATCATCACTTGTTTGCACCTGTATTTCAACAGTTGCATTTTCTAAAATATCTCCATCAAAACTTGTTAAAGCATCTACACCACCACTTAAAATTGCACCATCAGAATTAACAACAATTGCTGGTACATAACTATCAAAAAGATTACTGTCAGTAAAACCCTCAAATCTTACAATGCTTTCAATAATAACACCTGAAAACTTACCACCTAAATCAACTACGTTACCTCCATCTATAGCAAATTGGTAAGAACCCTCTAATACTCCAGTATCTCCATCTAAAGTATCAAAATTACTAATTGTATCTATAAGTGCAGTAATTGAATCAATCAAAGTATTACTTGCACTCTGATTTATTTCCATTCCACTTGAATCAGCAGATAAAGCAGTTTTTACTCCGCTAAATGTTACGTTTCCACTACTATCTGTATTTTCTTTAATAGTTCCAATAACGATCTGGTCCATAAGATCAGGGGTAGTTATTATTGCACTTACAGAGTTAGTTGATTGTATTAAACTCTGATCTTGATATTTAATTAAATATTCTCCAGTAATAGTCGGTAAAGTAACACTGGTTTGTGAACCATGAACTATCATTATTGTTCGAGAATTTCCCCAAACAGCAGCACCACTTGTATCATCATTATGTTTAATAATTACATGCCCATTGTTTGTTACATCGACATCTCCAGAAAGAGGCCATGTTAATTTGGTATCTCCTGATTGGGTAAACTCAAAATTAAGACTTGTTGGTGATACTGGTGGAGCTAATTTACCTAAATTTTGTATTTCTTTTATTGTTGGACTCGCTGTATGCTTTCCTTTGGCATTGATTGAAAAAACTTCAACTCTATAAGTACCTACACTTGCATTTTCAATCTCAAATGTTAAATCTTCAGTAATAAATTGATTTATATAAGTACCATAATCAGCGAGGGGATTTAAAAATACTGAAGGTTGTCCATAAATATTTGTTCCTTGATTAGATATAGCACCAGGTTTAAATTTATATCTAACAAGATATTTTTTACAACCAAAAACATTTGTAAAACTAACTGATAAAACTGATATAACTTGACCTTCTTTTTCCCTTAAAAAAGTAACACCAGTTAAAGAACTGGGGCCACCTCTATCTACATCTAAAATACTTGTAACTCTATTATCAATAGGAAATACTGGATTTTGTAAAGAGTCTGTTGATGATCCTAATGCACTATTACCATCAACAAAAGCATACTTATTACAATCGTATGGAATACCTGTCATCTTATATAGAATTTCATCTTGCTCTTCTACATCAACAATCCTATAAAGTTTAGACTTAATAACATCTTCAATTAACCAAATTGTATTAGCTTGAAAAGTACATCCTATACTTGGTGCTAAAGCAGAAGATAAAGTTATGACCTTACCACTAATTGAACTAATAGTTCCTTGTTTTGTTTGACCTTTACTATCTACAATTAAAATTGTTCTATCGCCAGCAGCAGGTAAATCAGTAGAAGCACTATCATCTACTGTTAAGGCAGTTAAATTACCACTTCCATCTAAAGTTACAGCACTTACTCTCCCTGCTCTTCTTATCCCTGCCCTCACTGGATCATTAATACCAACAACCGCACCAGGTCTAACGACAACTCCACTTTCTATGGATACATCAAAAGTAACAACATCTGTCTCATGATTCTCAGACCAAATTATATTTCTAGCGTATCTAGCTGCTTGAAAAAATGAAGTACATCCAAATGCTTTTACTTTTTTTATATTATGAGTTTTAGCAAAAACTTGATTATTAGTTATTACAAGGGTATCTGGTTGTCTTGTTCTCATATTAAAATATTCAACAACAATTTTTCCATGTCTTGTTTTTAGACTAACTCCAGAGTAAGAAAATCCATCTATAGTATTTGCAAGAGAAAAAGTGTAAGTAGGTATTTGATAAGTACAAGCATCTGCATCATCTGGATTTATAGGTCTATCTTGAACGAGTGTTAATTTTCCTCCTGACCATATTGGATAACATCGCATCATCCCACTAATTTGTTGTATTAGATTGTAAGCCTCTGTAGTTTTATTTATAACACCGTTAAAAGCAAATCTAGGTTCTAAACCTTCGGAGGTTTGTATGAGTTGAGCAGAATATTTACTTGCCTCATAAAAAGAATACAAATCAACCTCGGATTCTTTTATATAATTACCAAATCCATATCTAGTATTTAAAAGTAAATCAAGAAGTATAAAGGCTGGATCTGTTGTCCAAAATAATTCATTTGTAATAACTCCATTAAATATATAATTACTTGGATATTCTATTCTTCCATTTCCTGAAGTATCTACAGTCGGAGTTATACCTCCATTAGTATAAGGGATTCTTACTTTTACTCCTCTATATCTAAATGTTCTTTTTGGAATATTTTGAAACTGGTACGCATCGAATTGTAAGAATGTATATGCGGTCATAGGGTAACTAAATTGACCGCCTAATATTGTTGTTTTAACACCTTTTCCATCATCAATTTGAATATTAGTATCTATTGTTTGCCCTTGATAGTCTGTAGCTGGTCTTTGTATTTCTGTCATAGAGGAGAAAAATAAATCATCCTGTATTTGATCATTGTCCTCATTTAAAGGACTTACCCGTGTCACAGTTATTTCTAATGGATAGCGTAAAAAGCTATCTCTGTTAAAACTTTCTGTTGCAAATAAATGCTCTCTTCTGTACATATCTCCAGTTCTTCCCTCAAACTTACTATGCAACATTTGAGTAGGTGATAAATCTGCTACTTCCCCTTTATATTGAAAAAATATTTTATATTCTACAGTTCTTCCTAAAAGATCTCCCTTATCGTTTGACTCCTGCAATGAATTAACATGAAGTGTTACTTTTATTCTTTCTGGAGCTAAAGATTCAGTTGATGCTAAAGATGGTCTACCTACTGTAATTTGTTTTGTAATTGAAGTTGATACCTTTTGATTTACAGGAATTATTTTTTCAGTTTGAAGTGTTCCGTCAGTTGTTAAAACTTGTTGATGTAGCGAACCATGTCTTACATCGAGTGATCCATCACTAGGTTTATGAAATCCATTGAAATTAGCTGTCTGATAAGTTCCGTCACTATTCTGTAACCCTTTTCCACTATCTCTAATAGGGGTATCATCTAAAAATATATCTTCATGTGCAAATGCAATATATTGATCTTGAAGAGCACCACTAAGACTATATATTTCTTGTATTTGATTATAATTATTAATTACAGTGCCTTTTGCAAATTCTTTGGATGGTGTCGCAAATCCTTCTGTAATGCCTTCTGAAAGTATTTCAACAACTTTACCTGTTTCAGTATTATTTAAAGTGTCAGGATCTCTTGTGGGCTGTCTACCACCGCCTCCAAAATTACCTGTAATATTTTTATTATTATTAGTCATTAAACTGACTCTCCTGTTACTAACCCATAGTAATATCCAGGGAAATAATCAGGACCATGTGAACCATCATCAAAGGCAGGTCTACCTTCTTCAATCGGAGTTCCTATTGTTTCTTTTAAATTTCCAGGAAAATACTTTGTTTTGCCATTTCTAACAAAAGCACTGAAATTAAATTGATTTTTATTTTGTGCTTTATAAGAAGTTATAAATTCACTTCCAGTAGCTGTATAACCTGTTCCTAGATATGTGTTATCTCCTACAACAGCTTCAATTTTAATTTGTGTAGATGATAAACTATAAATTCTTACATATCTTCTTAAAGAAGTATCCGAATTATCTCTATCGTATTCTTCTACAGGTTGATCGGTGTTTGGATCTGTTGGAATAGAAGTAGTTGCACCCCTATGGTCTTGAGCAACAGTAGAGTTTGATGTACTTGGTGAACCATCAGCAGTTTCTATACCAGCACTGATAACAACCGATCCAACAATATATTCTCCATATAAAATTGGTATGGGAACTGTAGCGAGTGTAGTATTAATAGCATTAGAAAAACTGGCAGATAATGGATCTTCTGCATCTGGTTGTTGTGTCGGTGTAAATAAATCAGCGACACCAGATAAAACTAAATAAGCTCCTACATAAGCTAATGACTTTGAAATTAGACCAACTTCAGCAAATTTTGCTGCACTGAAACCTCCTTTAAAAGCAAAAGCCATACTATTCGCTCCACCAAAAGATATAAACGATAAACCGATCAATGCTGCTCCTAATAATATTTTTCCAAAACCTCTTCCACTTCCAGCTATTACAGGTACTATTTTTATCTCAGCAATACCTATTGGATCGTGTAATTCAGTTTTATCTATATCTATATTGTTAACACTAACTCTATAATATTGATTTGCCATTTCATGTTCCAAAGTTGGAAAGTTAGCTATTAAAAACCTAACTGCTTCAGCAGTATTACTAACTTTTGCCTTAAAAGATGAACGACCTGTAGCCTCTTTTAAATGACCATATAGTTTAATCTCAGTTGACATACCGATACCTCTTATGAGTACATCTTATATAAAATTCACTATAAGGTTCAATACAACTTAGCCTTTCATTGCAATGATGAGCTATATTACCATTTCCTACAAAAACAGCAACATGACTTGGCTTTGGGTGTAATAGTTTCATAAGAAAAACATCACCTTTTTCAAAAGATTCATTATGTCTTAATTCTCTAAATCCAGTTCTCCAAGCATAACTTTCAAATAAAGGATCTTCTAAAAATTCTTCTGCTGTAAGGGATCTTTCATAATCTTTTAAATTAATATTTTTAGTTTCTTTA
>VTLG01010744.1_pt1 | contig 12729 bp, 8 predicted proteins | sample 4694571 | NCBI WGS metagenome assembly VTLG01 (sample SAMN12604809, study PRJNA352737) | marine metagenome | biome: ENVO:00000447; feature: ENVO:00000209|ENVO:00000569|ENVO:01000036; material: ENVO:00002151; isolation source: viral sequences binned using virsorter ... | reverse complement strand
CAACTCTGTTGATGGTGCTGACTCTGACTCTGCATGGTCAGGTAAAGTCGGAGGGTCTGTCTCCGCTACCGATAAGCTAGGAGTTTACGGTGAATTCTCATTTGCTAATATAGCTGATGAAGAAATAGACAACACTTATGGCACCAAGCTGGGTGTCAAATATTCTTTTTAAATAAATGACTACAGCCACACTAACAAAACCAAATACCAACTGGCAGAGTTTATGTGACTGGGTTACGAGCACTGAGAACCGCCTCTACGTGGGGTGGTTTGGTGTGCTAATGATCCCTGCACTACTAACTGCTACAACAGCCTTTATAATAGCTTTCATAGCTGCTCCACCAGTTGACATAGATGGTATACGTGAACCCGTAGCTGGCTCTCTTCTCTATGGAAACAACATTATCTCAGGGGCTATCGTCCCGTCATCAAACGCAATCGGTCTTCACTTCTACCCAATCTGGGAAGCTGCAACCCTCGACGAGTGGTTGTATAACGGTGGACCATATCAACTCATTGTGTTCCACTTTCTCATCGGTATCTCAGCTTACTTGGGACGTCAATGGGAACTTAGTTATAGACTAGGAATGCGACCATGGATTTGTGTCGCTTATTCTGCACCAGTTGCTGCAGCCTTCTCTGTCTTCCTCGTGTACCCATTCGGTCAGGGGAGTTTCAGTGATGGTATGCCTCTTGGTATTGCAGGGACTTTCAATTTTATGTTTGTCTTTCAGGCAGAGCACAATATCCTTATGCATCCGTTCCATATGCTCGGCGTTGCAGGGGTATTCGGTGGAGCTTTATTCGCTGCTATGCATGGAAGTCTCGTTACATCTTCGCTCATTCGTGAAACGACTGGGCTTACCTCTCAGAACTATGGATATAAATTCGGTCAAGAAGAGGAGACGTATAACATTGTTGCGGCTCATGGGTACTTTGGACGACTTATCTTCCAATATGCCAGCTTTAACAATAGTCGTAGCTTACATTTCTTCCTTGCTACTTGGCCCGTCCTTTGCATATGGATTACCAGTATGGGAATCTCCACTATGGCTTTTAATCTCAATGGATTCAACTTCAACCAGTCCGTGTTAGACGCGAAAGGTTCGGTTGTCCCCACTTGGGCCGATGTATTAAACCGTGCTAATCTTGGTATGGAAGTAATGCATGAGAGAAACGCACACAATTTTCCGCTTGACTTAGCGGCTACGGAGGTGATCCAAAATGCCTAATGTTAATGGTAAGAAATATCCTTATACTGCAGCTGGTAAAAAGGCTGCAGCTAAGGCTAAGAAAAAAGTAAAGAAGAAATACTAATGGCACCCAAGAAGAAAAAGAAAAGTGTCAGCCTCAAGATCGGTAAACATAAAAGCCGATCTGGGGGGTTGACAGCTGCTGGTCGCAAGAAGTATAATGCAGCTACTGGTTCTAACCTAAAGGCTCCGCAGCCTGAAGGGGGTCCACGTAAGAGATCTTTTTGTGCAAGAATGAAAGGGGTAAAGGGACCAATGAAAAAGAATGGTAAACCGACCCGTAAAGCACTTGCTCTTCGTAAATGGAAATGCTAAAATAATTCAACGTCCGTTCATCCTTACAGGACGCATGTCAGCTAGCCATGGAACGGGGGCTAGGTACAATAGATTACAATGACAATCAAAGTAACCTACGTGTATCGTGGCAACAAGTACACCAAAGCAATCACACGCTAATGTCACATCAGACAAATAGAGCTAGGGCGTCAGTGACGTCCTTCACTCCAGAGTCCCATCACAATAAACCAGATGAGCATGAAAAAACTCCTGAAAAATTTGATGAGGATATCTCTTTAGAAGAAGCTCTATCAACTCTATGAAGAGATTCAATGAATTATGGCTAGTAGTCTTTATGGCTCTAGCCTTTTTTATTATGGTAGAATCAATGCACTTGAACTACCACAGGAATGAGACACCTCAATGTCGGACCTCATTCTAATTGGCTTTTGGCCCTTTACGAAGGATACCCTTTAGCCGTCTAGACGGTGGGATAGACCACAAACAAATGATCAAAAAATTTCAGCTGAAGAAAGCAATATCTATTTTTAAATAACATAAAATAATGGCACATCAGTCATCTGATCTGACCACCTCACTCACGAGGCAAGGTCAATTAAATTCCGCTAACGATGCGAGAGCTTTATATCTCAAATTGTTTAGTGGTGAAATGTTCAAAGGATTCCAGAACAATGCAATTGCTAGGGATCTTGTAATGAAGAGAACTCTTAAAAACGGTAAGAGTTTACAGTTCATCTACACAGGTCGTACAACCGCTGAGTATCATACTCCGGGTAACGCTATCCTCGGTAACTCCGATGGAGCACCTCCAGTAGCTGAGAAGACCATCACTATTGATGACCTTCTAATCAGTTCAGCCTTTGTATACGAGCTAGATGAGACACTTGCTCATTACGAATTGAGAGGAGAGATATCTAAGAAGATTGGATACGCTCTTGCTGAGAAGTATGACAGACTTATCTTCCGTGCAATCGCAAAGGGAGCTAGACTTGCATCACCTATCACTAAGTCAAACTTTGTAGAACCCGGTGGAACACAGATCCAACTTACAAGATCTGGCGTTACCAACGCTACTGCAGCTTATGATTCTACTTGTCTAATTAATGCCTTCTACGACGCCGCTGCGGCTCTAGATGAAAAGGGAATTAGTTCTGATGGTAGAGTAGGTGTTCTTAACCCAAGGCAGTATTACGAGCTAATACAAGCTGTAGGTTCTAATGGTCTAGTTAACCGTGACGAGCAGGGAGACTCCTTACAGAAAGGAAACGGAATCATTGAGATTGCAGGTATCAAGATCTACAAGTCAATGAACATCCCATTCTTCGGTAAGTATGGTACTCTATACGGTTCTGCATCAGCTACAAACCCCGGTGTTACATCACCCGGAAACGTAGGCTCATTCATTGGAGAAGCTGCTGAAGATGGCAGAGCTTCTGTAACTGGTATCAACAATAACTACGGTAATGCTACTGACTTTGCTAACTCTTGCGGACTTATCTTCCAGAAAGAAGCTGCAGGTGTAGTAGAAGCTATCGGTCCTCAAGTACAAGTTACTAGTGGAGATGTTAGTGTGGTCTACCAAGGTGACGTTATTCTCGGTCGCTTAGCAATGGGTGCGGATTTCCTCAACCCAGCTGCTTGTGTTGAATTGTTAGCAGGTGCTGCACCAGCTTCAACAAACAACGCTGCATTCGGTGGAACATATCCAGCAAACGGTTAATATTTATATATTATCTATGCACATATAAGGGGGCTTCGGCTCCCTTTTTTATTTACAAATTATAATCATGCCTTTTCCTACCACTAACGCTACACAAGAATTACCCGCTATAAATCAAATCCTGTCGTCATGTGGTCAGGCTCCTGTAACCACGTTGGACACTACCAACCCAGACGTTGCGATCGTATACGATACGTTGCTACAGGTGAACAGAGAGGTTCAAGCTGAAGGCTGGACTTTCAATAAAGAGAACCACGTTGAATTCACCCCAGACGATAATAACTATATAAATATACCTAACAATATAATCCAGTTAAAGCTGACAGAAAATGCAGCTAATATAGAGTATGATGCTGTTCGTAGGAATGGCAGGTTATATGATAAAGCACATCATACAGATAAATGGACAGAAGATACTATAGAGTGTGATGTTATATATGAATTTGATTGGGTAGATTTACCTCAACCAATACAAGATTTTATAACAGCTAGAGCTGCTACTTTAGTATCACAAAGAATAGTAGGAGACAGCGGTCAGTACCAAATGCTCCAACAACAAGAAGCATACGCAAGAGCTTTAGCTTTAGAGTATGAGACACAGCAAGGTCAGTATACATTCTTTGGTCATCCCCAAGGTCAACAGAATTACTATCAAGGTTATCAACCATTCCAAGCACTTAAAAGATAATGGCAGCAGTAACACAAAGAGTTCCTAATTATTTAGGGGGAGTCTCAAAACAATCCGATGATAAGAAACTAGCTAACCAAGTAAGAGAGTGCCTTAATGGTTATCCTGATCCTACCTTTGGTCTTACTAAGAGACCGGGGTTTAAATGGTTAGCTAATATAGGTACAGGAACTACTTATGATAATTGTAAGTGGTTCTATATACATAGAGATGATGATGAGAAATATATGGGGTGTATTAAACCTGCTTCAGGAGGCAGTACAGGAGACATAGATATATGGAATGCTACCACTGGGGTAGCGTGTACTGTTAACTACGGCTCAGGGGCACAGGCGTACCTTACAGGAGCACGAGAGAACTATGATATACTAACAGTACAAGATACTTCTATTATAACTAATAACTTACATACAGTTACAACACTAACTGCTCCTACTTATAAAACAAAAGCTTTCGCTGCATTAGTGTTAAGTGGTTCTCCAGTAGGTAAGTATAATGTTACTATTAAGAATATTGATAATAGTGGAGCACAATCTATAACAGAATATGATTCACCTGCTACAGCTACTTATGATACATTACTAACTGAATTAAAATCTCGTATAGATGGTTTAAGTATATCAAACTTAGTAGTAACTAAATATGATGATTCTTTACATTTAATAAGAAATAGTGGTAATACTGAATTTAAAATAACTGCTAAAGGTGGTCCAAATAGTGATAAATTAACAGTAGTTCAAGATCAAGTTGATAATGTATCTGACTTACCTTTTGAAACTGTACACGACAGGAAAGTAAAAGTTATTAATACTGCTTCACCTTTAGATACATATTGGGCTAAGTTTGTAGCAGAAGATGGTGTATCAGGTAGAGGTTATTGGGCTGAGACAATAGACCCAACCGTATCTACAGGTCTAACAGATACAACTATGCCGCATGAATTAGTTAACCCTTCTACTAATACTTTTACGTTTCAAAAGATACCATGGATAGCTAGAAAAGTAGGTGATGATTTAACTAATCCACAACCCAGTTTTGTTGGGGCTAAAATACAACAATGCTTTTTCCATAACAGTAGACTTGGATTCTTATCGAAAGATAATGTAACTTTAAGTCAGACACAAGATTTTTATAACTTCTATTCAATCTCTGCTCAAACACAGACTGATTCAGATCCAGTAGATTTAAGTTGTTCAGCAATTCGACCAGCATCACTTCATGGTGTGATTCCTACTACACAGGGTTTAGTCCTATTTAGTAAGAGTCAGCAGTTTTTGATGGCTTCTGGTAGTGGAATTCTAACACCAACAACTACTACGATCAGAACCATATCTAATTACGAGATGGATACAAAAGTAGATCCTGTTGATATGGGTACTAATATTAATTTCATAAGTAAAACTCCATCTTATACGAGAATATTCGGAATGATCACACGTGGTCAAGATGAAAACCCTCAAGTATTAGACATTGGAAGAGTTGTAAATGAGTGGGTTCCAGCTACAATAGATACGTTTATTGCGAGTCCACAGAATCAATTCTTAGCTATGTCTAGTCAATCAGACAACAAGATTTATTTCTATCGTGTATATAATGATGGTAAAAATAATGTTTTAGAAGCATGGTTTAACTGGCAGTTGATGGGTAATGTACAAGGCATTGCTGTTGATTCCGATGACATGTTTGCTGTTACTAAACAAGGTAATCAGTTTACATTAAGTAAAGCAAGTTTAAGCCAGAGTCCACAAGACGCTATTATTGTTAATAATGCTGGTAATAAAATTAACCCTTGTATAGATCTTTATGCTTCAGCAAGTAATGCAGCAGGGAATAATAAAGTAGATTATGATACTACTAATGAATTTTCTAAGTGCTATATACCTTGGAATAATGTTACTGGATTAACTCCTGTAATAATAATTAAAGGTACAACAGCTACTGGTCAATTCACTGAGTCTGGATTTACTATTACACCTACTGTAGTTACAGATGATGGAAGTGATCCATATTTTAAAGTAAATAATGAAGATTTAACATCCATAGAAGATGATGTAATAGTTGGATGGAAATATAATCTAGATGTTATATTACCAAAAACATATGTTAGAACAGATCAAAGTCAGAAACTAACAGATTACAGTGCTACTTTAACTATAGCTAGAATGAAGTTTGCTGTTGGTCTATCTGGTCTTATGAGTTTTAAACTGAAATCTACAGGTATTAGACAAGGTGAAAAAGAATACACTGGAGATAATTCTACTACTGTATTTAGTTGGAATAACGAAGATTTAGATTATGTAAATAAAGATCAAATCAAAGTTAAACTAGACGGAGTTGTTACAACATTATTTAGTGTGACAGGTGATAGCCAGATTACAATGAATAGTGCTCCGGGTACAGGAGTAAAAGTTTTAATATATCTTGATGAGTGGTACAATCTTAATCCTACACAGATGGCTGATACTTATCTAGCTAATGATATAGCATTAAGTGAGCAATCAGTATTTTCTATACCAATACATCAGAAAACAGATAACTTCCAATTGAGGATATTTAATGATTCACCATTCCCTGTGTCTTTAAATTCAATGATGTGGGAAGGTAATTATTCACCGAGATTCTATAAGAGGTTTTAAAATATGATGATGAATGAGTTTGGTGTTCCAGCTAACGAACACGAAATAAGCACGATGAAGCCACACGAAAAAGTGATGGCTGAATCTGGTGTAGAGAGTGGTATTTTAGGTGCAATTATCAGTGTAGGTGCTGGTTTAATTGGTGCGAATAAGCAAGCTAAAGCTGCAAGAAATGCTGCTAATAAACAGAACGAAGCTACAGAACGTCAATTTGAGTACGACACTAAAGCGTACAATATGAAGATTGATCAGCTGAAAGCTGAACATGCTTATAGAGTAGGAGAGACTGCAACTAAAAGAGCGAATAACGAGAATCAAGCAGCTTACCAAGATGCAATGAATGCTCGTAATTATTCCCATCAGTTGATGATTAGACAAAGAGAACAGGATTCACTTGACGCTCAATATGCGAAATCTAATGAACTCTTTGCTATGAAGACAGGGTATAATGAAAGAGTAGCTCAGAAAGCTGAGTCTGATGAATTCAGGAAACTAGATGAAATACATAAAGAATCTAGTTTTGATGCACAAGAACAACGGGTAAAACATTTACAAGAAGAAGGGAAGATAAGAGCATTAGGTCAATCTGGTGTATCAGTAGGTAAAACTCACCAATCTGCTGCTGCTAACTTTGGTTTCCAAATTGCCGCTTTAAATGAAGGATTAGAAAGTGCAGGTCTAAATACTTTAGCAGCACTAGAAGATATAAAAAATGATAAGTTCTCTGCTAACTTAGCAGCATATGCTGAGAAGATGGGAGATCCGGGTGAATTACCAATGCCCATTCAACCAATCTCAACACCTAGAACCATCTATGATGATCCAGAACCACTGATGGACTTCCACTTTGGACCTCCTCCTGTTAAAGGAGCTACGGTGTCTGCAAGTGCAGCATCTAATGCAGCATGGGGTTCAGCTATACCAAGCATTGTAACTGGTGGATTAAACGCATACAACATGTTTAAATAACTATGTCAAAATTCAAGAGACACGCCCAAGGGGGTCGTTTCAAGGCAGCTAATTTTGGTGATCTTGGCTTACGAGCATATAAAGAACAACAAGATCGTCAGATTAGACACCTAAAAGAACAGAATCAACAAGACCAAGCATACAGCAAGCAGCATCTTCAAACCTTACGAGGTAATGCTGCTTCTGAAATTGAACATAACAGATCACTACAAAGCTTTTACAATAAGCGTGATGATCTTGCTATTGATAATACAGCGATTAGAGGTAAGAGAGAAGTAGAAGCATTGATGGGTGAGGCTAAAGAATATGAAAAAGAGGCTAAATTCTGGAAGGATTTTTCTACTACTTATTCTCAGCAATACTTAAAAGCTGCTGGTGAAGTCTATGATATAGCTACTACAGCTCAGTCTAATCATCAATTAGATATTATAGATAAGAGTGAAGAGTATAAAAAGTTTTCTCAGGGTGCTTCGAAATTAAATAACTTATCTTCATACGAACAGCAACAAGCTATGCTTGAGGCGTATAGAGATAAGAATCTTAGTGACGAAGAAAGGAATGACATTATAGGTCATCTATCTGAACTAGGTTTAAGGATGAATAGTAAGACTAAGTTAGCCTTGCTTAATAGAGAGATAGAAAATTGGGACCAAGAAGATACTAATTTAAGAGCTTTAGCTGAGAAATCTAAAATACAGTGGAATTCAAAAACTGCTGGTGAGTTTTATTATTTAAGAGCTAGAGAGCTTATGAGAGCTTATGACGTTAATCCGTCATCTAAAGCTGGTAGAGAATTTTTAGAGAAGGTAAAAGGTAAGGAGTATATTCAAACTACAAAGCTTAATAAAATAGCAGTAGCTAATGCTCAGATGCAAACAGCATCAGAAATGAATGAGCAGTCTGAAGGGTTAATATCTACAGTACAATTTGCTGATACTAAAGGAAAGAAAGGTAATGTAACAGCATCTGGGGATTCTTTTATAGAATATAATACTACTTTTAGTGGTAGAATAACTCATGATGCTGCTACTTTTAGACTAAATGATAATGGTGAAGTAGTAGGACCAACAAATAACTTGCATCATAGCTTTGAACAGATAATGGAATCTGATATAGAATCAGGAAGATTTATCTCTAAAGAGCAAGCTAGAAATCATACTATTCTTCAGCCTATACCCGGAGCTAAAGTAACTCTCGGTGAGGATGGTAAAAGCATAGCATACTCATCTAAAGAAACTTGGATAGGTAGATATGGTGAAGATCTAGAAGATAAATTTGATGAAGCTTGGACAGCATATGAAAAAAAGACTTCTGAAAAATTCAAGAATGACATCGTAATTAAAGATAATAATGCTTTAGCAAGTATAGATGCACAAGCTAAATCAGGTGAACTTGATTTATCAGATCCTAGTCAAATTAAACAATTAAAGAAAACTTATGCAGGTCTACCAAAGACTATAGATAAGCTAACTGATTATGAAGTATTTGCAGCAGAAAATAAAAATCTTGGTGTTGTCACTTCAAATCTAACTGATTTACATAAAGCTGGCGACTTGAAAAACTTAACTGAATACTTACAGTATTTGCCTCCAGAGATGCAAGAAGCTTGGGCAGATAAAGTAGAACAGCTAGAAGTTTTAGATAGAATGGGGTACACTGGTACTGATTTAACTACTAAAGCTAAAGAAATTCTAAGAGGTATTCTAGGTGCTGAAGCTACTAAACCAGGTGCTTTAGGTACAGCACATTATGGTAGAACAGTCGAAGCTATTAAACAAGATATACTAAAAACATTTGATGAAGTATATGAGACTGCTGGTGAAACTGATTTAGAAAAAATAGATGTTTTAAATGATAGAATTGATAAAAAAGTAGCTGACAATAAAGGTATTTATAGAAGAGATAATTCTGGTCTTTCAACTAGATTTTTATTTGATGTAGATGAAGAAGATAAAAATCCTACAGTAACTCCTGAAGAAATAGATAATAAATTAAAAGGAGGAGAACAGGGTCTTGAAAATTTATTTAAGGGTATGACAGAAGGTTCTGTTCAAGTTCAAGATGGAGGTATTGAAACTTCAAAAACTCTTATACCTATTGATGATGCTGATAGAGCTATCCGGCATCTTAATTCTGGTATACCTATAAAGAAGAATAATGTAGTAGAACACATATTCCATCGTCAACCTCTTGTAGAAGGTAAAAAACAATACACTAGAAGAGATATATGGAATAAGTACTTTGAAAGTATAGGTGTAGATGTTGTAATACCTGCAGGTAGTATAGAGAAAGCAGACGCTACAATTGAACAATCACCTTTAAAAGTAACTAAAAATCTCAGTGAAGCTAATAAAGAAGTAGTTGGTGTCTTAGCAGATTTAATAAACGATGGGGTTATTGATATTACAAACCACCAAACTCCAGAAGCAATAAAAGTAGAAAAGAAACGAGGATTATTTAGTCATCCATTCTTTACTATGCCAAATCCTCTAGCAAATTAAAACATATGGCAATAACAAACGATGAAAATCTCTTAGATGAAAGAGAAAGAAAAGAGGATGGTACTCTATTAGCTGAGCTACAACCGCTATCTGCTACAGATCAAGCTGATACTACATTCAGTGGAGACACTACTGTACCACAGGAGACTACCACCCCTCCAGCTGGGAAGTTTGAAGGTCAAGGTGGTGAAGGTACTTCTAGTTCTATAGATATATCTGATAAAGCTAATGAAGCTCAGATGTGGGTTGAGTACAATAACTGGAAAGATATTGGTAAATCTGAAAACCCACGACTATCCTTAATAACAACTGGTTCTATCTGGGAAAAGGATGAAGCTTTAACTGCACAAAGAGAATCAGCTAAAGAAGCATGGTATCTGAAATACTATGGCATGACTCCCTACCAGTATGAAGAGTTAAAGAATACAAGAAAAGAAAAGTATGATAACTACTCTGCACAAGGTGTAAATGATACCTTTAGAAATCTAGCTGATATAGGTGCTGGAACTACTACTGATTGGATGATGGACTACATTGGAGTCCTCCCCGGATTAGGTGGTTTAGATAGCTACTACGATAAAAAGACTAGATCTAAAACTGGTTTCATGCAAGGTGCTAGAAAAATGTTGTCTATTGTTGTACCATCCATCCTAAGTGGTGGTAAAGTACAGCAACAGCTAGGAAAGCTTCCAGCTGAGATGCCTAAGTATCAAAAAAGACTTATAGCTATGGGAGCATTCAGTGCTCAAGAAGCTGCAGTTATTGGTCTAAGTGATGTTGGTGAGGATGACAATGCATTAAGAGCATTGAATGATTTTTTCCCCGGTGTATTTGGTCCTGAAGGTACACTTCCTATTCCTGATTGGGCTAAGACTTTAGATAGCGATAGTCCCAGAGTTAGGAAATATAAAAATATGTTTGATACTGCTGGGCTTAGTGTAATGGGTACTATACTAGGATCTTTTATACAGCTTAAAGGTGGTAAACGTACAATGCAATGGCATGAACCATTAGATGAAGCAGCTGAAAGATATAAACAGCAATCAATTGTTCAAGAAGCTGACATTGAAAAGCTTCTTAAAATTCAAGAGATTGATACTCAATTATCTTTAGGTAGTGATAATATATCTAGTGGTATGCAAGCTAGATTAATTGACGAACGAATGCGGTTGATGGGAGAATTAGATCAAATAGATGATCTTGATGCTGCATTGGATGCATTAGACGATGGCTTCGCCTCTGAACGTACTACAGCTGCTCAAGCTAAACAAGCTGCCGGAGCAGATCCTACTGAATTTGACCCTGATATAACGCCTGTATTGGACGAAGCTGGTAATGCTAGGCAATCCATACCTCCGGGCAATGTAGCCCGTAATATGGCTGATGTAGCTGCTAATAAGACTGGTATATCATCAGGTAATAATGCACCTATTTTATCTGAAGCTATGAGAGCTAAAGGTTTAATGGTTGGTAGTACATCTAGAGATGCTATTATGGGTGTAGCTGAACAGGCTAGGGATACAGGTAGGTTCAATGCACTAGTAGATGGATTTAGATTCTCATCTAAACAGATGAATGAAACTGCATGGGCTATTTACAAGGATATTGTAAATCCTGATCTATCCGTAGACGATGTTCGTAAACTATTTGCAGAAAACAAAGATACTAAGAATTTCCTTTTAGGTAGATTTAAAGTTGAGTATATAAACGAAGAGCAAGCTAGAGCAGCAGCTTTTGCTATGAGAGATCTATCAGATAGATTCTTAGGTAGAAAGATTGCTGAGTCTTCTGCTAGAGTTATGGATACTTTAGGAAGAGAAGCAGCGACTATTGCTGAAGCTGTCCAAGAGTTACAACCATACATCGACGATCCTAGAGCAATGGATCTTATTATTGATAAGATGCTATTCTTGATGGATGAGTATGCTTTGAATAAGTATGTAGCTGGTTCTAGTTTAAGATATAAGAACTGGTTTGATGCTATACCTGAAGATAAGCCAATTGGTGAAGCTATTGAAATCTTATCTAAAGAGTTTAAATCTGCTGAAAACGCTATACATGCTAAGAATCTTAAGTTAACTGAAGAGTTAAAAAAATTAGCTGATACAAACCCTATGGCAATGCGTCCACTAATTGATGCATTTGCTCACACTGATGGAGATGTAGATAGTTTAGCTAAGTTAATGAGATGGTCTGCTGAACAAATAACACCTACGGGTATGTTAAAGAGTCCAGATCCTCAACAACTAAACCTATTCACTAGAGCTGCTTGGGGTGTGATATATAATAATGTATTATCTGGTATATCTGCGTTTAGAGCTGGAGTAGGTAATACCTCACAACTTATCTTAAAACCTATTACTGGTTTATTAGGTCATGGTATCTGGGGATTTGCTGATGACTTTGAAGGCTTCAAACGTACAATGTATTACAACGGCGCCGTTTTTGAAACAAACAAACGGGCATTAGATAATGCATTTACCATGATGAAAAAAGCTCATGGTGATGCTGGTTTTATGACTAAATCTTATCGTAAAGACTTTGTGTTTAAAGAAGATAAGGCTTGGGAAATCATGGAAGACATGAGACCAGTATGGGAAGCTGAAGGTAATATAGGTAAAGTATATCAGTATGACATGGCTAAGATGATGTTAGATATGTCTAA
>VTLG01008370.1_pt1 | contig 12729 bp, 20 predicted proteins | sample 4694571 | NCBI WGS metagenome assembly VTLG01 (sample SAMN12604809, study PRJNA352737) | marine metagenome | biome: ENVO:00000447; feature: ENVO:00000209|ENVO:00000569|ENVO:01000036; material: ENVO:00002151; isolation source: viral sequences binned using virsorter ... | reverse complement strand
CAATTAAATAATCCATCATATTATCTTATCACAAAATTTGACAATATTTTAAGTATGTGGTATATTGTAAATATGAGAAATATACAAAGGAGAAATTATGTTTAAGTATCAAGACCTACTCTATCTCAAGGATGTACACCTTCCTTATCAATCATTGCTATTGAGTTGGATACATCAAGTTATTGCTTTAAATAACGATGGCGAAATATCTGTTGTAGAAGGAAAGGTATCTACAAAGTTATTTGAGTTTGCAAAAGTTTGTGAAGCAGTAACACAAGATATGATTACTAGAGGTAGCGGTAATAGAGATTGGCAAATGAAAAGATTAGACCATTTTGAAAATGTACTTGAATGGGGCGATGAAACTTTTCCTACTCAATATGATGTATCTGGGTATTTTAATGAATACTCTAGTGTAGAAGATAACAGTAAATCTCATCCTATTATAAATCCTTTTTGTGGAGAATTTTTGGCAGCTTCTAACAAAGAATGTTTAGAATATCACAATAAAAATAATCCAAAAAGAAATTTTTCAAATGAACAGAGAAGCACAGCTTTTCTAGATGAGTGGAATCGTAAGTTTGTAGATTTAGTAAATAAAAACAAACTCTACTTTGCTAGGCCTCCATACAAAAATACTTGGATAAACATTGGTACATTAGACGACCCTAATTACACTGACAACGAGCAAGGTGTTCACATACAAGTATATACCTATGATGAATGGAATGATTATACAGTGTTTGATAGAAAGCATAATAAAGATAGAAAGTTTGTATTAGAGAATGACAAAGAGTTTGTTGTAGCTCTAACATCTTATATGTGTGTTAATAAAAAAATTGGCTTCAAAGATAGTGAAGCTTATATACATATGGATGAAAATCATTCTTTAAAAGACTTTCATCAGACTTATGTAGATGATGACATACTAGATTCTTATGTAATACCACTTACTAAATCTTTAAAAGGAAATGACATGAAAACAGATGAAGAAGTTAATGATGTTGCTAACTCAATTGTTATTGCTCCATATACAGAGTGTATGTTTTCCTATGCTAGAACTTACATATTGTTAGAACTGTTTAATTTAATGAATACTAAAAGCAGAGATTTACCAGCAGATGACACAGTTTTAGTTAGTAAGACACATCCTACTAATACTAAAAAAGCATCTAAAAGACTTAAGTCTAAAACAAAAAAAGATGTTCCTGCAAGTAGACTGGAAATGAAAACACTTATAGTAAATCCATTGCTTAACTCTGTAGACTCAGATGGTAATGTAACTTCTATGAATATGAGAAGCCTAAGAGAGCATCAAAGAGCAGGTCATACTAAAACTTATTTACCTAGTGCTCCTAGATTTGGAGTTCATCATCCTAATAACATAGGAACCTTTTGGGTAAACCCATCTGTTGTCAAGAAAGACAGTAAAAAAGGTAAAGTTGTTAAAGATTATAAAGTAGAATTGTAATTTTGGCTGGGAGGGACAGATAGCAGAGAGAATAGAGTCTAGAGAGAATCTAGGACGGGGTGTTTTTTTACCGATTCTTGTTACATCTTGGTAACTCGGGTTTGTATTTAACCTCTCATTGAACACTTTCTGCTATCCTTAGTTTATGAGAAAGTTTGTAAGATGGACCTTATTCTTTACGGCCTTTGGCCACTTCATAGAATTTTTTGTAGCTTTGTATGAAGATGCAATTATAACTGCTATCCTTGCAATAGTGTTTGGTATAATTGAATTTATAGCAAGCTGGTACTTAAAAAGGACTGAAAATGAAGTTCAATAAAATAAAAAATGCTTTTGATATTCTTGATTCAATAGAAGAATTAAAAGATGAGTTAGATGAATTGTATGAATACAGAAGAGAACTATTTTTTTTAGGAACAGCTCGTAATGAAGAATTACAGACTATACTAAACAGAACGATTAAGACAATAATTATAATGACAGAAACGAAAATGTTACAATTACAGAGATTGGAGCTTTTACTAGAAGACGCAGTAAACGATGAATGAAGATGCTGCTCTTAAAAAGGTTTTAAGACTTGTAGATTACATATCTAATATTTGTAACTCTTGGATATCACTTCCTAATCGTCAAGCAGTCATAAGTTATTTTCTTAACAAGATAGATACAGAAAGTTAATATGTTAGGCAAGCCAATCCATAATGAAATGGTTGCGGTAAGTTTTGATAAGATAGAACATACCGGCCAAATCATGGATATTATTAGGAGTTTTGAGAGAGAGCTACAGGGATACCAAGATGTAATTTTTGGTAGAACTGAATCCCCTATAAATAGTGGTGTTTCTACAATGTACGAAATATCCGTTGCATATTACTCAAGAGCAAAAGAAATAGAGATGTACTGTAAAAAATTTGAAAGTGGTATAGATGTTGGTAAAACCCGTCATCCTCTTTACAAGTTTAGAACAGGGCAGCTAAATGTCTTTATAGAAATGTGCAAAGAACTTACTAAGTTGGGCAGCAGAAGAATAACTGTTGCTCAAATGATGCTAGCCGAGAATGAAAAGGACCTACCTTAAAGTTTGGTGGGGTACCTCCTTTCTGGTGCATATAAGAAACTTCTCGGTAGCTGTACTGTGCAGTTGAACTGCGAGTGACTATAGAGGTTTAATCTTTATCCTTTATAGGAGCAAGGGACTGATTGCCTATCATATTTTTCACATCGGTAGGTTCCCGACATAGCGGCATCAGTGGGAAAGAAGTGGAGTCTAGATTAGTGAAAAACTAATCTGTGTCGAAAGACTGAGACATGTGCATATTGTGTATCCCACCATTTTTATTTTGGTCCAAAAGGTTTAGAAATATAAGCTACAGATAACAATATTATAAGAACTAATAAAAAACCTGTATCCACTATCGCTTTCCACCATCATAGGTGACAGCATGTCCTTCTTTAACCATAAGTTTATTTATGCTTACTTTATTTACGAAAAGCTCACCTAATACACGACCATATTTACCTTTGCCGTGTGATTGCATTTCTACATCTTTAAATTCTACTTTATCAATAAGCCACTGTTTCGCAGCAAGCCCTCGTTTTTTCTCTTCCAAATCTCTTGTTCTAGACTCTGGAGCGTTAATACCCATGAGTCGTACACGACATTTATGCCACACATCAAAACCCAAATCAATTCTGACATCTACTGTATCTCCATCTACTATTCTTAATACTTCGACCTTGTAATAATACATACCATAAGTATACTATTGAAAGTAATCGTCTGCGGATGGGCATACCATGTCATAGCAGAATGTAAAAAGGGGCTCTAAGGCCCCCTTTTACTTTACTTATCCATTTGATAAGCTCGGTCGCAAGAAATTAACTCCTTCTCATACGCCCTCTTTTAGGCTTTTTCTTTTTTTTTGGTTTATGGTATGGCATTAACATTCACCTCCTTCACAGCATGCTATAACTTTTTGTCCATAATGTGTGCATTTAGTATTCCAACAGTAAAGCCCTGCTCGAATTTCAACTAAAATACTATTACATATTGGACAATCTGGGTTCATTCTTCTTCTTCTATCACGTTAATAAATTTTATTTTTGTAGATGCTTTACATCTTGATGGACTTTGGTCGCACATCCATTTATTATTCATAACATGTTTGAGTGGTTCATTACACTCAGAACATCTATTTATCTTTCTTCTCTTCATTTACTTCCTTCATAACTGTCAAAAAATATTTAAAAAAATTGTTAACCATAAATCCTATATATATCAATGATGCAAAAGATATTATTCCTAGAATTATGATTAGTAGTGTAGTTTGCATTTTTTCCTCCTTTAGAGGTTGCTATTACATAAGTTGATTGATAATTACAACAAATGCAGATACTGCGACCATCCAGCCGCTTAATTCCTGTCTAGACATTTTGCTATTTACCTTTTCATGCAAAATATCTATTCTTTCGTTAATTTTTTCTTGACCCTCCATGACCAAAATTAGCATCTCCTTTTGTGTTAAACCCGTCCCATTAGTATTGCTACTCATTATGTCTCCTCTCCACATCCACATTCAGCTGCAAAGCAGACTGGACATTTTTGTGGATGTTTTGGTTTTTCTGTTAAAATTTTAATTTTTAGCTCCCTTATTAAGTACTGAGAATGAATCATTTATCTCAAGTAATGTAAGTTTGCCATCGTCTAAATAATTTCTAGCTAACTGTTCTGATACTTTAATTACCCCTAGTGAACCTGCAAGAATTACTGCATCTACAATATCTATACCAATAATGCTACCTGCACCAACAACTGCTAAACCATTAGCTATAAATGTTGCAATCATTCTCCACCATATTTCTTTAATAATACGCCATAGACTAAGAGGTTTTTCTTCATGTAATATAAGACCAGTCATTATTTCTGTGTCTTTAGTGTTAGAATTTTTAGTATTCTTTTTTTTAGTCATCTTCCCTTAACCCTATAGTTAATAACCATAAAGCTGTAGAAATAATTATTGCTATACCAACAATATCTTTAGCACTTCCTGTAAGTGTTAACCAAGCTATAAAAAATCCAAGCAATGTGAAAATTTGTGCCAAAGATTCTTTTATGGCTTTTATAAACCATATACCAACAGCTTTCAATATTTTTGGTAAATACTTTATACCTAAAATTAGATATTTAGTTATAAACTTATAACCTTTTGTAATCCAATTAAGACCAATCAAAAGAATATTTATAATACCTTTTAATACTGTATTTACAATGTTTGCAAGTGTGTTAATAGCACTTCCTATAAATTTAAATGCTTTTTTCACACCAATAACTGTTACTTCTAAAACTTTTTTTACTATATTGTATGGAAGTCCTAAGACTTGAAAAAATCCATTCAATAATTTTCTAATAATTTTTATCATACTCTTCTCCTAATCGGAATGACATTAGCACCAGCCACAATCTGTGACGCTATAATCACTGGGACTACGACCTCTTGAGCTTTCTCTTTTTGGTCACTACTCATATCAACCCCGATTTGTGTAATTTCTATTTCTTCTATATTTATATCAATTATAGCACCTACAGGGTCCGCTAGGAACGCCTCTGTTTGTACCTCTGTAACTGTATCTGCGAGTGTATAGTTATCAACATCAGCGTTTTCAACGGCTCTTTCAACATATTCATCAACAGCTTCTGCAACATTTTCATCTTTAGATGCTAATTCTGCAGTGATAGCAACGTCTTCTTCTTCTTCAAAACCTAAAACTTCTGCTACTGCTTCTACTTCTTCCTCTGATAATTCAGAAACTGTCTCAGTATCTACAACTTCTGCAACAACTGCCTGTACAACTTTTATAGTTTGTTCATCAGCTACTGCTAGGTTCTCAACACCAACTTCTGCAATTTGTTCAACAACTACAACTAACTCTTCTGTTTCTAATTCTTCAACAAACTCTTCAATAACTTCATCGAGTTCTTCTTCATAAGCTTCTAGTTCTTCTTCGGATAAATCTTCTAATTCTTCTTCTTCTAATATTTCTATTTCTTCAGCAACTATAACTTCTTCTAGTTCTTCAATATCTACAACTTCTTCAATAACTTCTGCAGCAACTTCAACAACTATCTCTACCTCTTCTTCTGTAAGCTCTTCAATATCTTTTTCTTTAATTTCTTCGAACTCTTCTACAGTAACTGTCTCAGGTAAAATTTCTTCTATAATTTCTTCTTCAAGTTCTTCAACATAAGTCTCTATAACTTCCTTACGTTCTTCCTTATATTCTTCATATTCTTCTTCAGTTAATATTTCAATCTCTTCTTCATCAAGTTCCTCTACAAAAACTTCATCTTTCTCAGGTCTCTCAATAGGGCCTTCATCAGGAAAGTCTTCAATAATAATTATTACTTCATCCTCTTCTGGCATTTGGGGCATAAGTGGGTCTTCAGTTATTTCTATTTCAGTTATATCAATATCTTCTGGTATTAATATGACTACAGGTTCTAACCATTCTTCGGTTTCTAATGTTTCAAGATATTCTTCGATAACAATTATTGTTTCAATAAACTCTTCAAACTCTTTTTCTATTTGTCTGATTTCTTCTTCAGTGAGGTCTTCGTATTCTTCTTCTGGAATATATAAATTTAAATCTTCTAATTGTTCTAGGTCATAGGTTTCTAGAACTTCAAGTTCTTTTGCATCTTTCTCAGCTTCAAACTCAAGGATTTCTTCAAACTCTTCTTCTGAGACTTCAACCCAGCCTTCATCTTCATCGTATACTTCATAAACAACGTCGTCATCGTAATAGTCATCTTCTGGTATGTATACCAAATCATCATCCTCTGGAAACTCTCTTCCTTCGGTTTCATCATATTCATCTTCATCTTCTTCAACAAGTTCAATATCACCTGCATCACCTCTAGCTATTTGTTCGTCAGTGAGTGCAACCCCATATAGCTCTTTATTTTTCTGTCTTTGTTGGTCTCTATCAACAGTTCCATCATCAACTTGAGCTTGGGTATATTCTGTTTCTTCCCCACCTATAACAACTATAACAGGTGGAGGTGGAGGAGGGGGTTCTACATATGGTTCAGGGTCTGGTTCTGGTGCAGGTGCAACATAGTTATCAATGGCTTGTTGATTTACAACTGATAACAAAGGTTCAGTTGAATATCCTGAATATAAATTATAAGTTGTATTGTAAGCTCTAATGCTAAATACATAAGTATTATCAGTTATTGCACTATAAGGAATTGTATATTCTGATTCCTCAATATCTACTACTACTGTATTATCTTGCGTACCATTTATTCTGTAATAAAGTTCATAATATTCTGCCGGTCTAGTTCCTGTATTTGGTCCATCCCAATCAACTAGAACACCTGTTCCATAAACATTTGATACAACTGGATTCATTGGTGGTCCTACAAAGTAAACAGTATCATCAAAAACTATTACTTGTGTTGAACCATCAGATTGTCCTAAACAATTACCTGTTGTTGAACAAGCTAATACTCTAAAATGATATGAACCATCGTCAATGTTGTCATAGTCAATGGTGTAAGTGGTGTCTGAAATATTATTTATTTGTGTTACTAAAGATGAATCTACTTCGTAAGGAGCCCCTGCAGAACTGTAATCAATCATCCAATGACTAGCACTTGTGAATCCTGTATCAGGGTCATCCCAGTCTATTACTAAACCTGTTCCTGCAGTATTTGTATAAGTTATATTTGTTGGACCTGCAGGCATATCAGAAATAGTTGAACTTACTACATCAGTAAAAGCTGATTCAATACTGTGAGTTGCATTTGTACTTTTTACATGGAACATAAATGTACTACCTACTGCAGTTTCTAAAGTAAAATTATCTTTTAGATTTTGATGTGTCCAAGTCATACTTGTACTTGAAGTTGTTGGATTTTGGTCTAATACCCCATTTCTACCCATTTGTACTGTATATTCCTCAGGAGATTGTGTTCCATCAGTTGGAGCTGTCCAACTATATACAATTTGTCCATTGTGATAATCAACATTCAAAGCTTGATTTGTTGGTACACCTACAGTTTGAGGAACAGTAGTTGTAGTTGTCGTAGTTGTTGTAGTTGTTGTTGTCGTAGTAGTGGTTGTCGTAGTTGTTGTGGTTGTTGTAGTTGTTTGGTCGTCATACTTCCAATAAATAGTATCAATACCTGACCAGTCAGTAACTGTTATTTCAAAACTTAAAAAATATTTGTCAGTTATTGTTTTGGTAATGTCTTCATATTGTCCTCCACCACTATGAGCATTGTAAGTAACTGTTTCATCTGTACTATCTGAATAATTATATTTTACAGGGTAATTACTATTTACACCGGCTGTTCTGAAACCAATTTCTGTAATATTTATACCAGTTGGAAAAGTAAAAGTATATGTTCTAGAGTTCGGTTCATTATGGTTATTATCTTTCATACTAAAAAAATATGTACCTGCTACTCCACAACAATTTTGGTCATTTCTAATAGCCATGTGGTCATCATTTATAGCTACTGTACCTGTGTTATCTATTACAAGATTTGTTACTTGAGCTCCATCAGTACCATCAAAAGTTTCAGTAGTTGTTACTTCTGTTGCATTTGCTGGTACGACCGGAACTATTAAAAGCAAGACTATAAATATTCTTGTAAGCGTGTTTATGTAGTGTAATATTTTTTTTTTCATTTTACCTAAAAATAGAAAAGGCCGGTTGAAAAACCGACCCATCTATTTAATTATAATCTATGTATTTCTAAGTATTAACCCTTAGGTATCTTAGACATAAACGGAAATGGTGCATCTTCCAAAGCATTTTGGACTGCAGACACTGCTGCTGACGCTCCTGCGATTGCAGCTGCCATAATAACATCAGCTTCAAACATTCCTGCTTGATTTGCTACTATAACTGCTACGAATGATTGAACAAAAGTTCTTCCTGCTCTAATCAACGCTGTTCTCCAATAATCTGGCATTTCGCCTCCTTATTATCCTATTTTACCACCTGAACGGTTCAGTAATCTCTTAGCATTTGCATTTATTGCTGCCATTGATTTCTTTGGCTTAGGAACTTTAACTGGTTTACCTGCAACATAGTCATAGTCAATATAATTAACATACACTTTCTTGCCAGATAAAATAGCATCCCTAATGTCCGGGTAGATTTTTTTATACGCTACAACTGATGAACCTACAAACCCATCTTTTTTTGTAATATTTTCAGTTTGATTCGAACCCACGATTAAACAACCCATCGTCGATTCGTCGGTATTCCCCGTATGCCATAAGATATACTCAAAGTTTGGTACGTTATTAACATAAATCATACCTTTATGCCAGTCTGCCCCATACTTTGAAAGATACCTTGTATGAAATCCACCAACAGTTCTAAGTGTTAGTTCATACCGACCTTCTGGAATTCTTGTTTCGCCTCTAACTTTAACAGCACGAAATTCGTCTTCAATTGTGTAACAAAGGAATTTTCTTTTGCCATCAGTAACATCAAACAAGATTCCATTAGTTGAATCTTCTTGTGAACTTATTCTTAATACTTCTAGTTCCATATATTCTCCTATAATATTATTTGAAGGTAGCGTACCAAGTTTGTGGACCTACCATACCATCCTGTATTAACCCTGCCATTTTTTGTATCTCCTTACATCTTAGTGCAGATTTTTGCCCGTAGTATCCATCTGCTGTTAGCCCACCTGCTGCGTCTTGCCATTGAGCTACATCATCACCTTTTATTGAGGGACTTGTGTGTAAGAAAACTCTTCCATTCCATTTAGGTGCTTGTCTTTCAGCTTTCCTAAAAGCTTTGCCTTTTATCAAAGTAAAGAATTTATCCCAAGGAAAGTTAAGACCGGGACTATTTATACTTTCTCTACTCAATTCCGAATAAGATATAAAACCTTTATCACCTGCTAGCCATTCTTTAAAACTGACTCTTCTTATAGGTATTTGATATAATTCAGACTTTTCTGCACACCACTGAGCACCTAGTTTTATAATATTATCTTCATGCTCTTTACTACTACCCCAAACAGAGGCAAAGTAAGCAAAATGTAGACCTAATGAGTTAGAATTATGACTTTTTATATGAAATGCAGTATGGTCATCTGGTAAAAGATTAATTATTTTTTCATTACTAATAACAACATGTGATGATAATTGTTCGTTTGTAACTGCAAAATATCTAGCTGTACTCTCTGCGTTAGTAGTAATATCAGCAGAATGAACAACAATACCTTGTATATCTCTGCTTCTTCTTGGATAATAGTTACCCTTTTTACCATTATCCTTTATAGAAGCAAACGGGTTCTCGTTATCTAATAAATAATATCCCATAAACTTTATTAAGTGTGTACTTGTGTACTATATTACAGGATATAAGCTATTTGTTTGTGTAACTTGTTATATTTTATAGCTTCTTTTTTTCACATTTAAATATATTATGAAGGCCTTTTTTGTCAATACAGAAAGTAAGAATACCCGGTTTTGTTAGCTTTCCATGTGTTTGTTCAATCCATTTAGAGCCACCATCAAGAGCTGGTGCACCTATAAGTATTCTTGGGTCTTCTATCAATGTAAAATGATGAAAATGACCATATACTAATATGTCTGCGTATCCTACATAAGATTCTTTATTGTAGCTTTGTTTCATATGCCATGCTTGAGCTTTGGCTGGTACAAATGTACCTCCGCCACTTCTAAATTGATGTCCATGAGCTAATCCTAAAACATGACCTTTAACTTTATAAGTTACAACAATATCATCATCCAAATGTTGGGGATAGATACATTCAATATTGCCAAATGCTTCTGGATTAGATTTAAATATTTCATCTAACGTCCAAGCCACTTGCAAGTCTTTATTATCCATAAATGTTGTATAACTTTTCCCTCGTCGACCTCTATTTTCGCCATGATTACCCGGTACTGATATAACAGTAACTTTTGGGCCTAACTTGGCTAATTCTTGAATACAAGCATTCATAAGATTTACAGCAAGTTTTATTTGAGCCGTATCATCGAGCTCGACTGAAAAAGTTTGCATTTCGTAGAATCCATCGCACCCTTCGACGATATCCCCTCCACATAATACAATTATTTCATCAAATGTATAACCTGCTTTTATTAAAGACTTATACCTCCATATAGTTTCAGATAAACCTACTTCTATTCTTTTAGTAAGTCCTTTTATACCATTACCCTCATTTTTACCAGTTTGCCAATCACTATAAACTACAACAAAAGCATTATCTCCAACAGTTGTTTCTGGTGCTTTTCTTTTTATTCTCTTAGCTTCAGAAATATATTTATCAATAATTTTCTTATCATAAGTTTTTTGTCGCTTACGAATCGTTACATTATAGTGAACCATCTTATCACCATTTATACCGGTCCAAGTACGATACTTCATAGTATCTGCGTCTATAAAGAAATACTTAGGGTCAAAACCTTCTTTTTTTAACCATGGGTCCCAATCAGTTATATTTTCTGATAATGGTATTGATGGTGTAGTAAGTTTACCTTCACCTGTAGCTTCATCCCAAGTTGCACCTTCTTCCCAACCTTCAGGTACTTTTTGACTAGCTTTGACTTGTTTTACTTTAGCAGTTTTTAGTGCTTCCTTAAAAGAATTATCCTTGGATGATACCATTTCTTATTCTCCATGTTCGGATAGCACTATGAGAAACAAAAATATCTTCACTTCGTAAAGCTTCATGAATAATTAAATTTGAGAATGATGTATCAGCAAGAGCTTCTAATATTTCTTTTTTTAACTCTTCCTTACCGTCACGTTCCAATTTGTATAATTCAGTATCAATTTTAAGTGGTTTGAAACCCGATGTTCCTCGCTGCCCTTGTAAATCTTTAACTTTTTCAAGAAAAGACATTATTACTCTTCTTCTGTCTCGAAGGCCTGTTGTTCTTCTTGAGGTGTGACCATAGACCTAAGTGTATCTATGACTACATCTCTTTCAGTAATTTCAACAGTATGTTTAGCCACCTGAATAGCTAATTTATCAATCATTTTACGTTGCTTATTGAACTCACCAATAATTGCATTGTATCTGTTGACTAGCTCTTCGGTAGATATATTGCCTTCATTTTCTGAAGGTGTTGGATTATCTGTCATGTATATCTCCTATATTATTTTATTAGTGTTTATTATAGTCGATTTGTATGACAGTTTATGGTATTTCGTATAACTTTTTTTATAAAACGAAAGGCAGGCATGTGTGGTGTTTACCTGCCTTTCTATTCATAACGGTGGTTATGAAAAATTTATTCTGGCTTTGGATTATCTTCTTTGACTTTTTCGATAGCAGCGTACCAATCACCAGTTTTATCGCCTTTATCAGCTGTCATGTCGTGAAACAACATGTCTAACTGGTCGCCGATACTAGGGTATTCTGCTTGTCGAGCTGTAATATAACCATATTCTTGCTCATCATACTTAGAGTTTGCTAAGTCTGTGATAGCTTGGTCATAGTCAGCGTCAGAGAATTCCATACGCTCATTATTTACTTGTTTATATAACGGTTTAGCTGCTTCTATTTCAGAAGTTGCTTCTACCGTTAGTTCTTCTAATGTAGCCATATCTCTCCTATTCTACTATATTTTATCGTCATTGTTACTTCTTTAAACCATATAACTTAAAACTTGCACCTGTATTTATATTCACAGAACTTTCCATTTCAAAGGATACCCCATCTGAAGCACTTGCAACAGTATGTGTAAATCCACCTTGAAAACCCACCAAACTTGGTGTCAAGTTTAAAAAGATACTTTCAGCAGTTATAAAACTGTACTCACTTTCTGGGAAATTAAATAAATATAAAATTGCATTTGCTGTTTCATTGGTTTGATTACCTAAAGAAAATGCAAATGTTACTGAAGTTGCATTTGTACCACCACTGTTACCATAAGTGCCTGACATTTGTAAATTTTTACCAGCAGTATCATATTCACTATCACTTTGTGCAGTTCCAGATTTTGTTACTCTTAATTGTAAATTCTTATTATCAGTTACAGGTTGAACATTTGAAATTTTTACCATATAAACATTATATGTACTGTCAATGCCAGTCAAAACGACACTTGCTGTTGGTGTTGTAAGAGTTGTTTCTTGTATTAAAACTAAACTACCTGCCATCACTTAACTCCATATATACTTGCTTTTAATATATCCATGTTGTAATTACCATTATTTGTAAATACTAAACCTCTTGTACTCTCAGCAAC
>VTLG01006586.1_pt1 | contig 12729 bp, 20 predicted proteins | sample 4694571 | NCBI WGS metagenome assembly VTLG01 (sample SAMN12604809, study PRJNA352737) | marine metagenome | biome: ENVO:00000447; feature: ENVO:00000209|ENVO:00000569|ENVO:01000036; material: ENVO:00002151; isolation source: viral sequences binned using virsorter ... | reverse complement strand
GGTGTGACAAACAACTTAGTCGCAAAAGAAATAATACAAAAGTACTCAGAGAAACCAAACAATCACACGAAGACAATTCGTTCTACTATCGAGTCATTACTGAACTGTCAGATAAATGAGCGAGTCAACAATCAGTATATGTTTTTCAGATGGGATATGCCTTGCATATCTGATGTAGCTGATGCACTTGTAGCTCGTGAAGAGTCAGTGACACAGCTAATGCGATACTGTATGTCAGTAGCAGATCCAAAAGATATTGAGAAATGGATCGTGGAGGTTATGGTATGCACTACAAAGCAATCAGCACTAACAGAAAAAGACATGGCTCTCAAAGCTCGTGTGTATGCAGGTAAGCTGTCACATATACCTGCGGACATACTCAAGTATGCTTGTGATCAGATATGTCTGAAGAGCAAGTTCTTTCCATCACTGGCAGAGATCTATGAGTTTGTTCAGCCAATGCTTTACTATCGCAAGTCATTGGTGGAGTCAGTGTCACAACAATTATTATCAGCGAAGGGAGTTTGATATGAATAATATACCAATAGAAATTGAAGGAACTATAACTATAAATGAAGAAACATCAAAATTTAGTATTTCTAATGATATAGATGATAGTTGGCATCAATGGGGTGCTTCACAAGAAAGGTTAAGTAAATCAATCTTTATTGTTGAAAGACTGTATGAACAAATAATATCTGAATACGGATCACATAATGACATGGAGGAAGCTGATGCCGAGTGATGAAGAGTGGAGAATGCAATGTGCATTAGGTATAGTTTCTAGAATGACTGTAGATGAATTTCAAACTGAATTAGAGAAACATAAAATAGAATGTAATACTATAGATAATTATGTTTTTGATTTAGCCAAAGCAATCAAGGAGAGTTCAGATGGAAGATAGATTTGAAGATGTACCAGTAGAGGTATCTGATCGTGACAGATACGGAAAGGTTTACATAAAAAGTTACTATGAATTTTATCAGTCTATATTATTTGTGCCTGATAAAAATGACAACTTGCAACCTGCAGGTATGTCATCAACACATAAAGATTATGTGTAAAAAAATAAATTTGGTCTGGTCTTCGGTGAAGACCAAATTTATTTTGTTAAACTATTGATTTATATAACAAAAAAGAGTATGCTGATAGCAAGAAATGGAGGTTGCAATGGCAGTAGAACTACGTCTTTCGCCACATAAAGAAGATTATATTAGAGGTTCTGATATGGTCACACTTATGTCTGGTAAATGGAATGAGCTATATAAAATTAAAACTGGTAAGATTGGTCGTGTAGATTTATCACATGAGTTTCATGTCTTACTTGGTGTAGAAACAGAAAACTTTAATCTCATGTGGTCACAAAGAGCATTTGATTATGAGTGGTCAGCACAGAAGAAATTTGAAATGTCGTATGGTAGCATACCATTTCAAGGTACAGTTGATGGCTACGACAAAGACAAGCATATGATTATCGAATGTAAACATACTCATGGCATGAATACTATGGAGAATATGATTAACTTCTATATGCCACAAGTGCAGTTTTATCTTTATATATCCAAAGCAAAACAATGTTTGTTGTCTGTTATACTTGGTAATAAATATGATGCAGTTATCATTGATAGTAGCAAACAATATCAAGATGATATGCTTGATAAGATCAAAGCCTTTTGGGATTATGTCGTACACAAACAAGAACCTGAAGATGTGTATCTTAGAACAAGTCAAACAATCAAAGATGCCATACCTATAAATGGCAAGACAAAGCGAGATGTATCAAAGAGCAACAGTTTTACTGAAGCTACTAATGCTTACATGATGTTTGAAGAAACAGCTAAGAAATTTGAAAATGCAAAAAAGCTGCTCAAAGAAGAGATCAAGCCTGATGAGTCAGAAGTCTACAATGATGTTCTATCTATCAAGCGAGATAAACGAGGGTCAATTCGTATCACAAAGAAAAAGGGTGAGTAGACCCAACTCACCCTATAACCTATCTGTATAATGGAGGTTACACATGACAGATACTAAAACTAATACCAAAAAGCCGACACCTAGTAAAGTATATAACTTAGCTAGTGCAATGCTTGAGTTTCAAAAACTATCGGTTAGTGCCAAGAAAGATGGCAAAAACCCACACTTCAGAAGTAACTATTCAAAACTTGAGTCTGTTATTGAAGCAGTAAATCAAGGCAATCAGTTTGGTTTGTTCTTCACTCAAGAGATTGATTATGTATGGACAAGTCATCATGATGCTAAATCAGAAGTTGTGGTAGTTACTACTGTACGTCATGAGAATGACGAGAATACATATGTTTCAAAGCTACCAATAATTTTGTCTAATGCAAATATGGAGAACCCACAAAAGGTTGGGTCAGCTATTACATATGCAAAGAGATACACACTACAAGCTGTGTATGGTTTACCATCAGAAGATGATGATGGTAATGAGGCTAGTAAGCCAAGTGTAAATATATCCAAACCAATACCAAAAGGAGAAGATGATGGATTATGATAACACAGACAGAGGTAGTTTCTTCAAACCACGAGCAGATGAAAGTCTGCTTGTGCAAGGCAAACTCAACAGCAATGGTAACGAATACAGAATGGTAGTTATCAAAGCATCATTGCCTGATGGTGGCAATGCCAGAGATTTGTATGTCAAAGTTGGTACGTTGTTTGAGAATGATAAATCTCTAAACGAAAAGTCACCTGACTTCAGTGGACCTATCGAGTTACCTAACCAAGAAAAACGTAGGTTAGCTTGTTGGAAAACTGTATCCAATGATGGCAATACAAAGTTTTTGTCTGCTCGTATCGGTGACAAAACACCACGAGTAGGCGAAGAAACTGTAACTATTAGTAATGATGATATGGAGGCATTAGATGAAGTACCATTCTAGTGAAGCAAAGGCGAGAACCCACGACCCTAAAACGTCGTGGGAAGCCGCCGAGAAAGTTGACACCAATAGACTTGAGAAGATTGTACTAAAAGCAATCCAAGCACATGGCGAAGGTGGTGCCACACATGATGAAATATTTCAGTATCTTAGTATGAGATTCAAAGATGCTTTTCGTGAAGGTAGTATAACACCTAGATATGCTACCCTAGAACGTAAAGGTTTCATTACACGAGATGGCACTACTCGTAAAGGTAAAGCAGGAAGAAGTCAACTTGTTATGTTTTCTATGGATTCATATTATTTATCAAAGAAAATGGAGGATTAAATGCCAAACACATATCAAATTGCACAAATGGAAAACTTATTAGATTGGTTAAAAACTTGTCCCAATGAAACTTACATATCATCATTACAAGGAAATCAGCTTCATGTTAAGTTTTATGTGCCAATGTGCAGAAATGATGAAAAAAAATCTTGATTTAAGAGCCATACAGAGGGGGAAACGACCCCCTCTAGTATGATTGTACCCTAGAATTACGTTGATTCACCCACACTTTTCATTTCGTCAATAAGCCTCATAGCCCTATTTGGCACTTGTTTTGCCCACTTTGAGTCTGTCATTTCGTATGCGGCTTCATACCAGTCACGATTATCCACAGCTTTTTTCATTTTGTGAAAGCGAGATAGTCTTGGTCTACCAAGATTAAACATCATGTTAGCAATAATGTGTTGTACTTTTTCTGGAAGATCATCAAAGTCACTATAAAGATACTTACATTCATCAATGGTAGTTTCAATATCTTGTTCAAATAACTCATTGACCCTCTCTTCAGATACTTCTGTGCCTACTGGTTTACCATATTCTTGATCCCACTCAGTGACAAGATGTCCTATCCCAACAGTAGGAAGATTTAAATGATCGAGATACACAGCATTAACACAGCCTTCATCTCGTTTCAGTTCTTCTCGTAATAGTTCTATGTTCATTTCTTTAACTTTGCTATTGATTTCAATCCAAATGATGCCGCAATAGATGCAAGGATACCATAACTTAACCAGTCAGGACAGTCCTCTCTTAAAAATTTAAAGCCATCAGATATGTATGGTTGTAGTGCAGGTATAAAACAAGCAACAATTAGTAAGATAAAAGTTATAGTCCATGCTTCATCTTTCCAACTATTGTCACTAGCATCAATAGCTTTTTCTTCCCATGATCCATCTTGTTCTACTTTTTTTACTTGTGCCTGAACCTTTGCCACTTCTAATTGCTGTTTAGCTTTGGCTTTTTCTTTCTTACCCTCAAGCCAAGTAGTAGCAATGTTTGCTATTGGTCCTAATAATTGTAGCATTAGTATACCCTCACTTTCTTTTCGTCTACTCGTGGTACAAGTTTACAAATGCAGTTGTATTCCATGTTCTCACCAGTAGCACTATCATATGTTTGATTACTTAAATACTCTGTATAAAATGTGCAGTCAGCAACATTTCTAAAATAGATTGCTCCTTGTGCCACACCATTAAGATAACAAGCCAACATAAATGCAGTCATATGATACCTTTCTTCTTAGCTATAATTGCAAGTACAGTTACTACACCTGCAAGTAAAGTAGTTATTAGTATAATTAAAATAATTTTTAAAACTAGTTCTTTGATTTCTTCTCTTCGTTTCTTAGCTTTATCTGCGGCTTCTTTTCTAGCTTTACGAGCCTCAGCGCAATATGCTTGATAGTCAGTCCATAACCCTGCCCTACCATAAAGTTGCATATATTCTCGTAGCTTATCATGTTTCACTCGTATCTGCTCCAGTGCCATGAACTCTTCTAGATCATTATCAGTCTTGCCTAATAAATTAGTCCAGATACTATTACGTTTTCTATGAAGATCTTTCTGTAGCTGATCCTCAGCACTTACAAAACGACTTATTGCAGATCCTGCTGAGGCTATATCTTTACCATTTTCGAGTGTTTGTTTGATGACTGCAAAAGCACTATTCGCTATCATTAGCATTTCTAGCACAGTGTCACCTCACATTCAAAACCTTGTCTAATTTATCTTCTAATCTATGCAAAGCTTCCATTACACGACCAGAAGTATCACGCAAATCTTCTTTAGATGCGTATTCTTCTCTTGTTTTATTAAGTAGTATTTGTATTCTTTTTACCTCTTTTACTAAATATGTAAAAACCCATGCCATTGGCATAATTACTAGTGTAATGATAGCTGACCATAATGTAGGAACATCAAGTTCCATTACCCTTTTATTTCCTGAAGCACACATAAACTATCATAATCATCACTATTATGCTCAACTGTTACACCACTACCTGATGCTCTAACTTGAAATCTAATTTTTACTTCACTTGTTGTACTTGGTGAATATAAAAATATTGTGTTATAATATGAAGATACTTGTAAGCCACTTCCACCATAATCATATCCACCTAATCTTCCTTGTGATACACTAGTATTAAAAATTGTAGATGGACTGCCAGAAGCTATTTTAGATTGTATAGTTAATGCAAATCTTGCTGAATGTGAATCTGAATCTAAACTTCTTATATGAATTGATGGTATAATTAATATTTTATTAGATGCTGAACTTGGAGTAATTGCTGTTTCCCAAGCAACTCCACTTGCTGATTCTAAATCTACAAAAGATGTACTACTTGTAGAAAACTGGTATGAGTTTAAAGACTGTATTGTATTAAAAACACTACCAGTTGGCATACTTGCTGAATTTAGTTTTGTTAATGCCATGCTATCCTCCTATCTCAAGTAATGTGATTTCTTGAGGATTGTCATTAACAAGAAAAGTGCTATTGCCACCACTATTTAGATGTTGCACTTTATAAGTTACTGAACTTGTAGTATTTGGACTATCAACATGATGAAATGCTACATTTCTATTTGCATTAGCATTACCCTCTAAAGCTACAAATCCCTCATCACTAGCTCCATGTAAAGTTCCATTAGTTGCACTACTATGAATTGTATATCTTGTTCTGCTACCAGCAATTTGAACTATTAAATGAACCATTATCAATATTTTACTACTTGTACTTGATGGTGTTATTGATGCAGACATACCAGTATCTGTATAAGTAGTATTACTAGTTGAATCACTTATTCTTGATAATGATGTTACAACATTTTTAATTGCATTTGTTCCAAGTTTACTTCCATCTATTCCGGCACTAGCATTTATATCACCATTAACAATAGTACCATCAGATATTTTTGCACTGGTCACTGCACCAGTGCCAAGTTTATTCACCGTCACACTACCATCAGTAGGTGTTGATATTGTACCAACATTACCAAATACTCTTACAAAATCTATGACATCACTACTGGATAATGTAGCACCAACAGTCAAAGTAGAACCACTTAAAGTCAATGTATTACTACCTTGTATAACTCCGTTGATAGATACTAAAAGATTATTGACACTTTCAGGCTCAAAGTTTGCGCCATTTAATTGCAAAGTATAGTTAGCAGTAGCACTAGCAGACAAACTATCTAGCTGTATGAAAGCTCCAGTAGTTGGTTGTTGTCCTATAAATGGCATATTCTACTCCGTTGGTTTCTTTGGAAAGTTAACAAAAGTTTTAGTATCTTCATCAAACTTCATTTTATTTTTTACTTTTGTAACAGTTGTTAAACCTTGAGTTATATCTCTAAGTTTTTGTCTGTAGGTTTTCCAAGCATCAGACATAGTTACATCTGAATTTCCCATATAATCTGACTCAGCTAACATACTATTACGAACAGTTCTTAACCAATTAAGTTCTCTATTAAGCTCACCTTTTGCCCATTCATTTTCTCGTTTTTCTAACTCTGCTTGTTCTTTATCAGTTAACTCTATCTCAACACCATTTACATTTTTTTTTCTATTAGCCATTATCTAACTCCGTATATTTTAAATATACCACTAGTAATATCACCACTTCTAAACGATATTTTAATTGCATTATAAGTAATACCATTAGCCTCTACTGTGCCTATACTATTTGTATGTATATAAAAACTACTATGTCCGAATCCAAAAAAATGTCCATTGAAAACTGTTCTATGTGCTGTGCCTAAGTTATCAACAATAATTGTACCAGTCATTCCACCATGATTTGTAGTAGCTGATGTTCCTTGATCTGCATTTAAAGCAAAATCATTTACATATCCACTATCATTTCCAGTAGAACTTCCATTACTAAAATGTCTGTGATATGTAGAATTATAATTACTATCTCCATAATAACTACTACCACCATCATTACTTAAATAAAGATTTATTTGTTGACCACCAGTTTCTGCCACTGCACCATCAATAGTTATTTCATGTCTTGAATATGTTGTGTCTAAAACTACACCATTTGAACCATGTATAAATTCTACTGATGCTGTATTACTTGTAATTGTAATTGTCCTTAAAAGTTGTCTTGTGCCAGTGCCGCTAACAGTACCAGTAAAAGCATAGGTATCAGCTAGATTCATTGACTCAGCTTGTATCTTTGATAATGCCATTATTTAAATTCCTATTAATTTATACATTTGAAAATATGTATGACTATTTCTTAATTCTTGATTAGCACCTTCACCATGTTTAACTACTACTTCTACTGTTTGACCAGCAGTTAATGTAAGCACTCCAGAAGATTGAAGTGTTTGGTTTTGAGTTGCATCTGAACCATATCTTTGGTCTTGTGTACCAAGAGTTTGGACTCCATCTACTTCTATATAAGACAAACAAAAATCTGTATTATCTATATCATCTACAAATAAAAGGTAAGAAAAAGCATATGTTCCTCCTTGTCCAGTAGGTATGGTGTATTGAGATGTAGATGTATCAAATCCATTATCTGTATCATATGATTCAGTATCAAAAGTAACTCTAGTTAATGTATCATGGCTTATTGTTTGATTACTTGAAAGAGTAGCTTTGAAAGCTGGTGTGTTTGTTTGTGAATTAGCAACTGGCAATACACCAGTAACCTTAGAAGTAAGATCTATTGTGCTATTAGCTATCTTGGCATTTGTAACAGAACTATCAGGTGGCACAGTTGTTTGCAAAGCCTTACCTAAATATATTACATAAAAATTATCTGAACTAGCCACATTACCAGTCATACTTAAAGCAGTGCCATTTACTGAATAAGCATCAGTAGGTTCTTGTCTTACATTATTTACATAAACTGCGATCTCATTTGCATTAGCTACTGCATGAGTAAGAGTATAATTACCACCACCATCTCCAGTAATATCTTGCTTTGCAAAGCTAGTAAAATTTACTGATGGTTCATTACCTACATATCCCATATGTCACCTATGTACTTATCGCATCTACTGCACTTACAATCACATCTAAAGATGATGTTGTATCTGATTGAAAAAATAATCTATCACCACTCACAACAACAATCTTAGAACCACCATCAATTAGTTCTAAACTACTATGTGCTGGGATTGTTACACCTTTTATCAAATAAAAATTGTTACTATTGTTTTGTATAGAAGCATCTACTGCGATTGCATTTGTTGTAATGTTTGTCATTCTTATTGATATGATACAATCAAAGCTATCAAAGTCACTGCCATCAGGTATATCGGTAGCAGAAGTTCCTATCTCTCTCATTTTATATTGTCTAAAATTTTGTGCCATATTGTACTCCTATAAAGCTATAGCCATTGCTACTGCAAAGCCTTGACCTGCAAATGATGTTGTATCAACTGCGGCATCTTGCCAACTTGACCCATTATAAACACGAAGTACATTACTAGTGCTATTAAAATACAAATCACCTGCTTCTAATGCTGAACCATCAGGATCAGCAGAAGGATCGCTTGTAGCATTACCATGATAAATATTTGAAAATTCAGTTTTTGAAGCTTGTGCTTGTAATGCCCAATACTTTGCAGAATAATTACCACCACTTACAGCAGTATTACTATCAAATCCACTACCACCACCTAATGCCCATTGTTTTGCAGATCCGTTTGTTTGTGCTGATTGTGTACCAATAGCATATTCTTTTGCAGAATACTCTGTGCCATCACAAGTATTAGTAGTATCTGTTGCCCATTCTTTTGCACTTCCTGATCCTGCTGTATCAGTTACACCAGTACCACCAATCGCCCAAGCCTTTGATGAATAATTACTAGACTCTACAGCACCATCTGTTTTAATTGCATAGTTTTGTGCTTTGGTTGCATTTGTACTAGCATTTTGTATTGCTACTCTATCTGTAAATGCTTGTTGTACTTCTGTGCTAATTGCATTTACACCTTGCACTTGTGTAGAAATACTTGCAACACCACTTACTGCACTAGTAGCTGTAGTACCATCTTCTAAATGTGCAACTGTAGTAATATCAGCAGATATACCACCTAATGTATTAATATTTCCAGTTATAGCAGATAAGCTATTTACATTTGCTATTGTTGGACCTGCTTCAGCCGCACCAGTGGTAGCATTAAATCCTAAGACAGTACCTGCTCTATCTGCTTTAAGAGGCAATGTAAGAGAAACAGAATCATCATTATCAAGTAATCTTACTGCTCTTGAGTTTTCATCTTGTGAGTCAGATATCATAGTAATAATAGTATCTAACTCTGTATTCAATTTAGATATCTCAAAAGCACCTGAACTTGGAAAGTCTGTAGTACGTTTAAGTTCAACATCTCTAGTGATGACAACAGTACTGCCACCAGTTGCACCAGTGACAGGTGTTGTTACGGTTCCAGTAGAACCATTGCCACCACTGAGAGTAAACTTTGTTGAGCTTGATGTTGAAGGATCTAATGTTCTTGCGACTCCATCAACAAAAACATTTACATCTGATGTTTCAAAAAACACAAAGTCAGTAGGAAAAGTTGTACGAGAGTCACCCTGATTAACAGTGTAACTTATTCGTGGTGTATTTGCACTTAAAGCTATAGTCATTAAAATCTATTCCTCAGTAATCTATCTATATCACTTTCGTCTGTATCTTGCAACATTCTTCCAAATTCGTTAACATAATCCCTTAAAAACCACAATCTCATAAATGGTAAATTTTTAACAAATTGTGATGCACCTTTCATGTCACCCTCTACTGCAAACTTGTATGCACCCTCTGTAAGATCGTATCCAATACTAGGACCTGCACCACCTATAGAAGTAAAAGCATCAACATAATTTTGTTCTTGTGGAAACTTAGGCTGTAATAAACCCATAGATATATCAGGTCCACCTAATGCCAATGAAGTTTGCATACTTGTATAAAAAGCATCACTGTATATAGCCGCCAACCCTGAAGCATCAAATGCTCTAGCCATCTTATCTTCTATTGACATTTTATCCCAAATGTAACCAGTACCATTAAGTTCATACTTAATTGATAAGGACATATATGCTAACCCCATACTAGTTACCATAGATATAGCTCTATTTTTAGCTTGTCCAGTTGCCATAGCCGCTGTAATCTTATTAGCCGCCGCAAAACTATAACTAAAAAATTGGAATGGTAATCCTGCTAAACCAGTTTCTACTCTAGTATATCCCCTAAATCTAGCATCTTCTTTTAATCCAAACTTTTCTCCAATCCATGATGGAATATATGCTACACCATCAGAAATAATTGGTTTATCAGCAGGTGTACCCATGACTACAGTATTAGCAACTCCTGAGTTCATAGCTACTCTAAATTTATCTATTGTATCTTCTGATACTTTTTTTTGTTTTTTTATTTCTGCTAATGCTAATTCATTAATTTTATTTTCATATTCTGCCTTACCACCTTTTTTTCTCAAATCTATTCCTAAACTTTTTGCAGAATTTCTAGTGTGCATAATTTCGTGCATTACTACAAAATTTAACCAATCTTCAGGTTCTTTGAATTGATTTATAGATAAAGGCTTTACACCTTCTAGCTTTGGATTAGTCCATGCTTGTGACTCAAACATTTCACCTTTAATGTAATCTCTATCAATAAGTATAGCATTTTCACTTTTTCTAAATAATGCAGGTACATATCTACCTTCTACAGTTTTACCAGTTTTGCCATATATTATTTTTGCTGTTGTATCTGGAAAAACTATACTTGTATTCCATTTATCAGTATTAGCTAAATACATACCATTTTCTGATACTTCCCAACCTGCACTAGCTATTTCTCGACTTTGTTCTTTGCCTATACCATATCTTCTAAGATATTGAATATCTTTAGCAGTAGCAGTGCCATTATGTTCTTTTACACTAAACTCAATTAATTCATGCTGTCTTATAATACCATCAAGCTTTTTAATAACATTTGTTATTGGTGCTAATCCATTGAGTATATAGAATAAACTTCTTGCTTTAGTTCTAAATCCAGTTTCAAGAGGATTATTAGTCAAGTCCTCTACAAACTTCATGTGTGCATCACCTTGCAATATCTCTAATGCTTCAGCCGCAACCCTAAGTTCTTTTCTTGTCATTCTTACTTTTGAATCTGATAGTATTCCATATAAACCTTTAAATACATTTTTAAGTTCATGCTCCATTAATACTTTGGCGGCATCAGGAATACTTGATATACCTGCTGAACCTAAATAATTAAGCTGTGCTAAATCTCGTAACATATTAGCAAATCGCATATCTAATCTTGCAGGATTAGTTAAAACTCTACCAACAACACGATCATACGAATGTAAAAAGTTTTTTCTGACTTTATTAATTTCACGCATTGAAATACCTGCGTTCATCATGTCATTATCCATATCATCAAGAACTTCATCAATAGTTCTACCACCATACATTTTGTTAAATTCATATTTAGGTGCAACTCTTTGAGTATATATTCTCATTACTTGTACTGGATTAGTTTCTATAAAATCAGTAACTAAAGCATTAGGAATATCTAATTCTCTATGTCTAAAATGTTGTGATTTGCCATAACCATAAAATGCAAAAGAGTCATCTGTAAGATCAGCACCTTCTTTTGTTATAGCTTTTATAGTGCTGTCTACTCTCTTAGCAATAGCATCAGCAGTTGTTGCTCTACTTATTTCTTCAGGTGTTTCGGCAGGTCTTCTAAGTTTAGTGCCATCTGCTTTAGTCACCATAACTGTAGGATTATTTGTAAACCATTTTGTTAATACTTGAGCAAACTTTTCTCTATTATTTTTTATTTTATCTACTGACCAATATCTTGGAAAGAAAAACTCCTCATTTGCAGGTAGTACTTTCTTTTGTCTAGCATTTTTTAGATTTATATTTAAATCTTGTATTTCAAAATTATTTCTAGCTAACCTTTTAATTATATTATTTTTTTTCTTTTGCAAACCTGAAGGTAAAAAAGTACCTTGCTGTTTTTTCATTTTTAATGACTCAAGAAACTCTAACTGTTTTTCACTTAAACCAACTTTTTCAGCTTGACCCATAAATTGTGCATCTAGTTCATCTAATATTTGTTGGTATTTCACAGTCATTTCTGCATCTAATACTGCAAGATCTCTAAGCTCTCTTACATCTTTAAATACTCTTAGTTGTTTTTTTTCTATATCTTTAGCAATAGATGCTGTGTCACCTATAATACCTGCATCTCTTAGTCTTGTTTCCCATCTTTCAAAGAATGAGTCTATTTGAGATTTAACTCTTTTTTCAATATCAGTTAATTTTTCACCTTTTAATATTTTTGTATAAGTACCTTCTAACCAATCATGATAAGTTGTTCTTTTTCTTAATCTTGATATAGCATCATCAATATCTATATCCATAGCATAAAGATTTTTACCAAACTGCTCTCTATATATTGTTCTTAAAACATCATGTGTAGCTACCCATTCACCTTCTCTTATCTTAGATAACTG
>VTLG01001391.1_pt1 | contig 12731 bp, 5 predicted proteins | sample 4694571 | NCBI WGS metagenome assembly VTLG01 (sample SAMN12604809, study PRJNA352737) | marine metagenome | biome: ENVO:00000447; feature: ENVO:00000209|ENVO:00000569|ENVO:01000036; material: ENVO:00002151; isolation source: viral sequences binned using virsorter ... | reverse complement strand
CAGCGGCAGCTGTCGTCTTGTCTGTCGCCGGCCACGTCTGTTCATCGACTCATAAGCGGCCACTGGTGGGGGTCCTGGCCCATAGGCCGTTTACCCCCCTCCCGGTGTTTCCCCGACCTTTGAGAGCTGTCGTCGCTCGTGTCCTCCTCAGTGCAGCCTTGTGCTGACCGGTTTCGGTGACTGGCCTTCCCGATCACCCTGCGGCTGGGTCGGGGTTCGGGCTTGGGAGGCTGTGGGTTGTACCGGGGCGCCGCATCATTGTCGATTCCCGGCACCTCTTACCCTAGCAGTGTCGACTGACGGGTGGGGTTGGTGAGATGGCTGTTCCTCGTTTAGCGAAGTACGAATCGTGGCCGAAGGAGCGTCGCTACAAGGCGGCGATCGGTCGGGTGTTGAACGACGGGTGGACCCAGTCGAGGGCTGCCCTTGAGTACGGGATCTCCCGGCAGCACCTGTCGCTGCGGATGAAGTCGGAACGGGAGAAGCGAACTGCCCGGGTGGCGGAAGCGAAGGAGCAGGCCCGGGTGGGTCCGCTGGGGTTGAACGAGAAGCGACGGGTCGGGACCTTTCCCGAGTTCGTGGACCGTTACCTGGCTGGTTGGATGTGCCCGGATTGCGGGGTGCATCATCCCACCCCGCAGTTTCATCTCGATGTGATTGAGGCGATCACTGGCGATCATCGCCGGGTGTTGATAAACCTGCCGCCGTACCACTCGAAGTCGACGTTGGTGACGGTGTGGCACACGGTGTATGACATTTGCCGGGATCCGAACTTGCGAACCTTGCTGGTGTCGAAGTCTTTGCCGTTCGCTCGGACGTTTATGCACAGCATCCATGAGATGTTGACGAATCACGATTTGTACGGTGACGGGCCGAACCTGATTACTGATTGGGGGCCGTTCCGCCCTGAGGGGCAGTCGGTGTGGTCGTCGGAGAACATTTATGTGGCTGGGCGGACGTCGGCGGAGAAGGATCCGACCGTGGGGGTCCTGGGGGTGGGTCAGCAGATTTACGGCCGGCGTGCCGATGTCATCAAGTTTGACGATATTGCCACCTTGGACAATCAGCGCAACCCGGATCGGGTAGCCAGCATGTTGGAGTGGACCGATAAGGAGGCCCTGTCGAGGATCGGTAAGACCGGTCGGGCGATTTGGATCGGTACGAGGGTCACGTCGGGGGACATTTACTCCCAGTTGCATAACCGTCCGGGGTACAAGGTTCTCCGGTACCCGTGCATTCAGGACGATGAGACTGAGTTGACCTTGTGGCCTGAGCATTTTCCGTACTCGCAGGCTCTGATCCACCGGTCGGAGATGCGTTCGGCGGACTTCCAGCTGGTTTACCAGCAGGTCGACATCCCTGGGATGGGTGCGTCGTTCACGCAGGAGATGATCGACGTTTGTAAGGACACTTCCCGGGTTCAGGGCCATTATTCGCCTAACTGGCGCCTGTTCGCCGGTTTGGACCCCGCTGGGGCCAATAAGGGCTCCGGGTACACGGCTTTCACCCTTGTAGGGGTCGATACGGAGACTGGGAAGCGGTATCTGGTCGATTCGCTGGCTGTGAAGGCCATGAAGGCCCCCCAGATGAAAGATCAGATACTCGACTGGACAGACCGGTACCCGTTGTTCGAGTGGAGGGTCGAGTCGAACGGTGTGCAGTCCCAGATCGTCCAATACGACATGGAGCTGGTTCAGCACCTCGCCAAGCGGGGCGTCCGAGTGGTCCCTCACCACACTCACGGCAACAAGTGGGACCCCCAGTTCGGGGTCGAATCGTTGGCTCCCCTCATGGAAACCGGCCTGGTGTCTATCCCGTGGGGTAACGCCCCGACCGCACAGGCGTTCCAGCCCCTCATCGACGAGCTGATCGCCTTCCCGATGGGGCAACTCTCTGACAGAGTCATGTCATTCTGGTTCGCCGACCTCGGCTGCCGGGAGCTGATGAAACGGGCGCACCTACCGTTGTTCCACGAACGGATGCGAGTGCCGGCCCGTATCAGGAAACGGCGCCGGGTCGTCGACTTCCAGAACCAGGAGATTCGCCGGATCGCACCTCGGGACCAGCGCCCGGGGCACATGACTCGTGGGCAGTGGGGTTACCGGCGTCAGACTGTTGGTTTGGCCGTCCCGCACGGGGATGTGGAGGAGTTTGTCGCACCTGAGGGGCCGCAACCGGAGAACATCGACCCGACAATCTGGGACCCTAGTTGACACCTGTCGGGTGGGGGCATGAGGCCCTTGATGCTCAACCAGTTTCGTAGCAGGAAAGCTTTCGAGCGGGCCACCAAGCAAGCTGGGGACGGCGAGATTGTCTGCGGCACCTTGGTGGACGACCGCCCGGTTTATTTTGTGATGTCTTCGGACGCCTCCGATGCGGAGGTCCGGGCGAAGGCGTTCGAGCTGCGGAACAAACGGTTGATGAACAAGTTTGAGAAGGTCTTCCTAGAGATCGCAGAATCTACCCAAGGGTCAGTGTGATGTATGCCGCTTGAGATCAACCGCCTGTCGTCGATGTACGCAGCGTGGCGGAGCCGGTTCACTGAACGTGACGTTCGGATGGAAACCATCGACCGGATCGTCCGTGGCGAGTTCGACATCTTTGACCCTGATGAGGAGAAGGTGACGTCTCGGTCGCCGAACCTTGTCCAGGTGGCTATCGAGGACACCGCCGAGGCGGCGTCTCTTGTGCCGACCATCCGGGTTCAGCCCGAGGGTTCGACGGTGACGGCGAAGAAGGTTGCTCGGACGATGGAGCAGATCGCCGTCAACTACATGGACCTCAACCAGATCGACATGCTGATCCCTCGCTCGATCATGGACAAGGCCGCTTACGGCATGTCGGTGTGGACGATCACCCCGGACTTGGAGCAGAAGATCCCGGTGATTGAACGACGGGATCCACGCCAGTGCTACCCGGAGCCGGGGTTCCGCCCCGGTGACGATGTTCGCAAGTGCATGTTTACTCGGGAAATATTCTTCAACCAGTTGCCTGTCGAGTACCAGCAGAAGCTGAAGGACGTGATCGCCGACTACTCAGAGTACGACGACCCGGACGAAAACTCGAAGGTGGTGCTCGTCGAGTATTACGACATGGAGGAGTACATCCTCGCCGGCCTGTACCAGGCGTCCACCTCGGGTCTGGTCCGTTACCGGGGCGACGGCGACGTTCCCCTCCCCGTGGAGTTGGAACGGATCGAGAACAAGGCGGGCGTTTGCCCGGTGGTGATCGGCACGAGGATCAGCTTGGACGGTGAGGTCCGGGGCCAGTTCGATCAGGTGGTCGGGCTCCTCGAGGCTCACATTCGCCTCACTGGCTTGATCCTCGACTACGCCGACCAGGCCGTCTACTCGGACATCTTCGTGAAGGACCTGATCGGCGAGATGCCCTACGGGGGCGGTTCGTTCATCGAGCTGGGCCCACAGGGCGCCATCGGTCGTGTCCCGCCGGCCGTGAGTTCCTTGAACGTCCAGGCGGACTTGGCGCAACTGGTCGACGGCATGCACGTCGCCGGCCGTTGGCCTAAGAGCCGCCCGGGGGAGATCGACCAGAGCATCGCTTCGGCGAAGTTCCTCGAGTCGGCCGCCGGGATGATGAACACGGCGATCCGCACTTACCATCAGATCCTGCAACGGCAGATGGAGAAGGCGCTCAGGATCGCTTTCGAGATCGACAAGACGTACTTTCCCGGGGCCAAGTCGGCGTCGGGCATTCTCCGCAACCAGCAGTTCCTAATCGAGTACAACCCCGGTTCTGACATCAACACCGATCATCAGCTGCGGGTCGAGTACGGGCTGGGGCTGGGTCGTGACCCGGCCCAGTCTGCGGTCCTACACATCCAATACTCGCAAGCGGAGTTTGTCTCCAAGGAGTTCGTGCAGGAGAACATCGACGGCCTGACCGACGTGGGTCGGGAACGGTCCCGGTTGGATGTCGAGAAGTTCCGGGGCATGGCTCTCGCCAAGCTCCTCATGGGGTTGGAGCAGGGCACGATCCCGGAGACTGCCCTGGTGGAGATCGCCCGGGCTCGAGAACAGGGAGAGGAGCTGTTCGACCTGTACGAGAAGTACATCGTCAAGCCAGCGGAGGAGATGCTCGCCAATCAGGTTCCGACCGGGTTGGGTCCGCCGATGCAACCGGGCGCCCTACCACCCGGCCCGCCCGGGGCCCCTGAGGGGGCGGCCGGGCCGATGCCGCCTGGTCCGCCGCCCGGAGCTGAACTGTTGGCCCGGCTCGGTACGCCTGCTGGACCGGGTGGGACCCTCGGCACGCAGGTCACTGGCTGATGGGGTGGCCTGACGTAACGCCCAGAGTCGAGTTGGGTCCCATGTTCGACGACGACGAGGTGATCGAGGCCCAATGTGACTTGGAGAACCCTGAACCTTGTGAGAGCTGCCAATAATGGCTAACCAAGTACCTGATCTTGAGAAGACCCCCACGGGTGATGTGGCTGTCAACGAACCGGAGGGCGGCACCTACGGCGAGAAGGCCGAACTGGATCGCCTGAAGTCGTCGTTGCCTCCGATGGGCGGCCCGGGTGGCCAGGCCGGCGGTCGCACCGCTCCCAGCCTTGGCGGCGGGCTGGCCTCTGCCGGTGGAGCACCGATAGGTCGTCCGCAGAACGCACCGCCGGGTGTCCCTCAGGCCCTGCTTGGCCCTACCCAACGGCCGAACCAGCCGCTGGGAGCGCCATTGGGGCAGCAGGCCCCGGCTATGCCACCCCGGGCGCAGGCCGCTGACCAGCAGCGGCTGATGATTCTCGACTCCCTGACCACCCACCCGGACGTCTCCGCTGAGACTAAGGAGTGGGCCACTCTTGTTCGTGACGCTCTGATCTCCGAACGCCGGCAGTAGCCATGCCGCACGTTGTCGGCCACGTCGAGGAAGAACCAGTAGAGGAGCCTCTCCCGGAAGAACCCTCTCCCCCCGGCCTGCTCGACCCGATCCGAGAGAAGGGCGTCCTACAAGGCGGGTTGAACCTCGCCAACATGATGATCCCCGGTGCGTGGACCGGGATGGGCGCAGCCCAACGAACAGCCGACGACACGTTCTCCACCCAAGACCTGTTCGCCACCATGAAGGACTTCGGCACCGAGGTGTCGTTCGGCACGCCGGTCCTCGGCGAGGCGCAAGGGTTCCGGTACGGCCTCCAAGGTTTGGAGCACTCGTCGGACTGGCTGACCAAGACCTTCTCCTACCTCGGTATCGCCACCCCGGGCATTTCGATGGCTGGCGTCGTCGCCTTGCCGATGCGAGCCCGAGCTGCCGCTCTCAAGCCTGGGGCTCGTGCCGGGCAGGCCAGTGGTGTGCGGCCTGTGATGGTTCGGACAACCCGCCCGGATGTCCTCTCCCGGCTGTCCGGCACCCACGACCATGTTATTCGTGAGGGTGCCCTGCTGGTCACCACCACTGACCGGTCCCAGCAGATCGTCAAAGCCATCGACAACTTCGAGGAGTTCTCGGAGGTCAGAAGCATCGTCGCCCTGCGGAAGGGCATCCTCGGTCGTCGTAACCAGCACGGAGTATGGGTGGTCAAGCCCGCCCGGGGCGTCGGAGGTCAGGTGGAGGGCTTCGTCGACAGTCTGGGCACTGTCCTAGTTCGAGAGATCGCCGATTACGCAGAGAGCCTCCAAGAGCCCGGAATGGACTTAGCCAGGGTCAAGGTTGCAGCGGTCGCCTATGAAACGTCGAAGCTCGACGCCATGGTCCGCACCGGCCGTCTGACCGTCGACCCTGATTTCCAAGACGTAGGGTCCATCTGGGAGAAGATGACCGCCGGGAAGCTCCTCACGGACCCGGAACTGAACGCCCTGACGGCCGGCATCGTGGAGTTCGCTGACGTGACCATGGGCGGCATGCACCCGGAGTTGGTCCTGTCTGCCGATCCGAGGTTCTACGTCTCCAACGTCCACCTCGGCGGGAAGAACCGTGGGGTTACCACGGCCCACGTTGCGTGGGAGGGTCTGCCGTCCGGGGAGCTGACACCGTCGGAGATAACGGCCCGAATCGGCATGATGTCGGAGCAGTCCCCGGCAGCCATGGTCACCCACCATGCCGAGATGCTGGGCGACTTTTTCGAGAAACAGGTCGCTCCGCACTGGGAGGAGTTGCAGCATTCGGTGGTGCGGTACGCCGAGGCTCACCCGGCGTTGTCCCAGAAGGACACACAGATGGTGTTGATCTCCGACCTGGAACGGCTACCCAGCGGCCAAGAATGGCGGACCAAAACCGACCTCGACAACCTCGACAAGGTCCACCACCTCGGAGGCGGCCCTGACCCTGAGGGGTGGGGCGGGGCGGGGACCTACCGGGAACTCGTGGAAAGCATCCGTGACCAAGGAATCAAGAAACCGGTAACCGTCCGGTGGAGTCCCGAACACGGCTACGCCGTGGTCGTCAACGGCCACCATCGCATAGCCGCTGCCAAATACATCGGTTTGGACGCCGTCCCGGTTGAGGTCAGTGGGCCCACCCGGTTCGGCGACCCGCTGTTCGACCTGGGCGGGTACACGAAAGCCGAGCGGATCCGAGGCATCCTGAAGGTCGCTGACCAAGAGGGCATGCCGAACAACCTCCGCCCGTCGACCATCGGCCTAGTAGAGACGGCGGTACCGGGCGCCTACCGGGGGATCATCCCCGAGCCGGCCCGCCAGTACGGGGCAGCGTGGCACTTCTACCAGATCGCCAACGAGGACCTGGCCAGCCGGGCCCAGTTCCATGGCCTAAGCCACGAACGTCTCGTCGCCATGGCTTCACTCCTGTCCGCCGGTGAGCTGTGGGAACAGAACATCGACAAGGCCGTGGTCGCCACCCTGTGGCTACGAGAAAACCCGAAGGCCAACACCGACCAGTTCATGCACTACATGAACTCCGAGGGGCTGAAGGTCACCCCGGCCGAAGCGGCGAACGTCGCCGACCTCCAACGCCTCGCCGACAACAAGATCGAAGGGCACTTCTACGACCGCCTCGGCGGAGACAGGGCCCTGAAACAACCCAACTTCGTCATGGCGCTCCTGCGTTCCGACCCGACCGACGAGATAACCCGGTCCGGTCTGGCCTACGCCCTCTACAAGGGGCAGATCCCCGCAACGGACGTCCCCGGATTGTTCCGGGAACTCGACTTCGACGTTCCGGTCGTGGTCGACCGGCACATCCTCTCTGCCGCCATGGGGTTCACTTGGGACCCGGGCGGCGCCGCAGGCGACGCCGCCTACCGGAATGTCCGCCGGTCCCTCGACATAGCCTCCGTAGCGATCGGCCCGGTCAACATCAACGGTGTGGAACGTCTCCTGGCGCCATCTGAGCTACAAGCAGTCATTTGGATGCGGTGGCGTGAATGGCGGGGCCTCACTCAGGGGTACAAGGGACACACCACCGACCCGATCCGCAACCTCGGCCGCTCGCCCCTGCATGTCGCAGGGTTCGGTCCGAACCATGTGTACAAGGACACGATCCTCAACCTCCTGAGAGATCCCCTCCCGCAGCAGGTCACCTACGGCGGCATCGCCCGTCAGGGCCGGGGCGTCTACCTGACCCCCGACGAGCTGCTGTCCGGCGGCGAAGGTGCTGGCCGTCGGTTCCATGGCCGGGTCACCCCCAAGGGCAAGAAGCCGTCCGGGAAACCATCCGACCATGAAGTCCATTTGTCGATGACCGAGGACGGCCTCCACCCGGTTCGCCCCCCGGGCTCGCCGGAAACACTCCGTAACCTGCACCCGTCACACGGGCACGTCAACGGCCAGCAGATCCTCCGACCTTCCTACGCTCGGCCGGTCGCTTCCGTCGAAGAACTCCAGAATCTTCTCCTCGCCTCGGTGGTTCCCAGATCGTTCGGCGGAAAGACCCAAACGACCGGTTTCCAGAACTACACCGCCGGGCACTTCAACCCGCTCCTCGAGGACGGCCGGCACATCACCTTGTCGGCGGCCAGGCTCAACCCGGACGGTTCCGCCAGAGCCGTTCCCGGTCACCGTGAACTAATCAACGCTCTGACGGAACAGGACATCGGGTTCACCCACCGGATCGAGGCGGCCCACCGTGGACCGGCCAGCGTCTGGGTCGACGAATACAACCGCCCGTACTGGGATCGCCGTGAGGTGATCGCCGCCGGGTACGACCCTGACGTGCTACCCCGGCACCTGTACGACGAAGGTGACCGGATCCGCATGGTCCTGTCGTTCGACACGATCGAGGATCTGAACCATGCGATGGTGTTCCTACAGTCACCCACCCCGCACCATCTGGATTCGCTTTACATCTCCAGAGCCGGCGTCATGGGCTACCAGCGGGCTTACGGGCAGTCGCTCCTGCTCCGTCCAGTGAAGGGCGTCAAGAAACAGGCCCGTATGGGCACCTTGATGGACGACCCGGTAGCCGCCAAACGCACCGTTTTTGACCCTGAAGTGTCAAACGAGGTGGCTGCCCTGTACGAAGCAGCACCGGTTCGACCGTCCGGCTCTGATGTCCGGGCCACCGAGCGGGCCTACAGGCAGTTCGAGAAAGAGGTCGCTACCCAGTACCGGTACATCACCGAGGAACTCGGTGTCGAAATCCAGGTCGTCGACAAGAACCCGTACTCGAGCCCCAGAGAGATGGTCGCCGACATTACGGAGAACAACCGGCTCAAGGTTCTCTCCACGGAGTCCACCGGGGGGCACCCGGCGATGTCGAACGCTACGAACGATATGTTCCGTGCGGTCCACGACTTCTTCGGCCACGCCGGCATGGGGAACTCTTTCACCCGCCACGGCGAAACGGTCGCCTACCTGAAGCACGCCCAGATGTTCTCAGAGCTGGCTCGGGGGCCGATGTTCTCCGAGACGAGGGGGCAAACGTCCGCCCTGATCGCCCGGGGCGGCGACTTCGCCCCGCAGAAGCAGTGGCTGCCGCCAAAGAGGTTCTGGTCGGATCAGACCCTGTACTCGGACGGCGGCTTTGACGTCACGGGTTCGAGCCAAGGCCGCCAGTTGGACACCATCTACGGCGAGGAAGTCCTCGACCTGATCGCCTACACGAACGGCGACATGGAACGCCCACATGGGACTATCGGAGCTTTCGAGCACCAGTGGCAGGACCCATCAGGCCAACGATTGGTTCACCTCTCTGCTGACGCAGATCAGGGCGCTGTCAACAACGGCCGTGTGTGGGTCGTCGAGCATGACGGCCTGTGGACGTACTTCAGCGACGGTCAAGTCCTCCGCCACCAGCCCGGCGCAGGAGCCACGGGCCGCCCAGCGACTGCACCCATCAACGAGCTTCTCGTCGAGCAGGGGCACAAGTTCACCCCGATCGCCGGCCAGCACTACTGGGACGCCCAGGCTCGGGTCGTCAACCCGGAAGGGGTCCGGGGGATGCCTCAGGCACGACACATTTTCGACGTGAAGATCGACGGCCGGGTTCCCGACCAGATCGCCATGTACATACCGGAAGCAGGCGCCGGCACCCCGGAAATCGCCTACAACATGCGGACCATCCCCGGTCGTTCACCGGCCCGTACCGTCGTGTTGACTAAAGGCAAGGGCGGTTCTTTCCGGGGAGGTGTGGCGAAGCTCACTGCCGAGGTCACGGGCACCCCGGACGGGAGGGTCCACTCGAACCTTGTCGACGACGTCAACGACTTCCTGTACGGGTCCGGTTGGCTCGGCGAAGTCAAGATCAAAGTGCAGGGCACCTGATGGCCCTGCCAGTCCCCTACACCGCTCCGACCGACCCGCATGACGGGATGGTCGGTGGGATCGACCGCAACATGCAGGCCCTTCACGCCATAGAACGGTCGTGGTCGCTGCCTGCTCTGCCAGACATGGTGAAACTCGACATCGCTGTCATGTCCGGCCTTGACCCTCAGGGGATCACCGAGTTCGCTTACGGCCTGGACGGGGACGTGATGAACGCCCAGACCGCCCCCGCCGTGGTCGATATGTCGAACACCGAGTTGACTTCCGGCACTCTCCCTGAGGTCACCCCGCCGCAAGACCCGGAAGGGCCGTGGCCCGGGATGCCCGACTCCCGCCAGTTCCTCCGAGGGCTGTCGAACCTGGGGCCCCCGATCGACATCGAGGGCGCCGACTCTGTCAAAGCGTTCAAGGAGCGGGCCGTTCGGCTCGGGTACCTCAACGCCCGTGATGTCACCATGGACAACCGGTGGGATCCGGCGCTCAACGGCATCACTTGGGATATGTCCATGGACACGTTCAACCGGAGGAAGTCCGGCGACCATCCGGGTCCCGGGTCGTCCATCGAGGAGGTCGGAGAGTTCTTCTACCGGTGGTTGTCGCCCTCCGGGCTTATGTCTGCCGCTACCGGTCTGGGCCTGTGGTGGGACGCCGACCGGATCAGTCAACAAACCGAAGATTGGGATCCCATCGGGAGCCTCCAGAAATGGTGGGACGACCCGGGCGACTTCAAGCACCTGTGGCGGACCTTGGGCCCTGTCGACGACATTCTCATGCCGGCCATCAACATCGCCCTCCTGGCTACCGGGATCGGAGAAGTGATGGCCTTCACACGGGCCACGGCCATGGCGACGAACATGGCCCGGCAGGCCGGTGTCGGCTACAGCGGGCTCCGAGCGTGGCAGGTAGCCAACGGCACATCCAAATGGCAGTACATCGACGAAATCACCGGTGCGACGAAGCTCGGCGGTTCTCTCGGCGGCCAGACTCGAGTAGGCCGGATGCTCGGAGCGAGCCGGAACGTAGGCGCCGACATGCAGCGCATGGCCCGCCCAGGCCTCCTCGGCGGTCGTTTACCCGCCGCCAAAGGCGGCGACATGATGGCCGGTTGGAGGAACCTCCGGGGCGTGATGGTCGGCAAGAAAGCAGTCCAGCAGGGCATGCGGATCGGGTTCGTCAGCCGGGTGGAGCAGCGTGCCGGCTTCGAGTCCTCGTACTCGATTGAGCAGATGGCCCCCGACGCAGTCAAGAAGTACAACGACGTGCTGGAAAACCCGTTCGTGTGGACGGTAGGCGAGGTGATGTTCACCCCGTACAACGTCCTGCAACCGGGAGCGATCAAGAACACTGTCGGCAAACCGTTCGGTTACATAAAGAACTGGTCGAAGGTCGCCGACCACTCCTACTACGCCGACGAGTTCGTCGAAGCGACTCGCAAGCACATCGTTATGACCCACCAAGCCGACGGGCCCGAGATGGTGGCCGCCAAGCTCAAAGACTGGAGCCAGTCGGTGAAGAAACTGGGCGCCAAGCAGGCGCTCGCCAACAGGTACACCGGCGGCTCTGCCGAGAAGCTCGGCGCTTGGGTGACCTTCCAAACGATCACTGCCGCTATCACCGCCGAGGCCCAGACGCTGACAGCGACGGTGCGGAAGGGCGCCGAAGCGTACCTGCACAGCGCCCACCGCTACGACGAGTCGTTCCATTTTGCCAAGAACACCCTGATCCATCAGCTCCGATACATCGACCCTGACGACATCACCACCTACTTCCAGGTTATGGCCGCCTCCCGGGCGAAGACCACCGCCGGCGCTCACAAGCTGTTCGAGTCGATGATGAACACCTACAACGGTTCAGCGTCGGCTCAAGCCCGCATCGCCAAGCACATCGAGGGCCACAATGCGGCTCGAATGCAAGTGTTCTCACGGCTGATGGGCAGACACATGGAGCCGGGCCTTATCGCCAACAGCCTGACCGACGGGCTGATGTCCGTCGGCCACTGGGATGAGTTCGTCGAAGGCTCAGACATGGTCCGAACGGCCACGTTGTCCGGTGGGCTCGACGCCGCCCATTACGCACCGGTCCACTCGCCAGCCACCGGCCAAAGGGTCGGCACTAGACGGGGTCAGATCACCCCGACCGAGTCGATTTTCGACGTGTCAGACACCGAACACTGGCTGTTCGACTACATGGACATCATCACCGACCCGGAGTTTGTCGACTTCGCCGAGGAGGCCGCCCAAGCAGGCGGCCGGGTACAGGGCATGTTCTCCGCCACGCAGAGGGCGTTCCCGAAGCACGGCAGGTACACGATGGCTAAAGAGGGCACCAAGCTGTTCCAGGACAAGGCCGCCGAACTGTCAGTTGTCGGCTACCTCAACTCGGCCCGTGCTGCCGTCAGGTCCATCGCCGGCAAGCCGGGCAACCGAAAGATATGGGACAAGGCTCTGGCCCGGGCCACCACCGAGGGCGGGTTCGAGAGCATCTCAGAGGTGAAGTTCGGCCAGATCCTGGCCGAAATGAACGTCGAGAACGTGGCCGCCCATGGTGCTCCGTTGTTGAACGCCGATGAGATTCGACGGTTCAAGAGGATCCAACGGTACGTCAAGAAGCAGGGCATCGAAATCGGCGAGGAGACGGTCGGCACTCTTGCCGGTGCGCCTCCCACATCCGGGTCGTACCTGTCCAACATGGACGCTCATATCGCCGGCCGTCTCGACGAGATCAGCAGGTCCCCACGGTGGGCGTTGGATTACGGCATCGACAGCACCCTGCCGTTGGAAGGCAAGGTCAAAGCCCTCCAAGGGCAGATGCACTTCTCAGCGGTCGAGGTTGACCTGTCGACCGTGCCGAAGGAGCTGGCCGACTATGTGACCGCCAACGGTTACAAGCTGGCCCACGGCACAGAGTTCGCATCCCCGTCCGACTTCTTGGAGCTGATGGTTGAAATCAGCGACGTGGTCGACAAGACGAAATACATGAGACACTTCGGTGCTGTCCCTGCTCGGATCATCCGAGCGGGAGAGGAATGGGGGGTCAAGGCGGTCCGGGGCATAGGCC
>VTLG01003096.1_pt1 | contig 12733 bp, 16 predicted proteins | sample 4694571 | NCBI WGS metagenome assembly VTLG01 (sample SAMN12604809, study PRJNA352737) | marine metagenome | biome: ENVO:00000447; feature: ENVO:00000209|ENVO:00000569|ENVO:01000036; material: ENVO:00002151; isolation source: viral sequences binned using virsorter ... | reverse complement strand
CGCCATGCTCGCGCATGTATCGCCGCGCCTTTGTCTGCACCTTCAACGGCAGGTGTTGCGCTGCGGCGCGGAACTCTGCCGCCTTTGCAGCGCGTGCGTCCGTCTCGGATTGCGTACGCTGGCGCACCGCTTCCTTTTTGCCTTTCACGAGGCACACGTCAGCGATGCCATGCCAGCGGCGCGCACGCACCTTGCGCTCTGTAGCGCGTCGCAGAGCGTCGGCACGCTTGCCCCGCATCTCGGGCATTGCCGCCGAATCCCACGCGCCCCAGATCGGGCGGTGGCCGGCCTCATCTCGCACGTTATAGGTGGACAGTGCGGCGAGCGTAGCGTCTAGCGAGCCCGCAGGCTCAAGACCGTGCGATTCATACAGCGCCGACGCTTGGCCCTCATCATACTCGAACGGGGCAGACTCGGGCGCCTCAGCAAGCGACGCAGCGTCTGCGGGGTCGAGCGTGGCGAGCCATTCGGATTCGGCTTCTGCTGCTGCTCGGGCCATTGCCGTTGCGCTTGCCTGCATTGCTTCGATGTGATCCATGATGCGTACCCCTTCGGGCTGTTTGAATGGTCAAACAAGGGCCCGCCTTGACGGGCCAGGGTTTGGTCACTCTGCGTCTTCGATCTTTACGCGCGCTGCTTCATGGCCCCGAAGGAATGCATGCATAAGGTCTCCAAGTTCACGCTTTGGCATGTGGCCCCAGCCGAACACGTCCGACGCGCCGCCGCTCGTGTTCACCATCCGGCGTAGGGACGCGCCGCCGTACGCGTAGCTTATGTGATAGTTGCCGACAAGCCCGGACCACGTGCCGTCCTCTCCGCGTTCGTATGTTTCCGTCGGGTTTCCCGTAACTTCATTGATCGTGCGGGCGAGACCTTCGAGCATTTCTTTTGTGATTCGGGAGCGCATGTCTATCTCCTTTGTGGTTGTTCGAGTGGTCACACAAGGGCCCGCCGTAACGGGCCCGGGTTTGATCACTCTGCGTCAGCCCAGTGAGCGGGTGGCGTTAAGGCCGGAACCATGAATTCTATTTCCCGCTCATTGGCCCGCTCATCGTTCCAGAGCCGATCGAATTCCTCGCCCGCCAATTCCTTGACGCTGGCTTGTATGTCGCGGACTCGGGCGAGGGTGTCCATGTCATGGGCGAGAGAGACAAGCTCTTCTACTTGTTCCGCCCACTCGTTCACAAACTCATCGCGGGTGACTTCTGCTGTACCGCGCCAGCGTTGGACTGTAACCGTACGGACCAGACCGAGCGTTGCTTCTAGGAGTGCCTTTTCCATGGTGCGTGCCTCGTTGGTTGTGGAGCCGCCACGATAGCGGCCCCGTTGTGGTTGTGTCAAGCGTTCAGCGGTACCGGCTCGAAGTTATTGTTCGCCCGCGTCTCGATCCGGCAAAAGCAGCCCTCAAAGTCGATGACATCTCCGACTGCCAAAACAATTCGGTCCGGCGCATCCTGATAGTGGTCGGCAAGCACGATCGGATCGAGACTGATTGCGCGGAGTACGTGCCCCATGCCCGGAAACTTAACCATATTCGCCCGGCACTTTTCTTCGGCTGCAACCGGGCACTCGCCGCGTTGCTTGGCGTCTCCCGCGATGGTAAATGCCGTGGCGTTCATTGCGCCGCGCCTGCTGCCGTGAATCTCCAGCTTGTCGCCGTGGTTGATTTTGACGATGTCCAAGGTGCGTTCCTCTGTGTGTGCTGCGTTGTCGATGGGCTTCACGATACGGATGCGTTTATGGGCTGTCAAACGGTTCTACCTACCGTCCGTCAGAAAAAATTGTGGCGATTGGCTAGCACATATCGTGCCAGCGCGGCGGGCTCAGCGGTTCCGTAGCGGTGGTCAGGGCGGGTGCCACGCGTCCCCCTCGCGCTGCTACCTTTCTGCCCGCCTCCGCGCTGCCGCCTTGCCTGCCTCCACGCTGCCGCCTTGCAAGATTCGTGCCGTGATGACACCTAGGCATCCATGCAGGTTCCGTGCCAGTATGCCGTCCGGTCATCTAGCAAGATGCGTGCCAACATGACACCAAGGCATACCGGGGGGGCCTGTTGCGGTTGCGCCGCGCGCGCCGTTGCCGCTCCGGTTTGCAAAAAGGCCATTTTGGCCCCTACCGTTCGTCACTTGCTTACCCCGCTTTGCTCCCCTCCTATACGGAAGCGCCGTGGTCGCTCCTAACACCAAAACACCCAACCACCGAGCACACTCCAAGGCCTTGAAATCGTTGAGGTTATCGTGTTTACGTAGCGGCAACGTAGCATGCATTTCTGTGCAAAAAAGGATGGGACGTTCGACGTACGTCGTCCAACACCCAAAGAGCGTTTAGGGCTTGACAAACGTCAAAACGTATGGTACAATATATACATTACGGAAAAACGAAAAGGGAAAGACTTAAGGGATAAGGACGTAGGGGGTTGGACGGCGGGCGGATTGCCTTAGTGTTCACTACGCCAACGTAACGGTAGGAGACGAAGAGGTGGGCATACAGTTGTCCACCCGACGACTGCCCCTCCCAGCATCTCCCTTGACGACCCCACCCTTTCAACTGTGTGTCCCCATAACGCCCACTCAGCGGCCTCATCCTTTCAACTGTGTGCCCGCGTAGCGGCAACCACAACGGCACAACTCTGACACAGGTCCAAACATGGCATCCAAAAAAGTGGGCCGCCCTACCAGAAAGGAGGCGGTGTTAAAGGCCGAAGGCATGTCCCGCCGCGAGCGCGCCAAGGCCATGCAGATTTACGCCAGTCGCATTCTTGAAGACGGTAACAACGTAGAAAAAGCCATCCAAACTGTGTTCCGACACGCGCTGGATGACGAAAGCCCCAAACAAACTATGGCGTGGAAGCTGCTTTTTGACCGCATCGCGCCCGCAGGAAACTTCACCGTCGATGGAAAAGCGAAGTCGCCGTCTGTGGCGATTAACATTACTGGCCTTAGTTCTCCCGGTGTTGCTGCTGCCGCTGCTCCAGCAGACGCGGGAGCCATTGATGCCGATTTTCAACCCATACCTGACGACGCAGCTTGAGAAGGCGGTACGATACTACAACTATAAGGGCGTGCTTGAGCCTGGGATGGTTCATCTCATAGCAATTGAGGGCTTCCGAAGCGAGCCCTACACCGACGATGCGGGTGTAGTTACCTTTGGCGTGGGCCAGACCGGCGCTTCTATTAACAAAAACTTCTTTACTGAGGTGTACCCGGCCTATGTGGCCCGAGCAGAGCGCCGTGTAGGTGCCCAACGCTACCGAAACATGCCCATTTTAATGCAGAATGCAGTGCTGGGGGCCGTATATCGGGGTACTTTGGGAGCAAACAGCCGCACAGCCCGCCTTTTGAGGGCCGGATACTACGTTGCCGCGTCCCATGAGTACCTGAACCACGCCGAATACCGCCGACGAAAGGCTATCAACCCAAATGACGGGGTGGTTAAGCGCATGGAGGCTGAGTCGGCGGTGTTTTTCTACTACGGCAAGCTCCAAAGGTTTGGCACTTCATGATAAACATAGAACTTCTTGACTGGCAGCGCGAAGTTTACGCCGATCCAAACCGATTTAAGGTTGTGGCGGCGGGACGGCGGTGTGGAAAGACGCATTTGGCCGCCGCCCTGCTCATCGCGCACGCCATGAACGGCAAGCCGGGGAAGGTTTTCTACGTTGCGCCCACGCAGGGCATGGCCCGCGACATTATGTGGGACAAACTATTTGATGTGGCCGGGGATGCCGTTGAAACCTACAACGTTAACAACCTCACCATTACCATGCTGGGCGGAAACACCATATATCTGAAGGGTGCCGACCGGCCGGACACACTCCGGGGTGTGTCGCTCAAGTTTTTGGCAATGGACGAGCTGGCTTTCATGAAGCCAAACGTATGGGACGCCATTTTGCGGCCTGCCTGCGCCGACCTTGTGGCCCCCGTCCTATTTATCGGGACGCCAGAGGGTCGCAACTTCTTTTACGACATGTGGCTTAACTCGTACACAGGAGTGTGGAAAGACTGGGCAGCGTGGCAGTTTCGATCTTCTGACAACCCATTCCTGCCCAAGTCGGAGATTGAGCACGCCCGATCTACCATGCCCCGCTGGGCGTTCAGGCAGGAGTTTGAGGCTAGCTTTGACGCGCAGGGCAGCGAGTTTTTCAACCCGGAAGAGTTTGAGTATTACAAGGAGCACCCGAAAAACGGCGGCGACTACTACATTGCGGTGGACTTGGCGGGCTTTGAGGCAGACAGAGGAACCAAAACCAAGCGCCGAGACAACAGCGCCATGGCTGTGGTGTTTGTGGATGAAGCCGGAGGCTGGTGGGTTGAGGATTTGCAGTTTGGGCGATGGACGCTTGACGAGACCGCACAGCGCATTTTTAAGGCCGTTGAGCGATACCGCCCACCAACGGTTGGGATAGAAAAGGGAATCGCTCAGCAGGCCGTTCTGGGCCCTCTCAGCGACCTTATGCGACGCACCCACCGGGTGTTCCGCATTGAAATGCTGTCCCATGGCAACCAAAAGAAGCAGGACCGGATACTCTGGGCACTGCAGGGCAGGTTTGAACATAAGACCATCCGGCTCAAGCGGGCCGACTGGAACACCAAATTTGTGGACGAGGCCGCCAGCTTCCCGTCGCAGCTTGTACACGACGACTTGCTGGACGCCTTGAGTTACATCGACCAACTAGCGATTGTACCTTACGCCTCCGATCTTGAGGTGGACGACGGGTACATTCCTCTTGATGACGTCGCGGGATATTAAGAATGGAAGAGTACGACAACTTCGGACACGCCACAGACCTCGCGAAATGGGTGATGGAGCATTGCAACCGGTGGCGGGACTACTACGAAAGCAACTATGCTTCTAAGCACGAAGAGTACTACCGCCTTTACCGCTCCATCTGGTCCGCAGAAGACCAAACCCGCGAGTCTGAAAGGTCACGGCTTATCGCCCCTGCTACAGCTCAGGCCGTTGAGTCGTGCGTGGCTGAGGTCGAAGAGGCCACTTTCGGGCGCGGGAAGCTGTTCGATGTCAAGGACAACGCGGGTGACACCGAGACTCGGGACGTGGCCGTCCTGCGTACGCTTCTTCACGAGGCGCTGCAAAAGGCCCGCGTTCGGTCGTCCGTGGCCGAGGTGTTGATTAACGCGGCCGTTACGGGCACGGGCATTGGCGAGATTGTTATAGAAGAACAAAAAGAGTATGTACCGGGTACGCGCCCCCTTATGGACGGGGACATGCGCGAAGTGGGCGTAACGGAGCGCCTGCGCCCCCTCGTCAAGCTCAACCCCATACAGCCCCGCAACTTCCTAATCGATCCGGCCTGTACGTCTGTGGACGATGCGCTGGGCTGCGCGGTGGACACCTACGTCCCCATGCACCAAGTCGTGATGATGCAGGAGTCGGGGGTTTACCGCGACGTTCCCGTATCGGGCTCTCCAGCCGACGAAGAGATCGAGCCAGACCCGGAGCTGACTTCCGACATCCAAGACCGCGTGCGGCTTACCAAGTACTACGGCCGAGTTCCGCGCGACCTTCTGCTGGACGAGGGTGTGGACGAGGACGACATTGTAGAGCCGGGGAGCTTTGTCGAGGCAGTGGTTGTGCTGGCAAACGAAGGTACGGTCCTGAAGGCCATCCCGTCGCCATACATGTGCCAAGACCGTCCTGTGGTGGCATTCCAGTGGGACATTGTGCCCAGCGTGTTTTGGGGCCGTGGAGTGGCCGAAAAGGCGTATATGTCGCAGAAAGCTCTGGACGCTGAGTTGCGTGCTCGTATCGACGCACTAGCCTACACCACGCACCCGATGCTGGCAGCGGACGCCACGCGCATCCCCAGAGGACACAAGCTGGAAGTGCGGGCAGGACGGATGCTCCTGACTAACGGCAACCCAGCCGACGCGCTTATGCCCTTTAAGTTTGGACAGCTTGACCAAGTGACTTTTGCTCAGGCGGGCCAGCTCCAGCAGATGGTTAGTCAGGCGACGGGCGCAGCCGAAGCCACCGCCACTCTGGTGCAGAACGACGTCACGGCGGCGGGTATGTCAATGTCTCAGGGCGCAATGGTTAAACGCCAAAAGCGGACGCTGGTCAACTTCCAAGAAAACTTTTTGATTCCGTTTGTTACCAAAGCAGCTCACCGCTACATGCAGTTTGACCCAGAGCGGTTCCCGGTAAACGACTATAAATTTGTTGTGTTCAGCTCTTTGGGCGCGATGGCCCGCGAGTACGAGGTGGCCCAGCTCAGCCAGATGCTGCAAGTGGTTCCGCCCACGTCTCCAGCCCACGGCCCGATTATTAAGGGCATTGTGGACCATATGAACGTGGCCAACCGGGAAGAGTTGATTGCCGCCATTGACGCAGGCAACCAGCCAGACCCGGACGCGCAGCAACGCGCACAGGCAGCCGAAGAGGCCCAGACGGCCGTGCTTCAGGGGCAGCTCAACCTGCTTAGGGCACAGTCGGGCGAGTCAGCGGCGCGGGCCAACAAGTACGTTACGGAAGCCCGCTTAATGCCAGCCGAGACGGCGCTGAAGTATGCCGACCAGAACAACGACGGACAGGTGGACGACGACTTCGAAAAGCGCATTAAGCTGGCAGAGCTGCTGATTAAAGAAAAACAGGTAGAAGCCAAGGCGGCCCCAAGTCCCTCAGAGGACGCACGGGCGATGGCCGAGGCGGAGTTGATCCGCCGAATGACACCCCAGATTCCGCAGCAATGACCGCTACGGATATTGTAAACGAAACCCCCTGAGGAGAAGCACATGCACACCAAGAAGACGAAGAACGACCCCTCCTGCAGCAAGCGCGGTAAGTCTCGTCCCCGGAGGGGCATGTCGTCCAGCCGCACGCGACGCTCGACGTCTCGCCGCCGTGGCTACTAAGAGGAAGAAGTCAGGCGGAGCAACGCCCACCAACAAGGCGCTGTACGCGCGCGTAAAAGCCGAGGCCAAGCGGAAGTTTGACGTGTGGCCTTCGGCCTACGCCTCCGGCTGGCTTACCAAGGAGTACAAGCGACGGGGAGGTAAGTATGCCTAAGCCCAAGGGCGGCCTGACGAAGTGGTTTAAGGAGGACTGGCGAGACGTCAAGACGGGAAAGAAGTGCGGACGCTCCGGTAAGGAGAAGTCAACCCGCGCATACCCGTCATGCCGCCCAAAGAAGGTGGTGGACAAAATGACTGCCGCTGAGCGGCGGTCGTCTGCCCGACGCAAGACGGGACCGGCACGTATCCAACACGCCGTCACGGCATCTGGAAGACGGAGGAAAACCAATGCCCGCAAGACGAAGCGGTCCCGCTAAGGGCAAGGCCAACGAACCGCTAGCGGCCGCAAGGTAAGTTACGGGCAGTCGGGGCGGGCTCGCGACGGCGGACCTCGCGTCCGCCCCGGTACGTCCAAGGGCGACTCCTACTGCGCCCGCTCGTATGGGCAGATGAAGTCCCACCCAAAGGCCGCCCGCAACCCTAACAGCCCGCTACGCTTGAGTCGCAAACGATGGAAGTGTAGTGGAAAGAAGAGCCGTAGGGGTTGACAAACGGCCAAACGTGGTGTATAATATACCATTATGTACTTAGTTCACTTCATGGCCTCAAGGAGATAACCATGAGCTTGGTCTCGCAAGCGAAGTTTGAGGAGTTGGTGACGAACACCACTCAGTACCTGCAAACCCTGATGACCCAAAACGCGCAGCTCAAAGAGCGTGTCGAAAAGCTGGAGGCAGCGGTTAAAGCTGCAGCCAAGCCCGCCACGCGGACGCGCGCCAAGTGAGCCCGGAAGATCAGGCGCTGTTTGACTCGTACCGGGAACTCTTTATGTCCGAGGGCTGGAAGGAGTTTTTGGGTTTGATTGAATCCTTGGCGGAGCAGTGCGACATTCGCTACGCGCACAACGCCAACGAGTTTTGGAAATCCAAGGGGCGGCTGGAAGCCCTTGATTGGGTGCTTGGATTCGAGGATGCAATCAAAGCTGCTGAGACCATGGAGGACGAAAATGAGAGTGATTCTGGACGTGCGCTGCACTGAGTGTGGCAACGTTGACGAAGTTTTGGGCCAACATGATGCTGAGTTTAACTGCTCGGTGTGTGGCGGCACAGCACGCAAGATTATCAGCCCCGTGCGTTGCAGCCTTGAGGGCGTGTCTGGGGACTTCCCCGGCGCGGCCATGAAGTGGACAAGGCAGCACGAGCAGGGCGCAAAGAAGGGCGGATAACCCACACTCTCGTGGACCCGTCTACCAACATCAAATCTGATAACCCGCTAGGGCCGGAGAACAATGATGGCAAGTCTAATTGACCCGAAAAACGAAGTGGAGACAACCGAAGGCGAAGAGCTGGGCAGCATTGACGACATTCAGGCCGAGGCCAATACGGCCCCTGAAGAGCCGACAACAGCCGCAGACAACGTCGACGACCTCCCGGAGAAGTATCGGGGCAAAAGCGCAGCGGAAATCGCGAAGATGCACGTCGAGTTGGAAAAACGTTTGGGGCAGCAGAGCCAAGAAGTAGGCGATCTGCGTCAGGCGTTCGACAAGATGGTGCAGGACTCGGTGAACGCCCGCGCACAGGAACCACAGGTACCGGAGGTGGAGGAGGCTGACTTCTTTGCCGACCCCAAGGAAGCGGTACGACGGGCAATCGACAGCCACCCCAGCATGCAGCAGGCCCGTGAGGTTGCTGCGGAGATGGCCAAGAATGCCTCGCTGGCTCGACTTCAGCAGGCACACCCCGACATGAACGACGTTATCAGCGACCCAGCGTTCAATGAGTGGGTAAGTGCAAGCCCCGTGCGCCGGGAGTTATTTGTCCGTGCGGACGAGAAGTACGACGCGGACGCCGCAGACGAGCTGATTTCCACGTTCAAGGAGCGCCGCTCTGTTGTGCAGCAAACCGCTGCCGTCGAAGAGACAGCACGCAAGACGGGAGTACGCAATGCTTCCACCGGCACCGCCCGCGTAAACCCGGAGGCCGCCAAGGTCCGAAAGGTTTACCGTAGGCGTGACATCATTGACCTCATGAAACGCGACCCAAAGCGTTACCAAGCCCTGCTTCCAGAGATAAAGCAGGCGTACGCGGAGGGGAGAGTTAAATAACCCCTAACGGAGTTTTACTGAAATGCCTATCGGAACTAACCACACCACCCTGACCACCGCTGCCACCTTCATTCCAGAAGTGTGGTCCGACGAGATTATCGCTGAGTACGAAAAGTCTCTGGTCATCAAAAACCTTGTACGCTCGATGCCCATGAACGGCAAGAAGGGCGACACGGTTCACATCCCGAAACCCGTTCGCGGTTCAGCCTCTCAGAAGGCAGCCGAGACGGAAGTTACGCTGATTGCGAACACCGAAGGCGAGTTGGTTATTAGCATCGACCAGCACTACGAGTACAGCCGTCTGATCGAAGACATCGTTGACGTTCAGGCCCTTGACTCGCTGCGTCAGTTCTACACGGCAGACGCTGGCTACGCCCTTGCCAAGCAGGTTGACTCGGCTCTCCACGCAGAGGCGGCCAACTTTACGGTGTCCCGCCAGTTCGACGCTTCCGCTGGCCTTGCCACGGCAGCAGGTACGGCAGACGCCACATTCTCGGACGACGGCTTCCGTCAGGCAATCCAGTTCCTCGACGACGCTGACGTCCCGATGGACGGCCGTGTATTCGTCATTCCCCCGTCGCTTAAGCGCGAGCTGCTGGGTGTGTCGAACTACATTTCCGCTGACTTCGTGTCCGGCAAGCCGGTCGAGACGGGTTCGATTGGCACCCTTTACGGCGTTGACGTTTTCGTGACGTCGAACATTCCGACCGTAAACACGGACGAGAAAGCTGCTCTCCTGTTCCAGCGCGACGCACTCGTGTTCGTGGAGCAGATGAGTGTCCGCGTCCAGACCCAATACAAGCAGGAGTATCTGTCTGACCTTATGACGGCAGACTGCCTGTACGGTCTCGACACCTACCGCCCGGAAGCAGGCGTCCGTCTGTTCTCCAAAATCTAAGCACTAATCCGTTTCCACGGTAGCTTAGAGCCCCGCCGGGGGCGTTGTACCCGGCCCATATTTATGCTGACGTTCAAGGCCAAGGGAACTTCTCATGTCCAACAGCTACACCCCCACTACGAACTTCGGCGCAAAGGACTCCCTTTCTGCCAGCGACCCCAACAAGGTGGTGCGCGGCTCGGAGTTCACCACAGAGTTTGACGCCATTGCGTCTGCCTTTTCGGCTTCGGCTCCCAAAGCATCGCCCAACTTTACCGGCACCGCTACGGCTGAAACGCTGTCCGCAACCAACGTGACCGCAACCGACGTGACCTCAACCGATGTAACCGCAACCGACATGACCACAACCGACGTGACTGTAACTGGTACAGCCACGCTTCCCGGTATTTCTAGTGATGCGGTTGACTGCGTAATTAACGACGGTGGGTTTGACTACGACTTCCGAGTTGAAAGCTTCGGAGTTCAAAACGCTTTGTTGGTTCAGGGCTCCGATGGTAACGTAGGCGTTGGAGACGCAACGCCTGACGTGGCCCTTAGTGTGACACGCGGGGCAAACGCGGCGATTCAAATCGCGGCCGCAAACCTTAGCGATGGCGACGAGAACGTCGTTACGGCCTCTACGTCTGCCACATCCGCAGACTTCCGGTACGGGCAGATTGGAAGCTACAAAAGCGCGTCCAACACTCACACCGCAGGTTTCCTTCGTCTGGATTCGCAGGTCGGCGTTATTAATTACCTTTGGGTGGACGACAACGCACAGCTCCGCATAAGCCCAACAAAGGCACACATCGGAACCAATAACGGTACGGTTGTGATCTCGGACGGCGGAACCGCGGCTAACCTTGTTGTGTCGGACCATTTGTCTATTGGCAACACAGAAACACCCACGTCCATCACCGCCACCGGTCTAGATGATCTAATCGTTGGCGACTTGGGCTCAGACGGCGGTGTGGTAGTGCTGTCGAGCGACGTGGGGGCCGGGGCGTATTCGTTCCTTGATGCCGCCTCCGGCAACCCTGCGGGCCGAATTATTTACCAGCACTCCACAGACGAGATGTCGATCGCCGTCGGCGGTTTTTCCCGTGTTCGCATGACTGGCACCGGCCAATTTGCGGTTTGTCGCTCAGTCGACGCCCCGCAAGCCGACGACAAGTTTTATGTGGGCACAACGAGTGACAGCCAGAGCGCGACTGTTTCAGGCCGCAACGCAGGCACGAACGCATACGTCCGGATTGACACTTCAGCCGCCCGCCAAAACGGGTTGGTGTTTGAAACCAACGGTACGGCAGCCTTTACGCTGGAGCGGGGCGACTCGGACGACGCAGACGCTACGTCCCTCTACCTCCACCCGGGCGGACCAGACGGTGGTGCCTCCAGCAACATGAAAATGGCGTCGGACGGGGCCGTCACCTTCCAGCAGACGCTCACGGCGGCTCGATTAAGCACCACGTCAGGGTCGTTTACCGCAGCCTCTACGGGCTCAACCACGGAGACTGTGAGCGTCCCGGACGGTACGTACCTCGTTTCTGTACTTGCGGACGGGGCGGCTAACATTGAAATCAGCACCACGGCTATTGTACACTCGCGTACAACCATGGTGTCTGGAGTCACTGTGCTGGCAAATGACTCTTTTGGCGGCAACGCAACCTGCACCATACAGCCAAAAGACAATGCATCGGCGTTTACGCTTGACGCTACCCGCGAAAACTTGTTTGACATCGTGATCACAAACACCTTGGGGGCCACAACAATCCCCGTCACCTACAACATCGTAAGGATTGGATAATGGAAAATGCACTCGTTTGGCTGTCGGTGTTCATTGCTGTGTTCCCGCCGCTGGTTATGCTTGCCAGCATGATTACCGCCGCCACCCCGACTAAGGTGGATGACAAAGTTTGGGGCCGCGTAGCCCCCTACGTAAACATTGTCCTCCGCGTCCTCAATGTACTTGCCGGTAACTTTGGCAAGAACAAGAACGCAGACGACGTTTAAGGGAAATCTGATGAGCAACTTTTCGGGAAGCGGAACCGTAAGCGCCGACGGCAACACGGCCGAGTTCATTGTTCGAGGGTGGACCACGCTGTCGGCCCATCTGGGCGGTGGCAGCGGCACGTGGACGTGGCAGTTTGCGGGGCCTGACAAGGAGTTCCGGGATGTGTACGCCGGGACCGACGGCACTACCATCCAACAGTTTACCGGCACGCACATGATCAACGTCTACTTTGGCGGTGATGTGCTTGTCCGGGGCGTCGCTAGCGGATCGTCCAGCCCGACGTGGGACTTTCAGGTTATCGGCAGCATCGCCAATCGTTAAGCGCCAAGACGGGAGAAGACCATGGCAAGCGTTCGATCAGTAGCGGTTCCAGCGGCGCGGGCCGTGGCTTCCGGCGTAACTCGCATAGAGTCGACTGCTGAAACCGACCTCGTCATGACTGTCGCCATTGCGTCCGACGGAGACTCGTTTGAGCTAGCCACGGTTGCAGGGGGCTTCAACGCCGTTGTGAACTGGGGCGATGGCAACAGCGACTTGATCACGGCATCCAATGACGCCGATCTGACGCACACCTATGCCACAGCAGGGACGTACACAATTGCTATCAGTGGCACTTTCCCACGGCTGCGCATGGGCGGTTCAAGTACGCGATCCGCGCTCCGTACCGTCGAAAATCTTGGCGTAGTGGGTTGGACTGATGAGGGACTGCGGTCTGCCTTTCAAAATTGCGACCAGCTGACGACCTTTTCGGCGGGAAACACTGACACGTC
>VTLG01015981.1_pt1 | contig 12734 bp, 6 predicted proteins | sample 4694571 | NCBI WGS metagenome assembly VTLG01 (sample SAMN12604809, study PRJNA352737) | marine metagenome | biome: ENVO:00000447; feature: ENVO:00000209|ENVO:00000569|ENVO:01000036; material: ENVO:00002151; isolation source: viral sequences binned using virsorter ... | reverse complement strand
GTTCTCACGACCCCCTTTTTTTTATTAATAAAACTTTATGGCTGTTCCCACAACTGTTGATCCCGATACCGAACTATCCGCTGTGAATACAATACTGGGAGCAATTGGACAATCCCCAGTTACAACACTAGGTACGGTAAGTACGGTAAATAATGTATCCACTTATCAAAATCCAGAGATAGCATTTATATATAATATATTAAAAGAAGTAAGTTTAGATGTACAGAATGAAGGCTGGACATTTAATAAAGAAGAAGAAGTAAAGAGAACACCTGATGCCAACAAAGAAATATTAGTAGCTAATAATATTTTAAGTATGGATTTACATAACCCAGGTGATAGGGATTATGATATAATTATAAAAACACATAATGGTGTTAAAAAACTTTACGATAAATTAGCAGTAAACGATTCTACTTCACCTTATGAATTTGATAATGAAATCTATGTTGATATAGTTTATTGGTATGAGTATGATGAATTACCTTCTGTATTTAAAAGATATATTACTCATAAGGCTGCTACCAGAGCTGCCGCACAGCTCATAACAAACCCACAATTAGTACAAATCTTGAATGTACAAGAACAGATGTCAAGAGGTGCTGTGATAGAGTGGGAATGTAATCAAGGAGATTATAATTTCTTAGGTCACCCTAAAGATTATAGTTACTCAACTTATAAACCTTATAGATCACTGAGACGCTAATGGCTGCTGTTACTCAACAAATACCTAACTATGTCCTGGGCATATCTGAACAGCCAGACGAGCTTAAATCCCCAGGACAGGTTGTAGATTTAAAAAATGCAATACCTGATATCACTAGAGGTTTAATTAAAAGGCCTGGTAGTCAATATGTAGGTGCCATTACTCCAAGTTCTGGTAACCTTAAATGGTTCAGTATGTATACCGATGAAGATAATCAATTCATAGGACAGTTAGCTACAACTGGAGAGATAAAAGTCTGGGCTGTAAAATGTAAGAACAATAGTGGTACAGCTGTAGAAGGTGTATCGATACCTGTTGCTTATAATGTAGGTACTGGAGAAGTATCAGGTGATCTTAATGGAAGTGGATTTTCTAATTACCTAGATGGTTGGACAAATCAAGAAGAAGTTCAAGATTTAACAATCAATGAATCTACATTTTTAGTTAATAGAAACCAGACGGTTGCTATGACTAATACCAAATCGGCTGATTATGTACACGAAGCTATCATTGAACTTAAAACTTTATCACCTAGTAAACAGTATGCATTAGATATACATGATCCTACAAGTAATGCTGAGATCACAGAATATAGAGCTACTGCTTTATCTATAGACGAGGATGTCAGCTATAGTGGTATTAGTGATAAAGGTGAATGCGAAGGTCAAGGTAGAGAAGTAGTTAATGCTCCTAATAATTTAAGATACGAAGTAGATACTAGATGTGTTCCTATACTTGATGAAGCTTCGGACAGTGACCCAGCACAACGTGATTATAAAGATTCTTACCAACCATATGTAACATTACAGTTTGGTGGAGAAAATTGGACAACTACTGCTGCAGGATCTACTCTAAAACAGCATTCACATCAATCCTCTAAAGGCATTACAACTACAGTTACTGTTACAAAACATATCGAATTAAAATCAAGAGCAAGTATCGCTGCAGTAAGGCCCCCTGCCACTTCATCTAGAGCTGATGAGTCTATTACTTCATCAGGTATCTTAAGTGATATGAAAGCCTCATTAGATGCTATCAGTAGTACTGGTATAACAGCTACAATAATTGGTAATTGTTTACATCTTCATAGAGCTACTGCATTCAGTGTCAACACACCTGAACAAACCTTAATGAGTATTGTAACAGCAGAAGCTAATAGTGTTGCTGATTTACCATTAACTTGTCGCCATGGTATGGTGGTTAAGATTGTTAATAGTGCTGAAGATGATGATGATTTTTATTTAAAATTTAAAGCAGATAATAATGTTATTGGTACTAATGAAGATTGGGCTAATAAGCGTTTTGGTAAAGGTGTTTGGGTTGAATGCCCTAAACCTAATTTAGAAGTTGAATTAGATAAGAAAACTTTACCTGTTAAACTTGTTAGAGAATTACCAAGTGGTACCCATACAAATGGACGCTTCCTTGTACAAACTCCTATATGGTTACAACGTGATGTAGGTGACGATACTACAAACCCTAAGCCTTCATTTGTAGGCCAAAAAATTAACAAGCTTTTATTCTTTAGAAATCGTCTAGTTATGCTCAGTGGGGATAACTTGATAACTTCAGTCTCTAACCAATTCTTTAAGTTCTGGTCTAAGACTGCAATGACCACTACAAATAGTGACCCTATTGACTTGTTATGTGGTTCAACATTCCCAACACAATTATATGATGGTATAGAAGTTAATACAGGACTTGTCCTATTCAGTTCTAATCAACAGTTCATGTTAACAACTGATAGTGATGAGTTCGGTCCTAATACAGCGAAGATAAATTACTTATGTTCTTATAATTATAACCACAAAACTCTTCCAGTTAGTATAGGTACTACTGCAGGGTTCATTAATAGCACTGGTAATAATGCTAGATTCTATGAGATGGACCAGATAAGAAGAGAAGGTGAACCACTTATATTAGAACAGAGTAAACTTATTTCTAAACTATTCCCTATTGATATAACTATGCCTACTTCCTCTAGGGAAAATGGTATAGTATTCTTTGGGTCAAAAGATAAATCAGAAGTTTGGGGATGGAGACATTTCAGTACAGGACAGAAACGAGCATTACAGTCATGGTTCAGATGGGAATTACCAGGTACTTTAATCTACCATACTGTACTAGATGATGTTTATTACACTGTATGTAAATCTGGATCTAGTTATAATATAGAAGGTTATGACATTAAACAACAAGCAGACACAACTACTATAAGTCATCCGAATACCGTTAACATTTATGATGTCCATTTAGACAGCATGAGGACTATAGCTAAAGGAGATATAAGCTACTCAGCTACAACAAAGAAATCAAGTTGTACTACACCTGCTGGGATTATATATACTGGTAAGCAATTAGCAGTATTCTGTAATACAGCCGATCCTGATAATAAAACAGATAATGTAGGTCGATTTGCTTTAGCTAGTATCAACGGTAGTAACGTAGAATGGGAGGGTGATTGGACAGAGAATAATATAATATTAGGTTATGTTTATGATTGGGAAGTAGAACTACCAACACTTTATCGTCAGCAAATGGCTGGTGAAAAAGTTAAATCTGATATCAAAGCTTCTCTTGTAATACAACGTCTTCATTTTAAATTTGGATCAGTAGGTTATATTAGTTCAAATTTAAAACGTAAAGGTAGGGATGATTATACGGATAATTATGAATCATTAAATTGGGATAATTATGCGTCAAGTAGATTAGGTATTGATTCTGAACATACTCATACAGTACCAGCTTATGAAAGGAATACAAATTTAACAATAGAACTTAAATCTTCTCACCCTTCTCCAGCAACATTACATTCACTGGTTTGGGAAGGAGATTACAACAATAGATATTATCAACGTGTTTAAGTATCTTCACCCTGCAACAATGGAGGCTGCCATAGAGGTGGCCTCTAACTTATTACCAGCTGATTATCAAGAAGCTGTTGAAGGACATGGTATTAACCCTATTCTTCATATACCATTAAGTATTTTATCAGGAGACCATGTACATTTTACAACGCCATCTGGCAAGACTGCCTGCGTCGGCGGTGTCGGAGACGATGGTCAACTATGGATGTTATCTACTCCCGCTGTGGATGAAGTTCCAAGGATTTTTCTTAGAGAAACTAAACGTTGGGTTGACACTCGCCCTCATAAACTTCTCTGGAATATAGTAGATAAACGTAATACCAAACATATCAAGTACTTAAAATATTTGGGTGTAACCTTTCTCAGAGAGATTATACACGGGCCAAATAATTTGCCCTTTATAGAATTCTGTAAAATCAATGTGCATACCAGTAATGGCCGCCGTCTCAGCGGTCGGAACCGTAGCTAAATTCGCAGGCGCTCATAGAGCTGCCAATAAAGAAAATAAAGCTAGGATTAAAGCCTATAATATTAAGAAAAAAAATTATCTCAATAATTTCAATAGAGAAGTTGTTGCTTGGCAATCTGATGTCATAGATAATGAAATAAAAATTGATGAAGGCTTTAGAGATTCAATGTTAAAAATGGCAAAGAATGAGCTTTCTATGTTCAATGCTATTAAAGGCAAGTCTTTAGCAGAGACTGAAGCTTACGTTGCTATGCAAGCAGCAACAGGCGGAGCCCACGAACAATTAGGTAGAAGGTCTAAATCTTCTGTATCTAAACTAGCAGCTATACAAGCTTACGGTAAACGTATGTCAGATTTATCAGTAAAAATGTCTTCTGCTTTTGATGATTACGGTATGAACCAAGATATACTTAATTCTGATTACCAGAAGATTGTATACGATAAGAACATCGATACACTTACTGGTAGACCTGTAGCTGGTAGACCACCACAAGCACCTAAGATGAAGAAAGGTCCATCCAATGCTAGTGTTATTATGCAACTAGCAGGTGATATTATACCAGGAGTAATGGCTGCCAAGGCTGCTGGAGCTGCTGGAAAGATTGGTGGTACTCTGAATTCTGATGTATTAAAGAGTGGTATGGCGTCAGGTAAAGCACTAACACCTTTAAGCTTTGGAGACAGTTTAAGTATGAGTAGTAATCTAGCTAGCCGTGGCCAGAGATACTCCAGTGGAACTGCTGGTGGATCTGGTCAATGGATTAGCGAATTAGCAGGTAATTTAGCAGGAGTATTCGGTTAATGGCATCTAAAGTACGAAGAGTCCTACAAAGCATAGGAAACGCTGAATCCTTATCAGCTCAATCATCACTACAGAATCTTCAAAACGAAGCTAACAATCAAATAGCAAATATCAATAATGATATGAATGCTTTTGTTAACTTATCTACAACACTTGCTAAAGAGGTTAAAGCCCATAATACACGTGAAAAAGAGAAGCAAGTTATTGAAGGTAAGATAGCTTATGCAAAAGAGAAGGCAGGTTTAATTGAAGTTAATATACCTGAAGCTGAAAGAGCAGATCGTGAAAGAAAAGAACAACAAAAACAAGTAGAGTTCAACGAAGGCCAGAAGCAAATCAAAACTGCTAGGCAAGAAGGTGAAAAAGGTTCTTTAAATATCCAAAAGAAGGGAGCTAGTTACCAAGAAGGTCAATCTATTGTCGCCTTGTCTGGTACTGCAGCATTCACTTATACTAATTTAAAAGCTAATGAAATAGCTGATCTTTATAAACCTTGGCTTAAAGGCCAAATGGCTAATAATGATCAGTTACAAATACAACGCCCTGATGGTACTACCTTTAAACCTAACGAAGCTACAACTATAGATGATAAGATTTTAGCTCAAGAAGCTTTAACACGTCAGTTCTATAAGGATACTGGATTAGTCAATATAAATGATACACTTCTTTCAACCCCTGCCCGTAAAGGTGGTAAGTCACCTATTGAGAAAATCATGGGGTCGCAGGTTGAAGTTGAAAAAGATGAAATATTAAACGATGCTCTTAAAAAGTCATTTGAAAACACTGAATTATATCAAAGAGAATTCGCACAAACTCATGATCTAGGTCAGCTTATATCTTCTTTGTCAACAACTTTAGATCCAAAAACTAAAGAAGTTAGGGGTCATGCAGGTGCTATAGATCTGGCTTTAAATTATATAAAAGATTTAGCAGATACTGGAGATATTAGCCCAGAACAATTCCAAGAAATACTTAAGCAAGAAGTACCTTGGGCTAAAGGTAAGACGTTTGGAGAGCATTACAAAAACAGACTTGATAAATTAGACGAAGAAGTTATTGATGAAAATAAAAAGAATTCTGAAAGGGATAGAGAATTAAAACGAGAAGAAGGTAAGAAAGTTATAGATGAAGGTATAGCTTGGTTAGAACAAGATGATCCTGATAACCCTGGTAAGAAGAATTATGAAACAGCTAATGCTGCTACTTTCGCTGACATGAGAAAGAAAGCTTATGCTGCTGGTGCTCTAAAAGCAGATATGTCTAGACTAGATGCATATGAATTAAACCTTTCACAAACTGCCCGTTCAAAGGATTTCTGGAATAGACACTTTGAAGGTATGGAAACGAAGTGGCAATTATCTACTGACTATGTTCTAGAATCTAGTGCCCCTGCTGATGTAAAAGCTAAATGGTTAAAACGTGCTAAAGTTGCAGATGCTAATAGAGCTCAACATGGTGATTTAAAGCAAGAACGTAGATCAATTAGTCAGTATGTTAAGAAGAAATCAGGTTATCTACCACAAGATGATTTACCGATTGTCGGTGGTATGATATCTAGAGAATTAGAAAGTAAATTCTTAAAAAGAGTAAAGGACAATATCGGTAAGGGTATAGAAAACCCTATCCAAGAAGCCTTACTTTGGGTACAAAACCATTATGATACAAATGGTGGGGATGGTGAAAATACAAATGGAAGGTATTATAATAACCCAGGTACTGGTAATTGGGATAATTATACCAATGAATTAAAAACTGCTGGATTATCTAATGATGCAGATGCTACAGGCAGAGATCATGCTATTAAAGAAGAAATAAAAAAGAAAGGAATAAACACTGTCTTAAATTCAAAAGGTAAAGGTGAAGATGCTATCTTTACTGAAGCAGAAGTAATAGCTTGGGATACAGAGAATAATAAATTCGGTACTCCTAACTGGAAACCTGATCCTAGAGTAGAATATTACTCAAGTGAATATGGTATACCCTACTTTGATATTGTTAATAGGCAACGAAGAGCTTGGTCCACTAAAGAAAAACCACTACCTGATCTTGAATTAAACAATCAAGGTGTAGATTCTGACTGGACAAACTTCTATCAAAAATCTTACGGTACAAGTAAACAACCTCAATCTCCAAACCAATCCGCACGTTTCGTCTCTCATGTCGTTACTTATAAAGGCTTTAATAGCGCTACCGTTCCGAAAGGTTATGGACAGAGTATAGAAAAACATGCTACCGCAGCTGGGATAGAACCTTGGATAGTTGCAGGATTATTAGAAACAGAAAGTACGTGGGATGCTGGTGCTAGAAGCGGAGCAGGAGCTCAAGGTTTAGCACAAATCATGCCTGCTACTGCAGAAGAATGGGGTGTAGACCCTAACGATCCAGAGCAAAGTATTAAATTTGCTGCAGATTACCTAGCCTATTTACGTGATTATTTCCAAGGAGATATGATGCTTGCCATCGCAGCGTATAACGGAGGCATGGGTAACATAGAATATTTCTATAATCGCTTTGGTACGCCATACATTATAGAAGTACAAGAAGATGAGGACGGTAGACCTTTAGAAGATGAGAATGGTGATTGGATACCAGTTCTTGATAATGAAGATAACTATGTACCTAACTGGGAAAATTATAACTACGTCAGAAAAGTAATGAGATCTGCATATAAGTATGGAGATCAAAGTTATTTAAACAGTCCACATTCCATGAGAAGTTCACTTATACAGGCTTAAATTATGCCAGACCTTTACGAAGGAGCCTCCTTAGAGGATGAGCAAATGCTTGATGAAGTTGACGAGGAAACTCAACAGAGGATTGATCTTGGCATAAAAGATGATCTTGAGTGGCTTCAAAAACGCAAACAAGCTGAAATAGAATTAAATGAATTAAGAGGAGAAGCTCAGGAACTTCAACCAAGTCCAGTAACTCCTCCTAAAACAACACCTATAACACCACCACCTCAACAAAAACAAACACCCACACAAACAGAAGTACAACCTACAGATTCTGGTCCTCCTAAACCTCAGTTAAATAGGGAAAGCGGTACACCACCTGAACGGTCTTTACCAAAGACTCCTAGGGACGAAGTAGATAATCGTACAGAACAAGAGAAGATTCAAGCTGCTGTTGAAGCTGAGAAAGCACAAGGTAGAACACCAGATATTAATGAAATTAAACAAAGACTAGGTATATCACTTGGTAAAGATAGAAACTTTATTCAGAAAGCAGCTGATTTTTATACCAATAATGACGTTATAGATGCTATTGTAGCACCAGCAACCGGTCTTAATGATACTATAACTGATGCTATGAATTTAGTACCTGGGGTTAATTTACCTAAAAAAGGTACTTATTCCAGTGATTTAGCAGAAGGTATAAGAGATATGTCTGCTATTATCCTGCCAATGTTGATGACTAGAAGAGCACTATTCAAAGGTGGTGCTGCTATCCATGCTTCTAAAATCGCACCAACACCTATTCAAAAATTAGGTAGTGATGCACTCTTTAAGAAGTTTGCTATGTTTGGTGGTGATATTGGTGTTGGTGTTGGTGTAGATGCTGTAGCTTCACAGAGTTATAGAGATCTTAACTTGAGCGGAATGTTAAAGCAGTTCTGGCCTAAGACTTATCAGTTTATACCAAATAGTATGGCTATTGATCCTTCAGATGCTCCTGATATTAAACGTAACAAACACGTTAATGAGGGTGCTTTATTAGGATTACTTACGCCTATAGTTGAAGGTATTTATAAAATTACTAAGGCTGGTAGAAGTTTAGATCGTGTAGCTAAATGGGTACCTAAAGATCAACAAGCTAAAAGAAATTTACATGCTTTAGTTGATGATCCATTAGAGAATACACACTTCTCTGACAACCCTATTGAAGATAAAATGCTGCGAAGTGCAGCTAGACAAGAGAAAGAATTAGATAATCTCGGTGCTTACCTAAGTAGAAATGCTGATGAATTTACCGAACCAGTAGTAGGTGTTCATGATGTCTTTGATCCTACAGAAACTATGGTACGTTCAAAGGACGCTGATGGGATCCTAGGAGCTGCTGTAGACGCTGTTAGAGTAGATAAGAATATAGATTCAACCTATGGACGTTTAGGCAGCGTTATAACCGAAGCAGCGCGTAAGTATGGATTAGAGCAGGATAGCTTAGCTAGACGTACATTAGTACAAGGTTTAGCTGAAGAATTAAAGATGGGTGGTAAGTATGCTAAAGAACTTGCCAGTGGAAAGGTTATTACTGAGAAACAGATCGAAGAAACAGGTGTTAAACTTGCAGCTTTAATTGCTGATCCAAGGATGCAAGTCTCCGATATGAAAGCACTCTTAGCAGAGTTTAAAGGAGAACTTGATGGAATCAAAGCTGTTAGTTCTGAGGGCTATCGTGGTGTAATGAAATCACTGAAGTCTTATTTCGATCAGTTTATGGATTTAGATGTCCAAAAAGCTAGAGCTTATCTTCTTACTTCTGAAACTGGACAAGCTGCAGATATTGCAGAAGGTGCACGTTTAGCAGGAGATGATGCTACTATCTTACGGAGAGCACAGGATCAGATACTTGATCGTATAGAGTATCTAATGGTTGAAAAAGGACTAGCTTCTTATCAAAGAGGTGCTGCTCTTGCTCATCTAAATACCTGGAAAGCTGTAAAAGCGACTGGGGATACCAAAGCTATGAAAGCTACAGCTGATGGTTTTACAGATGAGGTTAATTCTAGATTAGCTAAAATCATACCAGATGCTAAGAACTTTATAAATACTTTAAGGCAAGTAGCTGAAGAAAGGCCTGAGTTTCTGAAACCATTGATGCTAGCTTACGAGCTTACAGATGGTAATGTAAACTCAATGTATACTTTAAATAAAGAAGTATCTAATAATCTTGGTGTTTTCTCTAAAGCATTTATCGATTTAAATCCAGAAATACCTTCTATAATGAATAGAATGTGGATGAGTAATTTATATAACTCAACACTTTCAGCCTTCGCTACACCTCTTAGAGCTTTGACAGGTAACGCAGGTGGTTTAATAGGTGATCCAATTAGTACATTCTATGGTGCATTAAGAGCTGGTGATAAGGATTTATTAAATAGAGCCTTCCATCAATATGGAGGTGTTACAGACACATTTGCTAAAGCTTGGGACCATATGAAAGTGGTATTCAGGAAAGCATCTACAGATCCTACTTCTGTTAGCTATATAGTTCGTGATGATATCGCACTTAAAGAAGCTGATAAGATGGAAGTATTGAGAAAGTTCGCGACTGCAGCTGAACAATACGATGAATTTGGTGCTACAGCTTTATTAAATATTTATGATGAATGGGAAGCATTAGCTAAACATCCATGGCTTCGGTTCGGTGCTAACTCTATGACAGCACTTGATGGATTCTCAAGATCCTTCTTCGCTGTAGCAGAGGCTAAAGGAGCAGCTTTCGACGCATTATATAATACTGGACGTAAGTTTGATGAGAATGCTTTTAAAGAAATGTCTCAGAAAAACTATGAGGCCATGTTCGATAACCAAGGCATGATCACTAAAAATCAAAGAGTTAACTTTTCTAACAGTGAAGTAGCTTTGAACTTAGATAGTCCATTAGTTAAAGGTTTAGATAGTGTTTTAAAATATGTACCAGCATTTAGACCTTTCTTCATGTTCCCTAAAACATCTATGAATGTTTTGGATATATTCCGTAAATGGGGACCAACAGATAGGTTACATATTGGACATAAGTTTGCTGGAGATTATGCTAAATTCTGGAAATTTAAAAATGTAGATGATTTTGATATATCAGAAATTAAAGAATTGTTACTTTCTAGAGGTATAGAATGGGATAAAAATGCTCTTACTAAATTTAAAATGGAAAGAGCTAAGCTTAGAGGACGTACAGCCATAGGCACATTTAGTGTTATGAGTGCTGGATTTATGTTCGCTAGCGGAAGAATTCGTGGTAACGGTCATTGGGATCCACAACGCCAACGTACTCGTAGAGAGCAAGGTTGGAAACCTAAGACTTATCAGGGATGGGATGGTAAATGGTACTCCTATGAGTGGCTTGGTCCTATAGGAGATTGGATGGCACTTACAGTCGATGTAGGTGATAATTTCGATACTATTACTACACCAATCCAAGAGAAGTTCTTTAATAAAATGGCATTCATTCTTGGAGCTAGTATAACTAATAAATCAGTTATGTCTAATATGGAACCTTTAGGAGATATACTCCAAGGTAACCCAGCTGCCTCTGCAAGATGGTCCTCTGCATTTGTAAGTAATGCTATATTCCCTCTTGGTGCATGGCGTAATGAAATTGGTAGAGTAATGGATCCAATGCTACGTGAAGTAGATCAAGAATTTATGGATCTCTTTAGAAACCGTAATAATTGGATTGATATATTCGATCAAGAAAATAAACTACCTTATAAATATGACTGGGTAGACGGTAAACCTGTAGGTTATCCAGAAGACTTTATATGTAGAGCTAATAATGCATACAGTCCTATTAAATGTCATCCTGATATAACATCAGAGAAACAATTCTTAATTGATATTGAGTATGATTCACGTCCACACTTTAATAAAACTGAGGATGGGGTTGAATTAACTAATGATGAAAGGTCAGAACTTTATAGTTTAGTAGGTCAAAATGGTTATTTTAAGAGACAATTGAAGCTTATCATGAGAGATGCTAAACGTCTGAAGTTTGTAGAAACTATGCAAAAAATACGTAGACAAGGCGTGTCTTCTAGTGTACTAGCTACTGAAGAATATGGTAGTATCTATAAACGAATTGATAAAGCTTTACTAGAAGCTAGACGTATAGCATTAAATCAAATAAGCAATAAAGATGAAATTAGATCACGTAGAATTAATAATAAATTAAGACAAGTTAAAACTACAAAAACAGACGTAGAAGGCGTCTTAAATCTACCCGTTAAATAACCCATGATAAACTATGGCATGGACATCCAAAACAACTGAAGAATTCAAGAATGGTAATGGTTCTAATTTAGACTTTACATTCTCATTTGAATATTTACAACAGGACGACGTTAAAGTCCAAGTTCTGGAAAGTAATGTTTGGGTAGATAAAGCAGTAACTACCGATTGGACTTTTCATAACGCAACAACAATTAGATTTAACTCAGGGAAAGCCCCTGCCAATGCTACTCGTAATGTAAGAGTATACAGAGACACAGAGATAGATGCAGCTAAAGCGATTTATGCTGCAGGATCTTCTGTACGTGCAAAGGATCTGAATGATAACCAAGATCAGTTAATATATGCACTACAGGAAGAGCAATTCAACGTAATCATTCACGATAGAATAGATCAAGGTGCAATTACTAACACCAATGTCAGCCCTATTGCTGAGATAGAAGTTAGTAAATTAAAAGATGGTACAGCTAGGCAACTACTACAGACTGATACTGCAGGTACTGGTGTAGAATGGACTAGTAATGTAGACATTCCTGGAACATTAGATGTCACAGGAGCTGTTGACTTTGATAGCACCTTAACTGTAGATGGTACCTCCACACTTACTGGTAATGTAACTGTTGGAGGAACTGTTGACGGAAGAGATGTAGCAGCTGATGGTACCAAATTAGATACTATCGAAACAGGAGCTACAGCAGACCAGACAGCAGCAGAGATCAGAACCTTAGTTGGTAATGCTACTGACTCCCAAGTATTCACAGATGCTGATCATACTAAGTTAGATGGTATAGAAACTGGTGCTACAGCTGACCAAACTAATGCAGAGATTAGGACTGCAGTAGAGGCAGCTACAGATAGTAATGTCTTTACTGATGCAGATCATACAAAGCTAGATGGTATAGCAGCTGGAGCTGAAGTTAATGTACAATCTGACTGGAAC
>VTLG01001390.1_pt1 | contig 12734 bp, 13 predicted proteins | sample 4694571 | NCBI WGS metagenome assembly VTLG01 (sample SAMN12604809, study PRJNA352737) | marine metagenome | biome: ENVO:00000447; feature: ENVO:00000209|ENVO:00000569|ENVO:01000036; material: ENVO:00002151; isolation source: viral sequences binned using virsorter ... | reverse complement strand
TATCATCAACTTGATAGTGACCTATAATTTTTTCTATTTCATATTCACTTTTTAATTTAAGTAATATTGTTTTTAATGTTTCAAATTGTATAGGTGCAAAGTTATTTTCCCAGCCCATACTTGGTGTGCCTCCACCAACTAGTGCAACACCTATTGATGTTCCATTAACTGCTACTGCATGAGCACCTACTTCATCTTGTTGTCTTCCTTCTTGTAGTGTGCCATCTCTTTTAATTAGATAGTGATATCCTATTGTATCAAATCCTCTCTCTTTATGCCATTGTGTAACTTTGTCTACATCAACATCCATACCAGGAGGAGTTTGTGTACAATGAATTACTATTGTATCTGTCGTATTTCTTTTTGCCATTATTTAATTAGTCCTACTAATGTTGCTATTGTTGCACCAAGTCCACCTAGAATCCAATATAGTAATCTATCTATTTTATTATGTAATTCATCAATGTCTTTATGCATATGTTTTAAATGATTGTTTTTAATACTATTAACATCCCTACGCAACCCAGTAATATATCCATATAATGCTATGATATGTTCGCTGGTTGTTTTGGGAGATTTCATTTTAATTTCTATACATATATTTAGATTCGATAATTTCTCTTATCTCTCTTAATCTTTCTATATGACCTTTGCTATCAGTTTGTTTTAATGCTCTTGTTAAAAAATCAGATTGTTGAAGTTCAAGCCTATTAATAACTTTATCTAGAAAACTCTTAGGATTTTCACCATATTTATAAGCTTCATTAAAGTATACTTCTGGTATAAATCCATCTCTCATTAAATGATGTGCTGAAGTTGTAAGTATAGTATTCAAACTTTCTTTTAAATCTGACTTAACTCTTGTTGCTATATACATTAATTTAGTTGCTTCTCTTTCTTCAATTGTATATGCAGCCATTTTTCTAGCTAACCAATCTTTAGCATTTCTTTTATATACACCTCTACCTTTTTTAAATGGATCTCTAGTTGGTCCATCTTTATATGCTTCAAATGCATCAGGATCAATAAATGGTAACATATCTGTATTTATAAAATCATAACCTACAGGTAATCCATTGTAATATTGTTCGATTGCAAAGTGTAATGAAGTAGGTGCTGTTGTTTTTAAAAATTGTACAACCGCTTGTTTATATTCTAAATCACTTCTTGATCCAGCTACAACTGCTATAAGATTTACACCAGAAGGTAATATACCTCTTTCATTCCAAGGTTTAAATGGATTTAATCCCCACATATCTAATGTAGGTACACTAACTAAATCTGTAACATCTGTTCCAGGTGCAGCTAATGTAGTAGTAAAGTCTATACCTGACATTCCTGAAGGTATACCATGTTTAATAACATCAGGATATGAACTAGTTGCAATAGCTTCTTTTATAGTTGGTATAGGTTTATTTGTAAATTTTTCTAAAGTAGGAGATAGTTTTTCTAATAAAGCATCTGCTGTTTCTATACCTATAACTCCAAATAATCCTGCAGAAAATACCATTTGTGCAAAGAATGCAACCATTGGTGCAGATTGACCTGTATGTTTATAAACATTTATATACTCAACTAATTGTGCTAGGTAATTATGTTGGAATGTTTTAAATAAACCAAAAGGTTTTCCTAATGTACCTAATCCTTTATCACCATATATTAATGGTCTTTCTAAATGATTATATTCAACCATATATTGATCAGCTAAATATCTTGCCATTGCTTTAGCTTGAGCAGGTTTATGACCAGCACTTCTTAGAAAATTATAAAACATAATACCAGCATTTAATCTACTAACTTGTTCAACTTTTGCTGATGCATCTTTAAGAGTTAATGCTCTAGCTAAATTTGAAAAATTTCCAAGATAGTTTGCAGTCATTCCAGTACCTTCTATTTTAGGTAATTGCAATACACCAGAAGTTCCTGCAAATTCTTTTAAAAAAGCAGGCTCTACTAATCCTTGTTCTTTAAAATATTTAATAGCTTCTCTTACTTCTGCATCTGGAAAAAATAAATCTCTAAATGATTTAATTTGAGCCATGGCAATAGAACCTTCTTCCATACCTTGATATTTTAATTCAACTAGTTTTGGAAATATCATATGATAAGGTTGAATTGCTTGAGCACCAATAAATCTCATGTTACCAAATAATAACTTCCATGACAAAGTTACTTGGTTTGCTGCACCTAATAAATCAGATAAACCAGATTCACCAATCCATTTAGAACCAATATTATCTACAATTTTAAATACATCTTTAGGTTGTGCTCTACCCATTGCATTATCTACCCAAGTTTTTACAGCTTTAGTAGTATTAGGATAAAGCATACTTACAGATTTAATTTGTTTAGAATTAGCTATATCCATTGCTGGGGCATTATCAAGGACATCTCTAATCATTGATTCTGCTTCCATCTTGTGACCCATACTAGTAACTCCTTGAATATAACTTTTAATTACATCAGCAAAGTCATTAGCTTGTGCAAGATTAGGTGCCATTTTTTTAGTTAAAGGTCTACCTTCCATATAAAGTTCACTACCTTTAAAACCTACTTTCCAAGTATCACCCCTTTTAATTTTAAATTTAGGACCTCTTACTTTTGCTAATTCATTTTGTATTATGGATAATTCTTTTTCTCTACCTGTACGATCAAATTGTCTTAGCAAATCATATATAGCTGCTTCATCTGCATTGCCATATGGATATCTTCTTTTAGTAACAGTATTATAGATATAATTTTTTTCACCAAACTCTGGATGATTTTTAAGTCTTCTTTCTAAAGAGAAACCATCCCATCTACTATTAGTTCCTATATTTGCTACAACTTCATGCTTACCTTCTTTATCTGGTGTTCTTCTTAATATCCATGTATTAAATTTATTTGGAAATACATGTGGAAAATAATTTGGTAATTTAGGTACAGCTTTTAATTCTTTATTTACACCTTGAAATTTAAATACTTGTGCATTATAGAAATCTATTACTGCTTCTAATGAATTAGTTATTTCTTTAAAAATTCTTATTTGTTCAGCACTTAAATTATATTTTGTAGCAAGTTCAGCTTCTGTAACTTTGTATTTATAAGTACCATCTTGATTTTGTGTATTTAATTTTTCACCATTTGCTCTAGCTTCAGCCATTTTATTAGCTTCAACTTGAATAAATACATCTGCAATTTGTTTAGCTTTTGCAGGTTCTTTATTCATTAAAATTTCAAATCTAGTTAATGCAGCACCATAACTTTTTTGAGTAATAAATGCTCTTCGTGCTGTAATAGTTGCACCTATTGCATCCAATGCACTTTCATTTCTAGCTATATAATCTTCAAATGGCTCACCTTCTCGTCTATTTCTTAACATTGTTCCATGTTCTTTAGGAACATATTGAGTATCATATAATAATTTATTAGCGTGTATCTCAGCTTTTTTAATATATCTTGTTACAGTATCATTAGCCCATTTAAATAAAGGATAATCTTTACCAATAAATTTTCCTGGTTTTAAAAATACAGCAGCTTTATCCATATAACCTGAAGTCATATCTCTGTATTTAGCAGTACCATCAGGATTAATTAATTCATATTTTATTTCTTTAGGTCCTCTTAAATCTGCACCTAAAACTGATGGTGAATATTCTTTAGTAGTATATAAAGCTTTATAGTGTGCTATTAAAAATTCTTGTGAGTTTAATACTTCTCGTCTAAGTCTATCTACTTCATTAGGATTTTTAATTTGTTTAGCTTTTTCTTCACGAGTTAAAGGTTTAAACTTTTTACCTTCTGCTTTTGCTTTTGTTATTTCATCAAATCTTGTTTGCCATTTACTATGTTCACTTAATAATGCTTCTGCTTTATTTAAATCAGCTTTTGCTTTATCAGCTTTTTCTAATAATGCTTCTTTACCAGGCATCTTACCTGTTAATTGTTTATATCTTAATTGGGCATCCGCACTCATACGAGTTATAGACTTACCTTCTGCCCAAGGTGCTAATGCACCAGCTAATCCAAATACAGTAGCTGCAGCTAATCTATCTTCTAATGGTGCCTTCCATCCTGTAGTTAAAAATCCTGTTGCACCTAACATAGCCATTCTAGGTAATACTTGCATACCATTAGCTATTTGAATTACTTTACCTAAACCATAACCATATGCAGTAGCTTTACCAAGTTCATACATATTAGCATCATCCCATTCTCTTAGGAATTCAGTTGCTGCTATACCTGCAGGTAAACTTCTTTTAGCTAAACCAGCACCTACTTTACCAAATGTATTTAAAGCTTTTAATCCACGAACTGCTGGATAAAATTGTGCTACTGTTAAAGGTAATGCTGCAATTCCTGCTACAACTTTAGCTTGATAACCTTGTGGTGTATCTAATCCTAAAGTTTCTGGATTATGTTTCTTAGCAAGAGATTGAAAGTAATCTCTAAGATGATCTGCATAATTATCTGGATTAGGTTCCATACCAACTTTCTCAACCATCCAATCTCTAAATCTATCCCAACCACCAGGTATACTAGCCATTAACTCGTATACACTTTGGACACTTCCATGAAAACCATACTTAAATGCATTACCAAATTCTTCACCTTTACCACCACGTGTTCTAGTGCTATATTCAGAATCTAATTCAAATGGATTATCATTTTCTAAATCAAACTTAAATACATTCTCTGCAGTAAAACCACCTAAGTGATCATAAGCATTATCTATCTTATCAAGTCCATGATCAAACATGAACTTAAGTTGGTTGTTAAGATTTTCGTAATCTTTTTTATTATTAAATGTGGTTATTTCCATTATTAACTAGTTGTTAAACTGTTATGCCTGAGGATCACCAAGATCAACATCTTCATATTTTTGACCTGTTCCATAACCTTCAACAGGTTTTGTACCGAAGTATTCAATGTTTAATCCTGTTTGATTATTTTTACCAAATGCTGCTGCATTTTCTAATGCTTTAACATAATTATTATCTTCAATAAAATAATTTCCACTTTTTCTAACAAATGTTAATTGTAGTTTACCTTCCATTGCATACTTAATAGCTTTAGCTGCATGTAATTTAAGTGCTTCGTTTGGCATATTAAAATCATCTATAGTTGCAGCCCATGTACTAGGCGTTCTAATTTTAGTTACATCACCTTTTACACTATCTAAATCTCTAATAGCAGCAATTGAAGGTAATTCAAATACTATACCTGTATTAGAAACTACTAACCATTTTTTATTTTTAGATATATTAGGTGTACCAGGATCTTGTGCTACTGCAACAAAAGTAAATTGCTCTGCATTTCTACCATCATTTCCTTCTATAATATTTGATTGGAAATTTTCTGGCATACTAATACCAATATTAGATGTTGGATTATTAAGTACACTTTTATGTTGCTTATGAAGTTTATATGCTTCACCTTCACCTGAGAAATTAGCATTCATAATTGTCATAGCAATTTTTGGAAGTTCTTTAGTTTGTGCAGAATCTCTAGTAACATATTTATCAACTAAACCTTCTTTCATATTATCTAAAAATTCTATATGCCCATTTACTAATCTTGCTGACTCATCAATTAATGCTTGACGATTAGGATCATTTATATCCATTGTTGCTAGTTGAGTTGTAACTTGAGTTAGTCTAGATAAACTTGGAGATCCTGAATCAATTAATTTCATAAAATCATTTTCACTAATACCAAATAATTCTGCTGCATTAGTTATATTTATAGAATCTTTTACTTGATTAAATTTTTCTCTTTTTATTTCTGCAAATTTCCATGGATCAAAAACACCATCAGTTGTAGCATCTTCTTTAGCATTTGCTGATAGTATAGATAGTTTTGCAATTGTCATTGCTGGAGTTTCTATACCACCTGCAGATGGATAAAACATTGGAAAATTCATTGCAGTTATTCTAAGTCCTTCAGTTGACATTGCATCCATATTATACTCTGGAGTTTTATATGCTAAATTACCTACTTGATTTTCCCAAGTATTCCATGCAAGCCCTGAATATAATTCTAAAGGTTTTGAAATTGATGCTTTAGTTTGATTTGTAAATTCTTCAACAGATGTATAGGGACTATCTACTTTAATACCACCACTTTGAAATAATGCATCTGTAACTTTTTTCTGTACATCTTCTGGTTTACCAACAAATGTATCACCTTTAAGATATTCTGCCATTGGTGCAAAAATTAATTTTAAATCTTCATCTGGTAATTTTGCCCAATCTGTATTATATTTACCTGCATTATTTATAAAATCTAATTCAATAGATTTAAAATTACTTAATTTTTCATTTAATAATTTTTCATTAGCCATTCTCTCTGTTCTTAAATCTACACCTAAACCTCTAAATAATTCTCTTTGATCATCTGCTTTTTTATTTGCTCTTTCATATGATTCAGCCATAGCACCATAGCCAACTTCACCTACTGGACCTAATAAAAAATCACTTAATATTCCCATATTATACTCCTATATCTGGTCTTGCCATTAAACCTTCCTGTGCTGGTATTTCAGGCATTGGTTCTTGAATACCCATTTCATCTTGTTTCATTGCCATTTCTTGTAATGTTGCATCTTCCATAAATTCAGAATCTTTAGGATCACCTATATCAATTCTAATATTATCTATTTGTGCATCTTTTGCCATTTTTGCAAGTAACATAGCAACTAGTGGTTCTAATATTTTAGCAGTATCAACTGTCCATTTACCATTAAGAAATCCAGAAAATGTAATTATTTTTACTAAAGCTTCTATTGGTATACCAATACTCATTAACATTAGTGCACGTTTACCATGTACTTCATTTGACATTCTGTCATTAATAAATTCAATAGCATCTTCTGGTTTAGCATAAGTTGGAGGATGTTCCCATGCTGCATTACCTGGAGTATTTGTTAAGGATTCTCCTGGTACTGGTGCATCAAATGCATTGTATTGAGATTCTGTATATCCAGTATCTCCTAGTCTTACTTCTTGAATTAGATTATCTAGTCCTTTCATATTATACCGTTAATTTAATTGCTCTTCTTACTTTACCTGGCTCTTCAAATTCTTCAGCCATATTTAAATATTGTAAATATTTTGCTTGCATTGATACCCACTCATTTCCAGATTTACCTGAAGGTCTATCTAATCTTAAATCTCCTGCATATCCACGTTTACCTGCACCTTCCATTAAGCCCATTCTTGTAGCACCAAAATTTAAATTAGGTTTTTGTCCTATTAATGATGGTACTGGTCCTTGTCCAGGTTGTCCTGAAACTTTATCACCAAATATTTGTTGTACTGCACTTTTTACAGTTCTAACTCCATTCCAAATATTTGCACCAGTACTTAATATACTTGTCCAACTCATTTATCCTCCTATTTTTATGGTAATAATGCTATTCCAAATCTTCCTAGCATTTCATACATTTTTGTTTTTTGATCTTCATTCTTAACATCTAATTCTGTTGATCTTTCTAAAGCTGCTAAAGCTGCATTATGTGCTCTATTAGCTGAAGTTTCAGAAGCACTATTAACCCATGATGCTTCATCTCGCCATTGTTGCCATAGATTAGATAATGCATAGTTAGATAACTCTAATAAATTCTGTGCATTTAATTGGTTAGTTGCATTAGTTGCTGTAGTATTAGCAGTATTAATTGCTCTTCTCCAAGTAACATTTGATTGATCTATAGTTCTTTGGTTATCTGAATTAAACTTTTGTCTTTCATTATCTAATGTTGCATTAAATTGATTAATAGCTGCAACTCTATCTGTATTAGCTTTATCTACTGCAACTTGATTCTGTGCATTTATTGCTGCAATTTTATTTGATTCTGTATTTGCAAATTGTTTCATAGCATCAATTCTAGTTGCATTCTGTTGATTCATTTGCCCAATTAAATTATCATAAAATTTATTTACTTCATTAGTACTAGTAGCATTAAATTGTGCTGCAGCATTTGAAGCTGCCTGATCAGATAATAAGAATGCTTGTCTAGTTGTAAGATTAGATAATGATGTTTGTTGTTTATTAGACAAGTTAGCCATATCCATTTGTAAATAACTATTGGCATTTGTTACAGCAGCTTGTTGTCTATTATTTAAATTCTGGAATATCATCTGCTTATAACTTTCAGCATCTGCCTGAGCAATAGGTATTGCAGATTTCATTATACCTTCAGATAATGCTTCAGCCATCATTGAACTAGCACCCATACCTCTTTCTTGCATAGCTGCTCTAGTTGCTTCAGCTGCTCCTCTAGCCCATACTGGCATAGCAGTACCTTGTGCTAGTGCTGTAGATACTTCTTGTTGTAATCCTTCTAACTGTCCTTTAACTGTAGCATCAGAAACAATAGTACCTGTCTGTGCTGCCATAGGTTGTGTTACAGTTCCTGTCTGTGCTGTAGCTGTAGGTATTGCACTACCAACTTGAGCCGCTGTCATTTGTGCACCTGTTTGTGCAGTAGGTAATGCCCCTGCTGTTGATGTAGGTGCTGTTGCAGCTGTGGCTGTAGGTGTTGTAGGAGTTGTAGGTGCTGCTGCCGCTAATGCACCCGTAAGTCCTGAAGTAGCCATTAATTCATTACTAGCTACTTGTTGTATTTGAGGTGTAAGAGTTGTACCTGTAGGGGCTGTTGGAGTCGACAGTAAAGTCGACATTAAATCAACCGCCTTTTTGGTATTAGTTTGTTCTGGTTGAGTATATGTTACAGCACCTTTCTGTAATGCTACTGTATCTGGTGTTTTTGCCATAGTTATCTTCCTTGTCCTCTATATTTTCGTTTTTTCATTCTTTTTTCTGATTTATTTAAATTCTTTTTATGCCTTCTTGGTCTTTTTCTTGGTTTTGGTCTAGGTGTAAAATTCTTAAAATTAACACGTGCCATTATGGTTTAGTTGGAAATGTAGCATTATCACATTTTTCAACTGTGTCTTTACCATCAGGTAAATCTCTAAGATCCTGACGATATTTTTTCATTTCATCAGACATAGTTACATCTGATAAAGCATAAAAATCTGTTTCAGCTAATAATCCATTTCTTCTAGATCTAAGATTAGCCTGTGCTCTTGATAAAGCACCATTATTCCAAGCTGTCTCAGCATTATCCCATGCTGTTTCTTCTTCAGCCGTAAAGGCTACTTTTATTCCATTGATTAAATGATGTCTTGCCATGTTTTCTCCTTAATTAATTCCATATAAACAAATATCTCCAGCGTCTATGTTACCTGAACTCATTTTAAATTGTACAGCGTCTACTGCTGAAGTCGTATTCCCATAACCTGCATAAAATTCATTAACACTTATATCTAAATAGTGAGCTTTTTGTGCATTAACTATAAAATGTTTTACAAAAGTTGTACTAGATGGATTAAATAAATGCATATAACCAGTTCCTGATTGATCATTGTCAGCACCAATAACTGTAATAATATTTTGAAAATCTGTACTTTGAGCTAAGTCTCCACCAGTATCGTATCCAAATGCTGTTGTATCATTTTCCCAATGAATTGCTCTAAAATAAGTTGTAGTTTTTGTAACATTATAATTAGAACCACCATCTATACTAAAATTAACTGAAAAACTTGCGTTATCTGTTGCTGGATGAATATTATTAAAAGTAAATAAGTATTCCTTGTAAGTATTGTCCAGAACTACATCACTTGTTCCATCAACAAAAGATATAGTTGCAGATGATGAGGCAGTTTGTTTTTTAATAAACCTCATTTCTCCTAAAGCTGATATGCTTCCAAAGGATGATGCTGATCTTACACCTCTATTATTTAATTTAACTATGCTCATTAACTATCCTTAATTCCATAGAGTTTAAATGTACCAGCATCAATATTTCCTGATGACATTTTAAATTGTATAGCTGTAATATCTGCTGTGGTATTAAAGTAACCACTAAAAAATGTATTATATGTTGCATCTGAATTTTGTGCTTGATTAGCACAACCTAAAAAATGTTTGACGAAAGTAGTCGAACTTGGCGAAAATAAAAACATTTCGCCTGAACAACTTTGATCGTTATCATTTCCTTGACTTCTTACAATATTTTGAAAACCAGTTCCTTGAGCTAAATCTGCACTTCCACTATATTGCAATCCTTGATCTGATCCAGCTTCGTTATGAAATGCTTGAAAAAATGTTGATGTTTTTGTTACATCATAACTGTGGCTACTGTCATCATCAGAGCCATTAAAATCAAATGTAACATTATCAGTCGCTGGATGAACATTATAAAACTTAAATAAATAAATAGGATATGTATTATCCAAAACCACATCTGATGTACCATCAACAAAGCTAATAGTAGCACTTGAAGATGCTGTTTGAGATTTAATCAAAGTCATAGCACCAGCTGGCATTCCAGCAGTTGATGTAACAGCACTTAAACTATTATTGTTGTATTTAACTAATGCCATATAATTTTATAACTCCACTATCTATGTTGCCTGAACTCATTTTGAATTGAACTCTTGTTATAGCTGTCGTTGTGTTAAAATATCCAGCTACAAACTCTTGTGTAGAGTAATTTTCGTTATGATAATTTTGAACATTTGATAAAAAATTTTTAACAAAAGTAGAACTACTTGGATCATATAAATACAAAGTTCCAACACAACATTGATCATTGTCGTTTCCTATTTTACCTAGTCTTTGAAAAGCTGTTCCTTGTGCTTGGTCTATACTAGCTTGATAACCAACTGCCGCTGAACTATCCGCTTCATCGTGAGCCGCTTGAAAAAGTGTAGTAGTCATTGTTTGATTATAACTTGTGTTAGTTCCAGTGTCTGCTTGAAAAGTAAAATCAACACCATCATTTGCCGAATGAATATCTATAAAATGAAATTGGTATTCTTTATAAGTAGAATCTATCCCACTTGTAAAAGAAAGTGTAGCTGAACTTGAAGCTGTTTCAGTAGCTAATAAAGTCATAGCACCACCAGAAACTGCTGCTGGTAAAGCTGTAATCGCAGTCAAGGATTGATTATTGGCTACTTTGATTGCCATAATTTAAGCCCCCATCAATGCTTTTATTTCATCATCATTAAGACCAAGATTTTTTAATTTAGTTTTTCCTGATGCTTTATCATTTGTATTTTTTGTTTCTGCTGCTGTATCTTCATCTTTAATAGTTTGTATCATAGCATTAACATCAGCTTCACTTGGTATAGTTGCACCATCAACAATAACTTTAATATATTTGTGTTGCATACGATCTTTATCTGGAATTACATTTCCACTATCATCTGTTTTTTTCCAACCATACCAATTAGGTTTATCAGTATTAAATCTATGTAATGCTTCTTGAAAATAATCTCTATAGCTCATTTTATGTATCTCCTAATTTTGTAAATGTTGCATATGTTGCATTTCGATCTGTATTTCCAAATGCAGTAACTCCATTATTTTGAGCTTCAATGACAAATTTTACTTTATGAGTTGTTGTATTTGTAACATCAAACAAATATGAACTATAATTAGTAAAAAAAATATTATTTCCATTACTATCGGCACCTGATATAGAATTTGATACCTTGCTATAAGTAGAATTATCTGGTGTTGCATATATGTTTCCACCTAAATAAGTTTGGTCCTGTGATCCACCTTGACCTGAATAAACAAACTCAACCAAATAAATTCCTGTTTCAGGAAAAGTAAATATACCTGAACTTTCAGAAAAAGCGTCTCCTATTCTTGAATAATTTGTATCATTTTCTTCCCAATTACTTGTTATAGTAGAATTATTATTTAAACTAGTTTGATTTGCACTTAATCTCCATTGACTAGCTTGTGATAATCCACCACCAACATAAGTTTTAATTCTTGATGCAGCAGTTTTTCTTAAAGTTCCACCAGCTCCATCATCCATTAAAAATAAATCAGCATCAGCTATAGCTCCACCTATATCTGTTTCACCAGAAATAAGATCACTTGCTAATTTTGCATTGGTTACAGTTGCATCTGAAGGTGCACCTATATCTAGGACATTACCTAATAATATTATAAAATCTATTACATCACCTGTTGCTAAATTACTAGCAAAGGTAATTGTTGCACCAGAGATAGTAAAAGAACTACCTGGTTTTTGTAAGACACCATTTAAACTAACCAACATGTGATTAGCGTTTTCTGGCTCCACATTAGCAGAGGATACTTGCATAGTATATGCTGCTTGCCCGTTTACTACGGTTATAGCATCACAAACTTGAAAGTTTCCTACTGTTGGTTGTTTTCCTATATATGCCATATTTCTCCTTAATTAATTTTGTTGTTACCTAGCATTGCAAGGCACTCCATTTGAATTTACAAATGGTGCATCAGCGAAAGCTATATAAATAAAAGTATCTCCTGTGTAATTTGATGTTCTATGTGATGATCGCATTTTAAAACCATTACTTAAAAAATCGATATTTGTATTACTATCAGAGCTTTCAGCATAATTTTCATTTGGTGTTAATTGATTATTGTTTGGATTAAGGCTTTCTTGTTTCCAAGATTGAATATGCCAATTTTCTGCGTAATCTGCATTTTTGTAAAGTATCATTGAAGGAGTAAAGCCAGTGTAAATAAATGGTCCGTCTGTACTAGAAAGTCCTTCAAAACTTCCAGCCTTGCTGAAGCCTTGCTTTTCTGTGAAAGCATAAGCAATATAATCATCTCCACTATCATTAACTACATTATGATCTCTTAATTTAAAAATTGAAGATGTTGGATCATAAATATAA
>VTLG01006585.1_pt1 | contig 12736 bp, 28 predicted proteins | sample 4694571 | NCBI WGS metagenome assembly VTLG01 (sample SAMN12604809, study PRJNA352737) | marine metagenome | biome: ENVO:00000447; feature: ENVO:00000209|ENVO:00000569|ENVO:01000036; material: ENVO:00002151; isolation source: viral sequences binned using virsorter ... | reverse complement strand
ACAGCATGTTCATGCACTTCCATTCTTTTAATTTCATGTAAGAAACCATTTTGTTCAACCATAATAACTGCATTCGAAATGGCATTTCCCTGACGACTACCATCGGTAGTGGCTTCAGTAAATTTAGATAAAAATTCTTGTAAGTCTTTAACTAGCACTATAATCCTGCTTTCCGCACGTTCTCTAATTTATTATTTAACGTGTCGTGCATCCTATTATTCTCTTCCTCTAGCTCTGTCAATCTTGTTTGTAATTTTCCATTAAGTTTTTGGTGTGACTCATTGACTGCAAGTGAATTTGCTAAACCTTCTTCGAGTTCTTTATTTTTATCTTTCAATTCATTGTAAGCTATCTCATCCATCGGAAAATCTAACGCACGATTATTTTCTAACTCTTTAATTCTTGCCTGAGCTGCCTTCATTTCAGGGGAATTCATACCTATGCCTTTAACGAGGATAGTTTCAGTTTCAGCTTCCTGTCTCAGCTTATGTTCCTTCTCATACATATCTTTCCAATACTTATGGTAGTCATAATCATTTTTAATTCTGTCTTTTTTCATTTCTTCCATAATACAAATACCTTTCATACATATTGACTTTTTATCAATGTTAACTTAAATAGTCAATAAGGTTAGGTAAGAATATTAATAAATTATATGTTGTGTTTAACTTATCTAACCTTACTATTATGGGAGTTCCAAAAAGATTAACTGATATGCAAATGAGATTCGCTGAATTTATAGTATTCGGTGGACCTGAAGGACCTATGACTCAGTCCGAAGCAGCGATCGCTGCTGGATATGCAAAGGATAGTGCAAGAGTCGAAGGGTCACAATTATTGAATCCTAGATACAGTCCATTAGTTGTCCAATATGTTGGCACACTTAGAGAGGAAAGAATTAAGAAGCACCAAATTACTTATGATACTCACTTGGCAGAATTAGCTAGACTTCGGGAAGCTGCTTTGAAGAAGAGTAGTTTTTCTGCTGCTGTGAACGCTGAGACGAATCGAGGCAAAGCAGGAGGACTATACATAGAACGGAAAATAATAAAGCATGGGAAACTAGAAGATATGTCAGAAGAACAACTAGAAGCAAAGATGAAACAAATTTTAGACGATTACGCTCCAATTTTAAATGTCACTCCTAAGACTGAAAAATTAACCAATAAGAAGTCAAAAGCGCCATCAAACAAAAAGAAAACACAATAATCTTATCTGGATTCCACATTTAATTTTTCCAATCTAGTAATAACCCCTGTGGGAAAAACGTTCCTATCTGAATAAGCCTCGTCCTTCTCGTCATAACTAGAAAAAGTCCAGATAAATTTCTTCGTTCTTTTGTAGACATAGGCAAAAGTGATAAGTTTTGAGCATTCAAACTTGTCAAACTCATCAGCCGTAGCATGCCCTCCATCGGAAGTAATGTCAATCCACGAAATTTTATAGAAAAAAAATTTCTTCTTATTGATTAAAACATGTTTATATTTTGATTTCTTCCGTCTCATTCCCACCTGTATATAGTAGCAAAACTGACAAAACTAGTTATATCAATCACCTTTTCGTTTCCGTGTACCCCATACACCCTACGTCAATGCTTGCTTATTTCACCTTACGACGTTTTATACGTTTTATAAATTTGTAAAACGTCGTACATTTAGCTAGTAGTACCAACATAAATCATCACTTTTAACGTTTTACGCTCTATTTGAAATAAAAAAAAAATTAAATCACTTTCATAGGTTTTAGTACTATGTGTAAAACGTCGTGCCTAATTTGTGCCATAATGCTGCCTTAATGTTGCCATCTTTTCTGCAGCAGAAGCGACTTTAGCCAATTGCTTATCAATAGAGCCAGTAACGTCCTCGTGACCTGGTACGACTTCCCCCGTTAAAAGGGCGTCAATCTTAACCAATGCCTCATCTTGATCGGCTGCATAACGAGCTAGTAGAGCTTTCGTCACTCTTTCTCTTGTGGTTCCTGCTTCTCTTGCCATATATTACCTCCTTTATGGACGCCAACTCAGCCTAGATTATAAGGGTGATCCGCTACTGAGTCAGCTTATATACAGGACTCCATTAACCCTGATGATGTGCGGGCCCTAACTTTAAATTTTGTTCTCTTCGAATTTTGCTAATAATTCCTTTTCATTTATTTTTGGTTCACGTAATATTTCGTAATATTCATCTAATCTTTTTAAAAACTTATGCTTCCATTGTCGTAATTCAGGCCCTTGAAACCTGAATTCTTGCAAATATAGGTCAGGAGTACATACCATTATGATCCCTTGTTCAATACTAGAGCCATGAATATAGTCGTGGGCCATGGCATATGCTGCGATCTGCATGTAATAATCTTCAATCCACTCTTTCCTTTTAGGCTGGTTTGCCTGTTTAAAATCCACAATAGTTTGCATATCATTATGGGTACACACCAGGTCCGTGCTCCCTGCATAAAGGCCAGGGTAGTACACCGTCACTTCACTCCCATAGTATTCCTCAATCGGCATGAGCCCTATCTCAATTACCTTCTCGGCCATGGTCTTGGCTTGCTGTCCCAATGAAGTCATATCTTCATAACCTTTCTGTAAGATAAAAGCTTCAATATACTTGTGCATCGAAGTCCCTCTCTTTGAAGCAACATTCTTAATCACTTCAGCCTGGGCCTCTCCGACCTTGGCCTTCCATCTTTTGATGAATCCCTGGTCCTTGGTCCGTGATAAAATAGTCGTGACGCTTGGAAGGTGCATCCCTCTCACGTCGTACGTTCTATTTCCTTCGTCATCGGACCTTGGAACACGGACATAATTATATCTGTCGTTCTTTTTCACTATCTTTTCTTTTTCTTTTTAGCCTTAGCTTTTTTCTTCTTAGTTTTAGCTTTAGCTTTTTTCTTTTTAGCCATAATAGCCTCCTTTTTTAATTGGTTATAATGATCCTCGTTTCTAATAACAGGAATCATTTTTCTAGTTTCTTAATATCCTTCAGCTCCTCGATGTCTTTAAAAGGAACCAAAGTGATTTTATCCCTTCTTCCATCACGTTGATAAACATGATAGGGTTTTTTTCCAGTCGCATACGAATTTTTTTTTAATTTTTCCTGGACAAAATCCAACAGCTCTTGTCGATTTACCGTTAACCAGCAGTCCATTCGTTCAAACACAATGTAGTTTGCACCCCCCTTAAGCCAGCCAGGATTTCCCCTGACATTAGTTCCTTCAACCCAGGCGCATTCGTCCTGTGTGCTAGAGTCCCAGCGGTTCATTTTCTTAAGGCCCTTGATATCAAACTTGAGTGTCTTTCCGTTCAGGGATCCTTCTACATCCCAGTGTTCCTTGATATTCTGGTAATCATTAGCCCATAGAATATTACTCAAATGTCTTTGGGCAAATGCTTGTTCCACAATTTTAGCTTTCCTTCTGAATTCTTCCCAGCTCAGTTTAACCTCTCCTTCTTAATGTTGTAGGGTTTGACAGGCGCGTCTCTGACAACGTCCATCATTTCATCATATTCTTTCTCACTTAATTGAGTTTTATATATTCTTTGAGCAATTGCCATCATTGTTCCTGCAACGAGTTCAGGGGGCTTTTGATGATCATTCATAAGATGCATCGCATGCTCTAACAATTCTTCGTATATTTTTTTAGTATCATCCATTTAAAGATTCTCCAAATTTTCCTTCCCAGGCCCATGATCCGTGGTGCTTGGTTGTGGATTCAGTGTTAGCAAAAATTTTAAAATCATTTTCTTTAGCCAGTCTGCAAAAGGAAATATCCTCCCCAATAGCATAATTATCCTTAAAGCCAAAGTCAAAGAAGTTGTAGTAGAACTCGTGGCTCTCTCCTGCATCGGGTGCAGCTTTATTCTTAATTTTCAATTCGGGATGGTTTGTTATAATTCTTTCAAAGACCTTGCGGTCGATCAGCATGAGACCCGTGGGTCCTGCTTCAAGTTCAACCAGTCCTCCAGGGAGGATGGGAATATTTTTTGGATCTTTAAACTCAACGGTGTAAATAGGTCTAGCTAACTCTTCCGCTTTTACCCGATAAGGTGTGCAGATAATATCTTTTTTAGCAACCAACATTTTTAGAACCGCTTCAGGTTCAAACTCTACATCTGAATCGATAAAGAGCATGTACTGATACTGCGTGGTTAAAAATACAGATGTTAAATAGTTTCGCGCCTGATGAATGAGCGGAGACTTCATAGTATTGATTCCTACTGCAATTCCACTTTTACCCAGTTGTTGAACGAGGTTAATGACCGACAGCATCGTATTAATTTTCACCGAGTCATAACACGGCATCGCTATAAAGACGCTGGGTTTTAATTGTGTGGTTATTTTTTCTTTTTCCATTCTCTGTATCCTCGAATCCATTCATCATGATCTCTGTATTTCCATCTTTTGTCCCAGGCCCAGCTGTGGATTTGTCCCGAGATTCGTTCAATCCATGATAATAGTTTATCTTTCATATTTTATAAAATGTATACCTTACAGTTAACTCTTCTCCTTCTTTTATATCTTTAATAGTAACCAAATTCCATTGTTTAAAATCCAATGCATATTTAGGATCAGGTAAATCCGAAATATGATTCCATTCCTGATGGGTTAATAATAATTTAACTTTAGTACAATTAGGAATATTGCAATGATTCACAAAGCCGCCTAGTGGAGTGCGTAGAATTAATTTTCCTAATTCTACATGGCTCATACCTAAACTAGTTCCTTCCTCTAGGTCTGTCTTGGCAAAGAGTCCCAGTCCATCAATCCCCGACTGCTTAATTGTTAGTGATTCGGGTAAGGGTTTGTACATGTTTTTCATAAATATGTGTCTTTATACTTTTTTCTGTCGTAACGGTCGTGATAAAATCTAATCCATTGTAAGCTTTAACAAAATTATTATGGCTTACAACTACACCACCTGCGCTGGCAAATAATGTTAAGTTAGTGCAACTGCTTGTTAAGATAATAATCGTAAATAAAAGTATCAACTTCAGCTTGATCATAATTTTTAATCTCCCCTTCTGACTCACAGACCCAACATTGTTTTACCTGGGTTAGACCTTCGTTGTCTATCACATTTAAATAACCATTACCACGACAATTGTCGCAGATTTTAGTGTGCTTGACAGGTGCAATTAATTCTTTCATATTTCCTTTCTAGCTTTTTCTGCGTAGTAAGCATTTCCACTTAAGCCTTTTTGTTTTTTTCGTTTTCTGTACTTCGTCGGCAAAGATAGAGGCACATCTACATTCCATCCATGTGATCTTAAAATAATTTTTCTTACTTTCTCTTTAACGTATTCAGGATTTCTTCCAGCCATTTCACACACTTCTCTGAAATAGTCTCCCCCTTCTAAAAAGAAATAACGGGCTTGATCTCTATTATATTTAAAATACATGTCATGAGTTTTATTCATACGTAAATTTAGATTTAGGTTAGATGGTTCTTTAAAAGCATCTAACAAAGCCCTACCTAGTACGGCCACCCAAAGATCTCTTTCGGGAGATGTTATTCTATCTGCTCTGCTAGGTTCGTGTTTTTGGATGTAATTTGCCATTTAACTTTTTATCTTTCTCATTTGCTAACGCTTCCACAGTTTTACTTATAGATAATTTTGCGTCAGGCAATAATGTTTTGGACAGCCTGACCAATATGCTATAGGTGTTATGTGTAAGTGAAACGTTTCGATATTTGCTAATGTCTGTCATGTTTTCTTTCCTTTTAATTTAGAATATAGGATTTTACGTATAGTTTGTCAAGATGAAATTTATATTAATAATATGGGTGTGTTCATTTTTAGGTCAAAATGCATGTTTACCCCCTATTGAATATCCTCGATTATTTGATAGCTGGTATGAGTGTTCTCGTGCTGCACAGGTGGAATCGATGAGAGTTTTATCCAAGATGGGTTATGCATATGTAAATAAATATCGAGTAGCAATGAAGTATCAGTGTAAACAAAGCTACACTTATTGACAAAGATAACCAATCATTAACTTACCGTCACGCGTGTAATTACCTTGTTGTTCTTTGGGACTAGCAGGGTCCAGATTCCGTGAGGCGTAATACGTGGTATTTATTTCACGCCACTGTTCAGCTATATCACCGCAATGAACAATAGCTTCAGGTATCTTTAGCCATGGGCTTTTTGTTTTGAGCTCTATTTTTTCTACCCCGTTTGTACTTAACAGGAGTATTACTACGATAACTTTCATACTGGTCTTCAGCAGCTTTAATTGCTCGATGTATTTCTTTTTGGTTTGTGAATAGATTCTTTCCCATTTATAAATGCTCTAACTTGCATATTTCCATGTTTATTAAAATAAGAACACCATCCACTGAATTTAGGATACTTGAGCAAGAGCTTTTTAAATAATTTCTTCCAGCCCATTTCTTCCATCTCTTCAGCTTCGCCACCTTCTTTAGTTATTGTGTATTTATATTTCATATTAATAAATTATATATATTCCTTTTTTCTTTATTTCTAGGCTTGACCACTTAGTTTTTTTTGTCCAACTAATCATTAATGGTCCTAATTGTAGAACTTGATAATATGGATATATTTTTTTTAATAGTTTTTTCATTGTTTTTCCTTTCATTCTGAATATAGGTTTTCGTAGGACTTATGTCAAGGGCTTAAAAAATTAAACTCTTCCTTGTCCATTATAAGGCTTATGGTGCTGCTTTTTATTGGGTTTTTTGGAATGCCTTCCAGGGCGCTTGCGGTGGGTAGCTTGCTTATGAACGTTCCCGTAGCCCTTAGATTTTCGGCTCATCTCCTAAAACCTGAGGATCATCAACAGGTAGATAGGCAATCTTACCATTAACGTACTGTTTGGTCATCTCTCTACAGATAGAACATCTAAAATAACCTACCTGAGTACTTAACATTTGGGTAATGTTATCGCAGTAAGGACATCGACCCCATTCAACTCGGACTCGAATGCCAAACATATCCTTACTAATCTCCTCTATTAAAGAGCTTAGTTTCTTGTGCGGCTCGACGACCTTTTCTGGTGTAGGCTTTTTTGTTTCGGTAGGTTTGGGGCTTGAAGTACCGAAGTATTTTTGCAATAGGATTTTTAGTTCTTTTAACATTAGTATCTCGATTCCGCTTCATAACTATCGCTTTCGTATCCATGATCTAAAACCTCGATGATACGTGTACGGGCCACAGTTTGCCCTTTTTCCTCTATGTATTCTACTCTAGCTTTGATATTGGCACCGCATTTAAATTGAATGCGCTCGGGCTCGATCGTACGCATCGCGATCCTCTTGGCCTTGAGGCAGTCGCCCATCGATTTTTGGTATGTGTGCTCGACTAACTCTCCATTCATGAAGAGACAAAGTGCTACGCATATAATTACTTCTTCCATTACTGACTCCCATTACTAAAGGTTCTTTGTTTGTCCTTTAGTTTTTCTACATCACTTTGTAGTTTTTCAACAGCTTTATTTAAAGCTGTAATATTTACTTCATTGTGTAACATACCATCAATTCTTAACTGCTGTTTATCGGTCTGTTTGTAAAGTTCCTCGATGAGCATAAATTGTTCGCTATCCGCGGGGTAAGGATCCGAGAAGCCCGCGAGGCCACTTAATTCTGAATTCAGAATTCATTTCCAGATCCTTCTCCATAATTTGTATTTTAGTTGCGTGTGTATTTAATTTTTCTTGAATGGTGAAGAAAGCCCAGGTTCCGATCGCGACCAGCGCGATGAGGCTGGCTACGGTCTTCATAGGCATTTGAACTTTTGCTTCGTCTGATATTTTTAGTGTCATATTATTCTCTTACTAGTTTTTTCCAATCGGGCTCGTCATTTTTGTCTTTAGGCAGGTAAGGAGTATAGCCTTGTTCTTCGGCCTTCTCGTCATCCTCGCCAACAATCGCCTGGACTTCTGGCACATAATGTTTAAGAGTTTGCTCCACTCCACGTTGCAAAGTAATCTTAGACATGGCACATCCACTGCAACTTCCAGACAACAGGAGTCTTACAACACCTCTGTGAAAACTAATAAATTTAATTTCACCATTGTGTGCTGCAACAGAAGGAGCAACTTTATCTTTTAAAACTGTTTCTATTTCACTCACAATATCTTGGTGGAGTCTCATTAATTACAGTTATTTTTGTCTAGGTCTACTGGTTTATCTCCATTAAAGAACCATACCCATGATGAAATTTTAGTTCCATCTTGAGTATAAGTACATTTTTTGCCTATTGAGCAGGCGCTCAAAGCAAATAATAAAGCCAGGACCAGGAATAATTTATTCATGATTCTCCTTAGGTGCAGGTTTAACGTTAATAGAATATTCATATGTTGCTTGTTCTGCGTCGTTTTTTTCGTCTAGCTGACAACATGTACCTGATTTTTCTTTTTCTTTGGTATGCATATTGCAAGTTCGTTTTTCTTCTATTGGCATGTTTCGCACTCATCATTATTTGGCACTGTTGCTGATGGCTTGCAGGTGCACGATTGACATGCACATACACCATTAGAATCTGAATGTTTTTTCACATTACAATGACAATCACAGAAACAACTTTTACACTTCATTATTTTAAATTATCCTTCTTTTCTTCAATATCATAAAAGAATCTATCAGAATCTTCAGCTACCCATTTTCTATCATCTTCTACGTTCCATTCACTGGTTTGAACTTTCCAGTCATATGGAACTTCATCCTTAACAGTAAAGGAAGGAATATTCCATATAATTCTATTATTTGGCTGAGCTGCATAATTACCATCTTCCAACGCCATTATGTGGGCGCATTTATGTTCTGCTGGAATTTCTGAATGATCCGTATCTACTATATTACTCTCTGGATGTGCCCAGTCAACAGTAAAGAGATATGCCCCTGCATGCCATTTCTTATCTTTTCCTATATATTTTCCTGATTGTCCGTCTAGGATATCAAAAGAAGTAATGCTAGGATAGTAACTAAAGCAATTCCACAGCTCCAGCTCATCAAGTCGATGTCGAGGAACTTGATTGATTCTAAATCCTCTTTGAATGAACGCGGAGATAGGAAGGCGATAGAAGATCGCACCATTTTCCATAATGGCGTGAAAGAGTATTGGCCGTCCCGTAATCGATGCCACCCCAAATACAATACAGTCCTCCACTTCTCCATGGTGGTCTTTAAGGTCATAGAGATATTCTCTTCTGATCTGTGCATACGTGACGGGAATGTTTACATTCAGATAAGCCATTTCTCATATGGCTTCTATTTTACTAGAAAATAAATAGCAATGACTACTACCACTATAATGATAGATGTCTGTGGATGAGCTTTTGCTAATGCCCAAACTTGTTTTACTTTTTCCATAGTTCCTCCTAATTTATATTACCCCAGTTGTCGCCAGATTCATAATCTACTTTATTAGGTACTTGTAGCTCAACTGAAGATTCCATTATTTGTACTACCTGTTTAGCCTCTTTATCATCTTTTATAGAAATATCCAACTCATCATGTACCTGTATATGAGGTATAATTCCTTGTTTATGTAGATCAATCATTGCTTTTTTAGTCATATCAGCTGCTGATCCTTGGATTAATCTATTTAATGCTTTGTATGTATATGCTCTTCTGATTCCTGGTCCGTGTTCCAGGAGCGCTTGGTTATGTGGTAATGCTTTATGAATCCCGAATTGATTGGGTTCCCATAGTGGAAACCTACACAATCTTCCAAGTAGAGTTCTAATTTTTCCAGAATCCTGAGCACGTTTCATAACCGCATCCATTAATAATTTAACGAATGGAACTTTCGCATGATATGTTTTAAATAAATCTTCAGCTTGAAGTTTACTAACTCCAAGTTCTGCTTGTAATTTATTTTTTCCCATTCCATAAAATAATCCTAGGTTAATTGTTTTAGCTTGACGTCTTGGAATGTCTGCCATATCAGCTACAATCTTATGAAAGTCTGCGTCTTCATTTTTATAAGACTCAACCACTTCATCTACTCCGTATAAATTTTGTAATGATGCATAGTGCACCACAAGTCTTGGCTCTTGTTGATTATAATCAAAACAACCCCATTTACATTTTTCTTCTGGAATGAATAAGGATCTGATCCGTGGTCCAAGTTCCTTATTCCTTGCTGGAACCTGCTGTAAGTTAGGATTATTCATCGAGAATCTTCCCGTCACGGTTCCTCCACCTTCGGATCGAAGTTGGTTAATTTCCGCATGGATCCTACCTTTTTGACTGTGTTTGAGAATTGTATCGATAAAAGTTGTATGAGCTTTATTAATTTCTCTAGCTTTAGCAATATACTTCACAACATTATGTGGGTGATTTGCTAAAAAATTCTTGGTAAATGAAGGGGCTTCAGTTTTAACAGTTCGATCATAAGGAAGTCCCAGCTTATCAAATACTTTAGCAATGGATCGGGCAGCCCATATCTGAACGTCAATTTTAGTTTCAGCATAAACTTCACCCAACATTTTTTTCTCTTGTTCTACTAATGTTTTCTTTTCGATTGCAGCTTGTTCTTGATTTACACGTACACCGAGAAACCTCATATCCACTAGACAAGGAAATAGTTCCATTTCCATTTTGAATATAGTTTCTATGTCTTGGTTTAAAATTTCTTTCTTAAGTGCTTGCCATAGCTCCAGCGTGAGTTGGGCGTCGCGTTCCGCGTACGTCCCTACGTACATTGCTGGAAGTTTATACATTTCAGCTTTCGGATCTACTCCCCATGATTTTGCTGCTTCGTATAATGCAGCTTCATCTTTACCTTTACCTACATAATCTCGTCCACATCCATTTAAATCATACCGTAATCTATTCTCATCACATAAGGCTGCTGCAATCATGGTGTCTATGATTCTTCCATTAATCTTTAAACCTAGATAGCGTAACCAGGACACATCATACATTGCATTATGAAAAATTTTATCTGAAGGGGTGTTTAAAACATCTTTAAGCCATTTTAAAACCATCTTACGATCCATATTACCGCCTCCCTCATGCGCAATGGGATAATAAGCACAGAAATTTTCTGTGGCTACTGAAACTCCAACCACTTCGCCAACCCCTACTACTGAACCTGATCCCATTCGTATATTTAAATTAGGGTCTTTAGTTTCTAAATCGATTGCTATCTCACACGCTTGGGTTAAATCAGGAAATTCTTCTGGTGGTAACCATTCTGTTTGTGGCTTGAATAAAGGGGTTTGTATCATTTTCCTACTCCAAGAGGAGGATGGTAATGTCCTTCTTCATTATGATCTTTATAATAAAAGAGGACCCCTAATTTTTTTTGTAAATTTGTTAAGCTCCGATGAATAGGATATCCATCTCTTTTTCTTACACTTTTAGTTTTAATATCAAGGAGTTCAATTTTTCCTGTTGGCCAGACGACCGTGATATCAAAAGGACCATGTTGTTCTACATTCTTACATACAACACACCCTTGTTTTAAAAATTCATTAATAGCTCTATGTTCATTGATAGTTCCCTTAGTACTACCTTTCATAGTCTCTCTCAATAATCATATCAATGTAATGTTTTGCTTTTTCCAAATCTTGTACTTCTCCTTTAGCTGCGTGTCTGCAGATATATTTAATAGCATTTCCTTCTGCAAATAGCAATTTGTTCTTGTTAATAAACTCGCTCGGTTGGATTTTCATATTTTTGTAATGAGATCCTCCAATTTGTTTTTTATAAGGATTCATATTCTTTAATCAATTTTTCTGATGGATGGTAGACTTCAACATAAGAATGACATTTAGGGCAAGATAAATTAGTAATAATATCATAATCTTCATTATCTTCCATGTCATGGTCTCCTCCCCAAATCAGTTCAGTTTTACAGTGCCAGCATTTCATATTCTAAATGATTTATAAATATCTTTTGGTCTGATTATATGTAAATGATCTTTGGTTCGTGTTGCGCCAACATAGAATAAACGATTCTCATCATCGGGAAAACGATCCATACTTTTTTGAGTATTATTACTTAAATCTGTAAGAAGAACTACATTTTCTTTTTCACCACCCTTGACACCATGAATCGTTGATAATAAAATTCGTGGTTCTTTATTGAGTTGTTCACCATTAGCTCTCATCTTTCTAATATATTTAACTTGTTTTTGTGGAGCAAAATCAAAAGCTTCATACCAAACATTCTTCGTTTTTAATCCATGATTATTATAAGCTTCTGTCATGTTATAAGATTTATCTTTATTAAGATATTGAAGATTTTCTTTTTGATAATTATTTGGTGACATGTAGGAGGCCACTCTTTTAATTTGATCATGGTTTAAGTCATTGTTTTTACGCCATTTTTCCCAATCGCCAATGGCTTCATATAAATCTTTTTCATAATCTTTTTTAAATTTGTTTCGATAATATAATCCTTTTGAATACAAAACGTTTTCTAAGTCATTCAACATATAACGCGTTCTAGCCAGTACGTACCATTCTCCACTACTCATATCTACATCTTGAAATTCATGATAGTAAGATAACAATCCACTTTTATTTTTAGGCGACCATTCTTTATGATGTCTTTTGGAAATTCTTTTTACAATTCCCATCGCTATATCATGAACAACTCTAGGAACTCTGTGTGATTCTGTTAATCTTAAAAATTTACCTGTTTGAGCAATGAAACTATCTACATCTGCACCTGCCCATCTAAAAATAGCTTGATCATCATCACCTGCAATAAAAGAATCTTTTGTTTTATTCCAAATAGATTTTGCCATATCCCATTGCATTG
>VTLG01008368.1_pt1 | contig 12740 bp, 16 predicted proteins | sample 4694571 | NCBI WGS metagenome assembly VTLG01 (sample SAMN12604809, study PRJNA352737) | marine metagenome | biome: ENVO:00000447; feature: ENVO:00000209|ENVO:00000569|ENVO:01000036; material: ENVO:00002151; isolation source: viral sequences binned using virsorter ... | reverse complement strand
TAGTTGCCGGCCAGCGAGATCCCGGATTTCGACCGTGGGGCTGGGAGTCGGATGAAAAGGATCTGAGGGGAGGCGAGCGTCACGGTCGAGACATGGGTCGACCGTGGCAGGCGCCGCCGTCGGTGCAGTCGATGTTGACTGCGATGGCGGGTGAGCCTGGTCGGATCGGGAGGTCGGCCCCGGAGGGGCCGACCCCACCGTTTGAGCCTCTGCCGGAGTTGACCGAGGAAGAACGGAAACGCGGCAAGGAAGCAATCGAGAAGATCCGCAGAGATAACCCTAATATTGTGAACCCGGAATCGACGATGGATGCTGCGTTCCTGCCGGGGATGTTCGCTCAGGCGGCTGAACAGGAAAGCCAGGGCTATTTCGGCGGTGTCGGAGATATTGTAGAAAGCGTCTTCGAGGCTGTGCCGGACATTGATCCGAGGACGGCGGCAGCGGTAGCGATGGCGGTTGCGGCGGCGATTGCAGCCGGGAGCGGGGTCGGATCGCCGCTGGTCCCGCTGATCCTGGGTGGCGGCGCGGTGTTGTCGTCCCAGTGATGCATACAAGGCGACGACGTATGTTGGCCGAGTTGCGTGCCGAGCGGTCAGCGGAGCGCGCTAAGGTGCGTAGCGAAGTGTTCGCTATGCACGCGAAGGGAGCCCCGTGTTGGGTGGGAAAGTGTTGCCAGGAGATGAGAACCAGGATTGGCGAGAGGAAGCATTTGGTGAGCGCCCTGCGTTAGGGCCCTGGGGGGATCCGTTTCATAACGACGCACCTATCGAGGTGTGTGGTCTGGAGAATCCGGAGTCATGCGACGCGTGCCAATGATTCATGCGGCGGCCATTCTTGGCATCGCCCTGGGGGTGTTCGTGTGCGCTATGCTGGTGCTTTCTGCTGGCAAGTTGGTGCAGGAACTACTCAGGCTTTAGGGAGGCGTTGTGGCTCGTTCGTTCGACAAGTGGATGGCGGAGGGTATCAACCGGGGGTTCTGCGGTCCGCCCGTGTGCGCTGTTCACGACGGGAATCCGACCACGGAGGCCGAGGATGCGGAGATGTGGGATGTAGGCGAGGTCTGTTTCCATGTGGTCCGCATGTACGAGGATGTGAAGACGAAGATTGCTGTGGAGGAAAATCATCCTCCTTCGATCTGGCGTAACACTTGGACTCCGAAGTTGCGGTTGGTTGACATCCCGGAGTTGAACGGTACGGCGGAGTGAATGTCGCGTTTAGCGGAACTGCGCCAGGAGGCCGAGTGGCGGCGTTGCGTCAAGGATGAGTCGTATTTCCTACGCAAGCATTGGAATATTGCTCATCCTGCTTACGGTCGAATACTGTTTGATCTCAGGAACGCTCAGTCTTTCGCTTTAGACCACTGGGATAACAACCGTTATTCGTTGACGTTGAAGGCCCGGCAGATCGGGTGGACGACCCTGGTGGCTGCTCACCAGTTCTGGTTGGCGTTCTTTCACCAGGATCAGAACATCATCGATCTGTCACGCACTGAGCGTGAGGCGGTGTTGTTGTTGCGGAAAACGAAGTACGGGTTTTCGCATCTGCCGTTGTGGATGGTGGATCGTGGACCGAAGTCTCTGGTTGAGCATCAGCAGCGTATGGTATTCGATAACGGGTCGCAGATTACGTCGATGCCGTCTGCGTCGGATCCGGCGCGTGGCGAGTCCGCCACGCTGATCGTTGTCGACGAGTGGGCGTTCCTGCCGAACCCTGAGGAAGCGTGGGCTTCCATCGAACCGGTCGCTGATGTCGGTGGCCGCATTATTGGCCTGTCGACTGCGAATGGTTCCGGCAACTTTTTTCACAATCTGTGGGTGGGGGCTACGGCGTCGAACAACAAGTTTGCTTCGATGTTTTTTCCGTGGTCTGCGACGGAGGACCGGGACGAATCGTGGTATGAGGAAAAGCAGCAGTCGATGTTGCCGTGGCAACTCGCTCAGGAGTATCCGACGACACCGGAGGAAGCGTTTGTCCGGTCGGGTAACCCGGTGTTCGACCTGGATATGTTGGACGCTTTGGCTGCCAGTTGCCGGCGGGGCGATGTCGGCTATCTGCATTCTGTGATGCCGAGGGTTGTGGAGTTCAGGTTGTGAACTTGGAGGTGTGGTCGCCGCCGAATGCCATGCACGGCTATGTGATGGGTGTGGACACGGCGGAGGGTTTGGGGCATGGCGACTATTCGTGTGTCCAGGTGTTGGATCTGAACACCGGGGAGCAGGTAGCGATCTGGCATGGGCATATCGCTCCTGACGAGTTGGCGGCCGAAGTTTTCAATGTCGGCTTGTGGTATCGGGATGCGTTGTGTTGCGTCGAGTCGAACAACCACGGTTTGACGACGATCACGGTGTTGCGCCAGTTGGGTTATCCTCGTTTGTTTCGGAAGCGTACGCTGAACAGTGTGTCCAACCGGATGACGCAGGAATACGGTTGGAAGACGACGCGCACATCGAAGCCGTTGATGATCGATGACCTGGCGACTGCGTTGAAGAACAACGAGATCGGGTTGCGGGATCGGAACACCCTGGCCGAGTTGCGGACTTTCACCCGCAACGAGAAGGGGTCGATGTCGGGCTCTCCGTTCGATGACCGGGTCATAGCGTTGGCGTTGGCGAACCAGATGCGAAAGTTTGCGTATGCCCCGGAGTACGCTGAGAAGGTCGACGATTACTGGACGGTGGACTGGTGGAAACGTCTGGCGTTGAACGAGGATGTGTCGGATGATCCCTTTCAGATCGGTAAGCACACGGTTCGTGGGACACGCCGAACGGACTATTAGGCACGCTTGTTCACTCCGAGAGGTAGTTATGGCTAAGAACTTTGTTTCGTTCACCAGCGGCACTGAGACAATCGACGGTGCTAAAGGGCAGAACAACAAGATGGAGCGCGGCGGTTCTGTCGTGGAGAACCCCATCTGGAAGCCGGGTAGCCCCAACTCGCCCAAGCAGCGTCACGACAACCCGAAGTACGCCAACCAGACTGGCGGCTACGGTGAGGTCAGTGTCCGTGAAACGCCGTTCAACCAGCACGGCAAGGTCGGCAAGGTCGAACCCGCAAAGCCGCAGCCCAAGTTGCGCGGCCACAACGCCGGGTAATGGCGGTCCTCCCCAGGGAGGCTTCCTACCCGGAGTTCTGCGATTATGTGACCGGCCTGAAAGGGCCGAAAACTGAAACAGAACTTGTGGATCTGTGGGAGTGGCGGCAGAAGGTTCTGACCGTGCGTGTCGACACCCAACGTGGTCGCCGAGGGGCGACGTTGGCTCCTGACGAGCAGCACTTGTCTAAACGGGAGATCGAGACGAAACGGTTTGCTGAGGCGAAGTCTCAGGGACGGAACGTCGAGCCGCTACCTGCGAAGGCGATGTTCTGATGGCGCAGAAAACCAGGGCTGAACTGCATGAGCAGTATACGCGTCGGTTGGAACGCACCCGCAGATGGCGTGAGGACCAGGCGTATGATCGCACCTGGTGGCGTCTGATCGACCTGTACCGGGGCAAGCACTGGGCTGACACTACGCGTAGCCGCTCTGACCTGATTGCTGTCAATCTGGCTTTTTCGACGATCAACGTCATCGCACCATCGGTAGCGGTGAACCATCCGAAGATTGTCGTATCAGCGAACGACGAGGTCAACTCTGATCGGGCTGCTTTCGTCGAGGCTGTCGTCAACCACCTGTGGCGCCATCACGATTTCCGCAAGCCGTTCCGTCGGGCCGTCAAGGACTTTCTGATCTTCGGGCACGGTTGGGTGAAGACCGGTTGGAAGTTCCTGGAGCAGGAGACTTCCCTGGCGGAGGCGGAACGGGATCTGCTGATGCAGCAGGCCCGTTTGGAAGTCGACGAGTTCGCCCTGGAGTCTCCTGACCTGTCGGGCGCATTGCCGACCGACGAGGAGATCAACGCGAATCTGCCGGAAACGGCAATGATGGTCATTGAGGATCAGCCGTTTGTTGAACGGATCTCCCCGTTCGATGTTTTTGTTGATCCTGAGGCGACCTGCATGGATGATGCCCGGTGGATCGCTCAGAAGATCGTGCGACCCCTGGAGGATGCTCAGAAGGACCAGCGGTACAAGCCGTCGGTGCGGAAACGTCTGGATGCTGACGCCGGGGTGAACCCCCAGTACGTTTCCCAGTACGAGAACGAACGCAACCGTGTCCTCGACGAGGACCGTGTCACCATTTGGGAGTTCTACGACATCGCTGAGAACACGATGTCTGTGTTCTCTGAGAACAGTGACGGTTTCCTCGTTGATCCGGTGCCGATGCCGTATGCGTACGGGCAGCCGTTTGTGATGATCCGCAACTACGACATCCCGGATCTGTTCTACCCGATGGGTGATCTGGAATCGATTGAATCTCTCCAGTTGGAGTTGGACAAGACCCGATCCCAGTTGATGAACGACCGGAAACGGTACGCCCGCAAGTACCTGTACCATGAGCGGTCGTTTGGGCCGGCAGGGCGTGAAGCCCTGGAATCCGACGAGGATGGCCGTCTGGTCCCCGTGTTGGATGAGAACAAGTCGCTGTCGGATGTGGTCATTCCGATGCCGCAGTCACCGATTTCGCCGGAGATTTACGCCTACAGCGAGATCATCGAAAATGATATCAACACGGTGTCGGGTGTGTCCGAGTACGCCAGGGGCGCTATGCCCGAGATCAGGCGTACAGCAACCGAGGCGAGCATCATCGCTGACGCTCAGAACGCCAGGGCGGCCGACAAGTTGGCAATCATCGAGATTTCGATTTCGGAGATGGGCCGGCGCGTCATCCAGTTGATGCAACAGTTTATGACCGGGGACGAGATGGCCCGTGTCGCCAAGAAGGGCGGCGAATCGTTGTGGGTTCCGTATAGCCGCGACGACATCCTGGGCGAGTACGATTTCAGCGTCGAGGCCGGTTCGACACAGCCGATGAATGACACGATTCGCAAACAGCAGGCTGTATCCTTACTCAATGCCATTGCCCCGTTGGTGGGCACCGTGATCGATCCGACGGCCCTTGCTGTGCATGTGCTGGAGGATGGTTTCGGCATCAAGGATCCGCAGAAGTTCATAATGCAACAAGGACCGCCGCCTCCGCCGGGCGATGTACCGGTAGATGAGGCCGCTGCCCTTGAAGGCGGCCCTCTGCCGCCAGGGGGGCCACCTGTGCCTGCACCTCCCCCAGGTGCTGGTGTGCCCCCCGTATTCGCACCAACGGGCGGTGTGCCGCCCGAGTTGATGGCTCAACTCGAAGGCCAGATGGGCTTACAGTTACCTTCTTTGGGTTAGCCTGGGACAACGGTTGCCGTCTATTAGGAGCAACTACGGACTCCGAGGGCTAGTGCCCACAGAACATAGAAGGAACGGAACCCATTACGATGGACACTCCAGAATCTTCCAGCGAGGTAGCAGCGGAACCTACTGGTTCGACGTACACCGTCAAAGTTGATGGTGCAGAGTCAGAGGTCACCCTAAGCGAACTTCAACAGGGATACCAACGTCAGGCGGATTACACCCGTAAGACGCAGGAGTTGGCATCCGAACGTCAGCGTTTAGAGCAGGCTGAGGCAATAGTTTCGGCTTTGGAAGCGGACCCTCAGGGTGCGCTTACAGCGTTGTCATCAGCGTTCGGCATCGAGGACAGCCGGCAGCCTTCTTCCACTGATGAGTGGGCGGAAGACCCGGATCCCCAGGAGCAGCGCATCGCTTCTTTGGAAGCGACGGTGGCACAACAGACGAGGGCGACAAGACAAACGGCTTTGGAGAAAGAAGTCGCTGTCCTCCATAGCAAGTACGGTGATTTCGATGCGGATGCCCTTTACAGGCATGCGCTTTCTAATCGGATCCCGAACTTGGAGGCTGCGTACGCTCACATGAACTTCGGATCTTTGGCGACTTATGCAGGGAAACTGCATGAGGACCGAGAGATAACCGAATCAAAGCGTACCGCCAAGGTGGAGAGCGGCACCTCACGCCAGGCTGGTGTAGTCACCAGCACGGCATCGGAGAAACCGATGTCGATTCGTGAGGCTTTCGCCAATGCCAAGAAAGAACATGGCACCTAGACCTAAGGAGTAAGAATCATGGCGGGTAACGCCAACTTTGATGAGATTCTTTCTACCACCCTCAAGAACTACATCCCGAAACTGACAGATAACATCTTCAGTGCCAGGCCGTTGTTCTACGCTCTGACGAACGGCCAGACCATTCGTCGGATCAGTGGTGGAGCGAACATCATCGTACCGATCATTTACGGTACAAACTCAACTGCCGGCTCGTATAGCGGCACAGACACCATCGATATCACGGCTCAGACAGGCATCAGTGCTGCTGAGTACGACTGGGGGCAGTACGCCGCCACGGTGACGATCAGCGGTATCGAGGAAGCCAAGAACAACGGCGAAGCACAGATCATCGATCTGCTGGAAGGCAAGATTTTCCAGACGCAGGAAACCGTTATCGAGAACATGAACACCATGTTCTGGGCTGACGGCACTGGCAACAGCAGCAAGGACTGGAACGGCATAGGCAACATTGTCGGCGGAACCGGTGTGACCCTTGGTGGAATCGACCCGACTGGTGCAGGCAACTCCTGGTGGAAGTCCACTGAGGTTGATCTGAGTGGCGCGCTCACTCAGGCCAGCATGGCTAACGTGTATAACACCATTTCGGTTGGTAATGACCAGCCGACTATCGTTATCACTACGCAGGCTTTGTACGAGAAGTACGAGGCACTCCTGGAGGGCCAGATTCGGTACACGGATACCGATATGGCTGACGGCGGGTTCCAGAACCTGCTGTTCAAGGGTGCACCCGTAACCTTCGATGACGGGTGTGCATCTGGTCAGGTGGTGTTCCTGAACACCAAATACCTACAGTTGGTTGCTCATAGCGATGTCTGGTTCAAGCCGACACCGTTCGTGCGCCCAACCAACCAGGACGCCGTGTTCTCACAGTTGCTTTGCTATGGGCAGTTGACATGCAGCAACCGTGCACGACAGGGCTTCATGCACTCAGTCACCTGATCCTGATGGGACGAGGATTCGCTTACGCTTACAAGGCTGGCTCACGCCCATACGGGCAGCCCGCTGGCGACAACTTTCGGGATTCGACACCACGGCCTCAAACCGTGGGACCATCCCGCAACGTCCAGCGAGTCAACCCGATAAACAGCGAACCCATTGTTCCAGAATCGGTCAAATGCAGCGCGCTGACCCGCAGCGGGGAGCCCTGTAAAGGGCATCCCCCTGCGGGCAGCGACCTGTGCGTCTTCCATAGGGAGTAGTTATGGACATCTCGACCATGCGGTCGTATGTCCGCTCTGTGGTGGATATTGATACCGCCGACATCACCGACGACACCCTCAACCGTTTCCTGGGCGAGGGATACGATGTGATCGTCTATTCGGAGAAACGGTGGCCGTTCTTCGAGGTATCAACCACGTTCAACACGGTAGCGTCGCAGAAGGATTACACCCTGGCTGTTGTTGGAGCAGCCGTAACGGGTGGTCTGCGAGAACTCGCAGCCCTACGCACCGATGACCATGTTGCGACGTATGTGGGCCGCGACGAAGGCGACGTTGTCTACCCGTTGAATGTCACCGGCCAGGGTTCACCTTGGTGGTGGTCGTACTGGGGGGAAACAGTCCGCCTGTATCCCACACCAACTGGCGTCGAGACAATCTACGCACGCGGGTACAAGAACCCGACCACGTTCGGGGCTGGTGTGTCCGATGCGACCGAACCATCGGATCTACCAGATCCGTTTCATATCGTTGTCGCCACTTACGGACTCGCCCGTGCTTACGAGCAGCAGGAAGATCCGACGATGGCGGCGCAGTATTTCCAGATATTCAACCAGGAACTCGACAACCTCAAAGCCCGCTACGACGACATGCCGGCACCACAGCCGGTGCTGTTGAACAGCCGGAATGCGTCGCGTTGGCGGTCCCAGGTGATCCTCCCGAACCGTCTACGCTATTCCTGGGAGTGACCAGTGCCTGGTCAGTTCAAGTTAGAAACTCTAGAATCGTTCACTGGTGGTCTGAATCTCCGCACTGACCAGTTCAACCTCGAAGACAACGAATCACCGGATCTTCTGAATGTTCTCGTCGACCCCCGTGGCGGCATCCGCATGCGGGACGGTGTCGACCGGCGCAACACAACCGCTCTCAGCGCCGACGTGCAGGGTATTTGGGCGCTTCACACGGATGCCGGCACCAGCCACCTGATGGTCAACTACGGCACCAAGGTCGCCTATTCTGCCTCATCGAACTTCACGGACCTGACCGGGATCACGGCCCGCACCGATGGCTCCAGGGTTTATGGCATGACCATGAACAATGTGGCATACGGCGTGTCCTACGACAAGGTGTCGTTCAAGTGGGATGGTTCATCAGCCGCTGACCTGGGGGTAACCCTGGATGGTTCAGCCGGCAACTTCCCCCAGGCCCAGTATGTGGCGTTCTGGAACAACTTCGCGTGGGCTGCGTACACCTACGAATCGGGTGCCGGCTACAAGTACCGGGTGCGGTGGTCGAACGCCAACGACCCGGAAAAGTGGTCATCAACCGACTTTGTCGACATCGACAAGGGCGAACACGGCGACTACATCACCGGGCTGTGCCCGATGGGCGACAGGTTGCTGATCTTCAAGTCGAACAGCGTCTACGCCATTTTCGGGTTCGATTCGGATTCGTTCCAGGTTGTCACCCTCACGGACAGTGTCGGGTCGGTTCCGCTGTCTTCTCCCGTGTCGACTCCATACGGGGTGTTTTTCTGGTACGCCGACCAGGGTGTCTTCTCCTACAACAGGGAGAACTTCGCCTGGACGTTCGACAAGATTTCTCCGGCTATCGAGGATGGTCGCATCTCGTTTGCGTCGAATCCGCAACTGGCGTGGGGCAACCAGAAGGTGTACGTCAGTGTCGATTGGACAGAGGCCGGCGTAACGACTCGACGGACGTTTATCTATGATCCGACTTTGGGGCCAACGGGCGCCTGGGTGTTGACGGACATTGACGCTGGTCCCCTGTATTCTTACCGGCCTCCGAACTCCACACCAACGGTTTACGCCGGCTGTGTGGCGAACACGGGAGTTGTGGTCGATGTCGAGGACGAGCAGAACCGCACCAGCGACCGGTATGTGGGCTCTACAGAGGTCCATATCGTGTCGCATTTCTTCACCCGGTGGATGACCGGTAAGAACCCGATTGTGAAGAAGCGGTGGGGTCGACCGCGGATGGTCACATCCGCAGAGGCAACAATCACGTTGCCAGTGCTGATTTACAAGGATTACGACAAGTCGGCCCAGTCGAACTCGTTCAATGTGGATGTCCTGGGGAAGACTTCTACGTCGAGGTGGGATACCGCCAGGTGGGACGACGCCGATGAGGATTCGGCGTATTGGGCCGCATGGGACGCTATCGCCCAGTCGTTGACTGCGGATGTGGTGAATCTGCCGACTCTTGGGACGGCTAAGAGTGTAAGTATGAAGGTTAGTGGGCCAACGTCGGATAATCATTGGGAAGTCAATGCGTTGGCTTTCACCTATACGCCAAGGAGACTCAGGTAAATGGCAACACTCGCTGTAACAAACTCGTTCTCCGCTGGGACGACAATCGTCGCGGCGGACATGAACGAGAACTTTGACGACGTTGAAGCGTTCGTCAACTCGACACCTGGTGTCGTTCAGAACGACATCGTTGACGCCAAAGGCGACATCATCGCGGCTACGGCCGCTGATGCGGTATCCCGTTTGGCGGTGGGTACGGACACCTATGTCCTGACTGCCGATTCGGGCGAGGCAACGGGTCTGGCCTGGGCGGCGCCTACGACCGGTGACATTACCGGTGTGACGGCAGGTACAAACATCTCCGGTGGGGGGACTTCGGGGACAGTCACTGTCAATCTGGCGATTGACGCTGCCGTGGCGATGGGATCAGACGGCTCCGGCGTGGATGTGACCTTCCATTCGGACACGGCAGGCGACTACGCCCTGTGGGATTCATCGGAGGAGAAGTTGATCCTGGAGGGGACCAACGGCGCCACCGTTCTGGACATTACAGACGGCAATGTCGTGATCGGGGACGGGACGCTCACCGTCGGCTCTGACGGTGCTGGCGAGGATGTCACGTTCCATTCAGACACAGCGGGCGACGCCTTTGTCTGGGATTCCAGCGATGAGAAGTTGACGATCACCGGTACTGACGGGCAGACGGCGCTTGATGTGCCTGATGGCAACGTCACCATTACTGACACTCTCACTGTGTCTGGTGGTCTGGTTGCCCCGTTGGCGATCAACGCCCAGACCGGCACGACGTACACGTTCGTGCTGGCTGATGCTGGGAAGTTGGTCACCTCATCGAACGGTTCGGCGCAGACGATTACGGTGCCGCCGAACTCGGGGGTGGCTTTCGCCATCGGCACGCAGATCATCGTTCAGAACATTGGGTCGGCTAACGCCACGCTGGCTACGGCGGGGACTCCGACGCTCAACTCGAAAGATTCCAACCTAGAGATCGACGGTCAGTTCGCAGCGGCGACGCTCATCAAGACGGCGACCGATGCTTGGTCGATTATCGGCGCACTTGCCTGATGGCTATTCGTCCAGCCGATCACGGGATCTTCGCTAGCGCCGTCGCTGGTGGGCCTGCTGGTGCTGGTTACTTTGCGGGCGGCGGTGTTTCTGGCGCCTACCTGTCAACGGTGGATCGTTTCTTGTTTGCCAACGATTCCAGAACGACGCTGGGCACAGGTTTGGTGGCTGCCACCTACCGTCTCGCTGGGATGGCTTCTCCGACGTATGGATACTTCGGAGGTGGCCGTGACCCGTCCATAACTGACAGGGTGGTGAAGTTCCTGTTCAGCGACGACTCCCGTACCACGTTGGGAACGGGTCTACAGGACGCCACTTATGCCCTTTCTGCGTTCGCTTCTTCCACATCAGGTTATTTCGCAGGCGGTCAGGACGTTGGTGGTGCTACCGATGTCGTGGACAAGTTTCTGTTCTCTGACGATTCCCGTTCAAGATTATCGACGGCTCTGTCGGCAAACTATTGGGACTCGGCGGGGGCGGCTTCTTCAGTAGCGGGTTATGTCTTTGGTGGGCGAGGACTTGGTGGGCGAACCTCCGATGTCAACCGTTTCCTGTTCAGCAACGATTCCAACACCGTGTTGAGTACGGGTCTATCAACTGCCCGCCAAGGCGTCGCTGCGATGGCTTCCTCGGTGGCAGGTTACTGCGGTGGTGGCACCGACACCGTAGACACCGTGGACCGTTTCCTGTTCAGCAACGATTCCAGAACGACACTCGGCACGGGCCTATCGACTCAGCGCGTGTTTCTAGCGGGCATGGCTTCCACTCTGTCTGGTTATTTCGGCGGCGGTGATAATGACTTGGCACCTGTCCGCGAGGTAGCAACTGTGGACAAGTTTCTGTTCGCCGACGATTCCCGAACGACGTTGGGCACAGGTCTGTCGGCCATCAGTAAGGAACTCGCGGGAATGTCGAATCTGGGCGCATGAACATCACCGAAGCAATCGCTGAGATCCAACAGCCACGATCCCGCTTCCAGTTGGTTCACTTTGTCGTAGGCCAGCACGACACGCCAGAGATGCGTTTCTATCAACTGTGTCTGGAACTACAGGACATGGGCTACAAGTTGCGAATAGCGCAGATCGGCGTTCGCAAAGCCGAAGTAGAGATCCGACGCCTGTTGGAAACGGGCGACGAGTTGGACGCCTTGGAGGCTGAGGAAAAGCAGGTCGGCCTTGAACAGACCCGCATCGTTATGCGCGGTGCTGAACGGGAAATAGCAATCCTGACCGACCTGTTCGATGAGTCCCAGAAGTTCACCCGTGACGAGATTGAACATGCCCAGCCTGAGTATTGGCAACTGCGCCTGACCCGCCAGACGAACCTTCAACTTATGTCGGGCAGCGTTGATGCTGGTCAACTCACATCGCTTCACAATGCTGGGCTACTTGATGAAGTCGTTGCTGAACGCGAACGGCAACTCTCCAACGGCCACAAGGAGATCGCGCCATGATCTATCTGAAATGGAAACTCTCCGACGATGGCTCCTCGGGGACTGGCCCTGAGGGAACCATTGCCGACCGTGGGGGCCTTGCCGACGCAGGCTGGGCTATAGATAGTAACGGCTACCGTATCGGCTACCTGCCGCAGACCGCAGCGTTGACAGGTCTGGAAACGTGGGATGTCACCACTCAGACCGAAGCACAGGCACTCACCTTCTGCCAGCAGTTCTATGAGGACGCTGAGGTGGGTGCTGACGGTCGCATTACGTCACCACCAGACCCCGACGATGAGTGATGGATCAGCCGTCCGACATCCGCCAAGTCAGAATCCCAACCGTAGCGTTGGGTTTGATTCTGTCCGTGGCAGCGATAGTCGGCACGGTCACATGGTCCTCAGCGCGCCTGGTGGCACGCATCGACCACCTAGAAGCAACAGTGTCTTCTATTGAGCAGACGATGGACATGAATGCGTACGCCAGGACGGTAGACCTGGAGGATCTCCAGGTCACGGTGGATTCGCTCTCTGTGGCTATGCAGGATTTGGGCGACATGATTGATGATGACTGGTCGGTGGAGGACTGATGCCGGTCGTCTATAAGCCGACCCACCGGTTTGTGGGACCAAACTCCACATCTATTGAGTACGAACTTCGCAAGATTCAGGAAAAACTGGATGACCTGGAGTCGCGTGTAGCGGCTCTGGAGTCTCCGTAGGAGAAACATG
>VTLG01006584.1_pt1 | contig 12740 bp, 16 predicted proteins | sample 4694571 | NCBI WGS metagenome assembly VTLG01 (sample SAMN12604809, study PRJNA352737) | marine metagenome | biome: ENVO:00000447; feature: ENVO:00000209|ENVO:00000569|ENVO:01000036; material: ENVO:00002151; isolation source: viral sequences binned using virsorter ... | reverse complement strand
TGTCTTCATTAAGTTGACCTCTTAACTCTCGTTTATTATATCCTATTAATTCTATAATGTATTTATCATTGTCTGAAAGTGGTTCATATTTGCGGGCTTGTTTTTGAAAATTCATTTTTTTGATCCTATTTTTGGTCTTTGCCATTTTGGTTTCCCTTTTCAGTTGGTTATTATTGGATATGGGACGAGAGTTTTTTTTGATTACATTTCTCCTTTTAGTTATATTTGTATCTTGTTATATTAGGGCTAGTATCTGTTGGTTCAATTGTGCCAGATGCATCTAATTCTTCTTCCAAAGAATCTTTCACCAAACTCATATACATCATATGTCTTTGTGGGTTTGAAGACATATTAAAATCATGTCGAATTCTTTTAATTAGAAATGGGCCTTTATAAAATCTATCATATTTTTCATTACGAGGTGGTTCTGCTGAAGATGTCCACGGCAAATTAAGAATTACCTTATCTCCAGCATTTATTAGTGTATTTCCATGCACCACAATATTCACTTGTAAGGCATTTTCTAATTGCACCATTTGAGAATTTCTTCTTTGCACCCATTTATGAGGATCATATGCCATGTAAGGGCTTGTGTTATTTTCTGTTTGATGTTGAGAGTCAGAACGAGTACCACCACTAAGAGATGTTGGCATTACAAATGTTCTTGCTGGAAAATCTGATATTCGTAATCCTTTTTCATTTAATTTTATTTCACTAGCTAACGGAAATTCTAATTTTCCTGCTGTAACTCCACTAACAATGTGGGATTCATTTTCAAACTCATCATGATAATTATATGTTTTGGTTGAGTAACTTTTACTAATAATATCATGTGTTATAAGTTCTGAACCAAACACACCAGTTCTGTAATTAACAACACTATCGTTATTAGCAACTATTTCATAACTAATAACAGTTTTTAATTCATTTAAAACATCATACCCTTTACTACCAACAGGATTGGTGCCAGGAAACACCACAACATATTCTAGTTGTGAAGCATCATTATAATGGCTTGCGAGAGTTCTGAAATTAAATCCTTTCAGAGTTTCATAAAACAGGTATGTAGGTTCTCCTTTGTATTCAGAGACAGCTTGTTTCATTCCCAAAACAATAACATCTAATGGTCTTATGTTAGGAGCAACAAATTTTTTTATACCAGTAGTTGGCTCTATGTTTATTTTCTTTTTAGTGTCAATATATGCTGGATCAGTTAACATTTTCTCAACAATATTTGACCAAGTATTTGTTAAACTTTGATTAACTTTAAGTCTTTGATTTTTAATTAATTCTTGACTAACAAAATTCAATGTAAATATCTGAACGCCATCAGTAACCTTTTCCCTTTTGGATATGGAACTTACAAGAAATGCATTTTTAGAAAAATCTATGACAGCACTTTCATCCTTAAAAGTTGGTGTGCTGATTTTTAAATACAAATATTCCTGTCCCAAAATAGGGCCATGAGATGCTAAATTAACGGAATCTGCTATTGCAACTGTGCCGGAAACTGTCATAGAAAATATATCTTCAAATAAAGTCAATCCTACTACTGATGTAGTGAGGTTAACTTCTAGTCCTGATGTAGTAACGAGTTTTAATTGATCTAATTGAAATTCGCCGGCAGTTTGTATACCTTTGGCCATTATACGACACTTTCTCCCATTAACTCTTCAAATTCAGTAACAAAATCATCAATATATGCTGGGTCAAGCAATCTAATTTTTCTCTTTTTGTCTTGCAAGTCTTCTTCAAACTCAGCATTAGTAATAATAGAAGCAGTTGGATAATCAGTATTATCTGTACCAATATCTATCTTAATCGTAGTATCACCAGATGTTTGTGATATCTCATAATGGTGTGTTGCATCAACATCACTGTATTTGTCATTGATATACGCAAGATATTGATTCTGATTTTTTGGCCACTGATGATATCTGTCCGTAATGTTATTTACCAAAAGAACAACCCAATGTAATTCTGAATCAGCATATAATTTATGAGCAATTATCTCAGGACTTTCACCCTCTTTAACATCATAGGTATCATAAAGAGCAACATTTCCTTTAACTTTTGATCTAATAGCTACTCGTTTTAAAAGATTAGTAACAAGTTTAAATTGACCATCACCAACAGAGTCATATGGAATAAGAGGAAAATTTTCAAAATACATGATTAAAATCCTTGTTCTATATGGCTTCTGGTAATGATTTCAAATTCAGTGAAACTCAAAGTTAATTTGGTTGTTTGAGGAACACCATCTTCATATGCCACATATCTATCTCCACCATATTCTACATCCATTTTAGTCAAAGCACATCTTGCTATTTTATTTAGATTTGTATTCTGTGCTCCCATATGCATATATTCAATATCAAATTGGTCAGGAAATGCCATTGTTCTTGATCTTGTTACTGAGCTGCCGCCGGTGAAGTCAGCTGACATATGTCTCTTAAAATGAAGTATAATTTGTTGCACAACTTTTGCTTCAGTAGAACTTTTTGGTATGAACATAAAAGTAAAATTAAAGTTTCTTCGACCAATTCCCTCAAACATAAGTTCCATTTTTGGAGTAATGATTTCGCCTTTCTCCATTGCAAAGAGAGCGCTAGCGCCTGGAGCAGCAACATCTAGACTTTTAAGAATGGCTCTTTTTGCCCCATGTTCAAGAGTTGACATAGCATCACTAGCCACATCCCCTAAAGTATAAGCGTCACTACCTCTACCCATAAGGTCTTTGATCACCTTATGAGCGGCGCCTGCTAAAAGACCTATTTCCTGATCACCATATTTTGATTCATAACTAACTTGAACACTAGGAGGCATATAAAGTGAAATTGCGGTTTTTAATGCAACGGTTGGGACATTTTTTAAAAATATAGAGTTTGATGTTTTGTCAGCATCTGTAACTGTAGCTACATCTTCATCATAATTAAGTCCATCTATATTATGTTCTGCCCTATGTTTTGCTATAGCGTCCAGGCTAGCTCTTTTCATCGACCCTCCACCAGAAGCAGTTATTTTTTTATTAGTTTCTGCTACACGATGTCTTGCATGCTTAACTGCACCAAGCTTTGCTGGGGTAACTACTCGAATATGAAATGTAATATAATGACCTTGTTGGGGTTCTTCCCCTACATTTAATGGATAAGATAGCATTGTTGTAGAATTAAGATCGCCGGCGGGCTTGGTCTGATTGGATGGGTGGCCAGGACTGTTGTTATTTGGCGCCACTTGAACATTTTCATTATTAAAACGCGAAGTGCCCTGTTGAAGAACCTGTCTAGCTGGTGTTAAAGTTCTTGAGCCAGGATGTCGGCTCCCACGATTTCCATGACCCTGTATCCCCATTTTGATATACTCCTAAATACTATTATAACTATTTATAAGTGATGTCTTACAAAGGTCGATACATAGCAAAAAACCCTAAAAAATACAGAGGCGATTCTAGAACAATAATCTATCGTTCTTTGTGGGAACGTAAGTTTATGGTATATTGTGATACCAACAATGCTGTAATTGAATGGGGTAGCGAAGAAATCATTATACCCTATTTATCTCCTTGGGATGGTAGAATACACAGATATTTTCCAGATTTTTATATTAAAATAAAACAACATAATGGCTCCATAAAGAAGTTTGTTATAGAAGTCAAACCCAAGAAGCAATGCTCTCCACCCCCCACACAACCAAAAAGAAAGACTAAAAAGTGGTTTAATGAAGTTAAAACATGGGGTATCAATGAAGCCAAATGGAAATATGCAACTGAATGGTGTGATAATAATGATATGGAATTTAAGATATTAACAGAGGATCATCTTAACATTAGATATAAATAGTTATAACATGGCAGTATCAAAATTTATACAAGCAGTTAAAGATGAAGCTAAAGGGCGTCCAAGGTCAACTCAATGGTATAGAGATAAAATCAAAGAGTTTGGAACGCCCGGCGCTCAACAATTAATTCGGGATGGTAAAAGGGATAATAGACCCTTTTACGGTAAATTGAATATGTTCTTCTATGATCCAAAGTTTAAGAAGAAACTTCCATACTATGACACGTTTCCTCTAGTACTTCCTTTGGAAACATACAATGATGGATTTTTAGGAATAAACATGCATTACCTTCCTATACCATTGCGTGTAAGACTTCTTGATAGATTGGTAGATTTTACCAATTCAGAGGATTTTACTGCTGCATCAACAAGAATGGTAGTAGATTATAATAAACTAAAGAGTGTTAAATTAATTCGTCCAACTATACATAAATATTTATCAGGATATACTAAATCACAATTTCGTAGAATTGATGCAGACGAATGGACAATTGCAACATTGCTACCCGTACAGAGATTTAAGAAAGCTTCTGATTCAGAAGTTTGGAGAGAATCTAGGAGTATGATCTAATGGCTTTAGCTAGATTTATAGAAGGCACTGCTTTCGGTGTTCTGAATGATATTTTATCGACGTTTCATTCAGAAGATGGTTATGCAACACCAAACCGATTTGAAGTATTAATTACACGGCCTGGCGGCCATGCATCTGAAAGTAGAGAAGTCTCTATGAGATGTGAATCTATAAACCTTCCTGGCCGAAATTTAAATACTTTAACTGATACAAATATCTATGGCCCGACTAGAGAAGTTGTTGATGGAGTAACATATGCTGATGAAATTACTATGACATTTCAGGCTAGTTCTGGATTAGAAGAAAGAGTATTTTTTGAAGAGTGGCAAACACTTGCATTTGATGAAAGAACTTGGAATGTTGGTTATTATGATGATTATGCTAAATATTCAAATGTTGAAATCTATGTGTTAGATAGACAAGACAATAGACGATATGGATTGAAACTTTGGGAAGCATTTCCTAAAACCATTAATGCAACAGAATTGGGACAGGGAATTAATAATGAAATAATAAAACTTGGAGTAGTTTTTACTTTTAGATATTGGACTACTTTGGATATAGATCGTCAACGTCCAAGCTTGGCAGACAAAATTTTTGATACTATAACAACTGGTGTGGAAAGGCAAATTGAGTCAAATTTACCGAAAACTCTCACTAAATTATTTTAAAGGATGAATAATTATGGCATTACCTAAACTTAACAGTGCAATTTATGAACTAGAACTACCTTCTTCGGGAGATAAATTAAAATATAGACCTTTTCTTATAAAAGAACAAAAAATTCTTATGATTGCTCAAGAATCAGAAGATGAAAAACAAATTGAAAAAGCATTTGCTCAAATTGTCAATGATTGTGTTTTAGATGATATTGATCCATTTAAAATGCCTATGTTTGATATTGAATATGTTTTTCTGCGAATAAGAGCAAAATCTGTTGGAGAAAAAGTTAAATTGAGTCTATTATGTCCAGATGATGAAAAGACTCGTGTGAGTGTTGAAATTAATTTAGAAGAAGTTGATATACAAATGACGGATGATCACACTAATGTTGTTGACCTAAGTGAAAATATAAAATTGATAATGAAATATCCAACTTTAAAGGATATGACAGGATTTGATGCTGAGGGAGGAGTATCAAATATATTTAATATGATAAAAAGATGTGTTCATGAAATACATGATGGTGAAACAGTTTATAATAGAGTAGATATTTCAGAGAAAGAATTAGATGAATTTATTGAGAGCATGTCAACAAAAAATTTTGAAGCTTTAACTACTTTTTTTGACACTATGCCGAAATTAATTCATGAAGTTGAGGTAAAAAATCCAAAGACGAAAAAGAAAAATAAAATTCCGATTGAGGGATTTCAAAGTTTTTTCGAATAGCCCTTTCTCATGATACTTTGGAGAATTATTATAAAACAAACTTTTCTCTAATGCAACATCATAAGTATAGTTTGACTGAATTAGATAATATGATACCTTGGGAAAGGGAAATATACATCGGATTATTGATGCATTTTTTGAAAGAGGAAGAAAAGAGAATACAAGAAGAACAAAGAAAAAGAAAAGGATAAGTTAGTGGCTAACGAAGCAGTTAAAGTAAAAGAAACAACTAAGGAATACGAACTTCAGAAGTCCGATATTGTTCCTAGCACTGGCGAAGATGAGCCAACTTGGTACAACCAAACAGCGGGCGTGATGGATAAGTTTCGTATTATTCCAAGGTTAGTCATGCTTGCATACATCTTTGCTTTTTATAAATCAGTAACTTGGTTTATGCAATTACCTGATCCAACCAATTCACAGGCAATGTTTATATCCACTATTGTAGGTGCTGGTGCTGCATTTTTTGGTTTATATGTGGGTAAGTCTGGTGCATCTCTACCAAAAGGTAAAAAATAGGATAGTTCAATGGCAGAAAATAACAATAATAATAATTCTAAAGGCCTTGCAGCTCTTACAGCTGAACAACGGCAAACTAATGAGAAACTTGATCAACTTATTGAGGTCAATGATCCAACAGGAGCTCGGCAGACGGAAACAAGAAATGAAGAGGCTGCTGGTAGAAAGAAAGAGTTAAATTATCTCAAAAGTATGGCTGCTGGTATAACTGGTTTAGGAAAGCATTTTAAAGGATTTGGCGGCAAAGTTGGCCAAACCTTGAAGGGATTTTTAAAAGGTACTCTTATGGCTGCTTTCCTAATTGCTCTTCTTGCATTTCTAGAAAGTGATACTTGGAAAGAAATGAAGGAAGTTATTAAAGGGCCATTAACGACAGCATTGAAGGGCGTATATGAACATATTTTGAAACCAATAGGAAGAACATTCCAAAGACTTATAGATTTCTATAACGACCCTACTAAAAAGAATATGTTGGAGTTATTAGGCGATAAAGATACATTTATTACCATTGGAGCATTATTGTTATTGCTTGCTCCTAGAACAATGTTTGGATTATTACTTAAAGGTGTTCCATTGTTAGTTGCTGCTTTTGCTGCTTTAGGAAGACACCTAATGAGAATGATTACACCGCTCGACGACGCGCTACCTGTTGGTGAACGGGCGGCGATGAAAGCTGCGGAAAAGCGAGGAAAGCACCGACAGAAATTTGACAAAGCACGTAAAGCAGCTGAGAAAGCAGAGCTAAAAAGATTACAAGATGCGGCAGATGAAGCGAAAAGTAGAAGAGCTAACACTAGATTGGAAGCGGCGAAAAACGCAAAAATACAAGCTGCTAATGCAAGAATGGCGAAGGCCTTTAAATTCTATACGGCGACCTCTGGAACTCATATATCCCCTACTGGTCGTATGTTTCTGGATGATCCTCGTTTACGAGGTGATCCTGGCGGCAGCACCCGAAGGGCCGTCGGTGATCCTCGTTTACGAGGTGATCCTGGCGGCAGCACCCGAAGGCCTGCCGGTGAGACAGTTCAGCGAGCACCAAGGGGCACTACGTTTAGTCAATCCCGGCTCGGCCAAGGCCTCGGCACTGGCGCTCGTGTTTTCAAATCAATTGCTCTGACAGGAGGTGTATCCGCCGGTGCTAGTCTTATGTCTAGAGCAGGAAAATCTGGCATAGAAGATGTACGCAACAAACGTGTAAAAAATGCGATGAAGTTTATGAATTCGGCTAAAGGCACAAAATTTGGACTCGTATTGAAAATACTACAAAAGGTAGCATGGCCAGCATATATGGCATTAACAGGTTATCAAGCTATGGAGATTTTAGGTTCAGATGCTTCAAAAGACGATAAAGCAATAATGTTAGGATCATTATTTGGAGGATTTCTTGGTGCCATTGGTGGAGCAACACTTGGATCAATATTTGGAGCAGCAATGGGGTCTGGATTTCTCGGCATTGGAGCAGTCGCTGGCGGATTTATCGGAGGCATTATAGGAGGATTTGCAGGCTCTTATGCAGGGGAAGATTTAGGCAGATTCATAATGCAGATAGCTCTAGGTGATTTTGACAGTGTTGACCCAAATTTTAAATCAGACATGGAAACACATGGCGAAATTTTTGCAAACATGAAGCGTTTTGGTAGACAACAGAAGAACATGGGAGCAACTTTTGACGTATCTCAACCTGGCTTTGTAAGACTAATGAGTCAAACGGGTCTTTCACCAGACAAACTTAAAAGCAAATATCAGACAAGAACAGCATCGACAAGAACTCTGGCTCAAAAATTCATTGGTATGCAGCGCGGCGCCGGCCGTACTGCTCTGGCGAACAAATATAACGCTTTATTTGACGATGAAACGAGTGCAGGCGAATTTGAGAGGCTAAGAGGGGAATTAGGACAAGATGTTGAGTCAAATCCAGAACTTCGACAAGAATTTAATCAGATTGATTCAATTTTTAAGTCCCGTGCAATAGGTCTGTACGGCGGTGGAACATTCATGCCCATGACGGGAACATCTATGTTCGATCCTTCACATCCTGTTTCTAACAAATTAAATGAATTATCAGCAGATGAAGCTTATATAAATATGTTAAGAGTTGAAAAACTAGAAGAGGATGCCCTAGCGAAAGCCGCAAGAGATGCTGCGAATAATGGTAATGCCGGCACTACTAATATAATCGAAGGGGCAAAAGCTGTTGATGCTCGTACTGAAAATCATTCCCATACTTCAACTCATATGTTTCACCCAAACCCAACCCTCGCCAAGGCGATGTTAGCGAATTAATAACATAAAAAAAATCCCCTCTGATTTCTCAGAGGGGATTGCGCTGAATTAACGATTAACCATCATCAGCAAGTTTCTGAAAATAATCCATTGTATCTTCATCTGCATTATCACCAGCGGTAACAGTAACAGAAGGATTACCAGTAGTAACACTAATAGTAGGAGCGGGCTCCTCTTTCGTATCTACAAAAGTAGCTGTTGTCATAGGTTCATCTTCCATCAGAGTTGCCACATTCCCTACCGTAGTAGTACCAACAAGAACTGTATTCAAACGAGTCTTCAACTCATCATATGACTTGAAGTTAGTAGGAGCAGTAAAGTCTGCAAGAGAATGCTGTTGCTTCCACACTTCCTCAATACCATCATCATCATCAAACAGTGGAGTTGGATTTTCAAACTCTGACTTATCGTAGTTCCAAAAGCCATCGACCTTACGAATCTTCAACTTGAAGTTTGCACCCTTCCAGAAGTCAAAAGGATTGACAGCAACCTCATCAGCAAATGCAGGCTGCATTGACTCCATAATTTTATCAAAGATTTTCTTACCAAAACGGAACAGGAAAACCTTACCTTCCTTCTCAGGATGTTTCGGATCACTTACAACATAAATGTTGGAAAAATACTGCAACTTACGTTTCTGTTTACGAGCAATTTCCTTATCGGACTCTACACCAGAATTCCAGTAAGCAGTATTCATTTCAGAAACAGGGTCTTTCTGACCCAATGTGGTAAGAGAGTTTTCAATATACCACTGTCCAGTTGGGCCTTGAAATGCATGATTCCAAACTTTTACCCAAGGCAAATCTTCACCATCAACTGCTGGCAAAAAACGAATTACTGCATAACCATTACCTGTCTTATCAAGTTCTGGCTTCCACAGACGTTCATCCACATAGGACTTTTTCTCTTGGGGGGCGTTTTCTTTTTCAACTGCACCAAGCAGTTTATCCAAAGAATTAGATTTCTTCAATTGAGCTAACGACATATGTATCTCCTTATGTATCGTATGTATCGTATGTTAATTATAGTATTATATACTGTTCTGTACGGAATGTCAAGTATCTTCTTTAACAAACCGTATTCTATATAGGTCTTTGTCTTTCTCTATAGAAAGTATACCTGTCATACTATCTGTAGCCTATCGCATAATTCATTCTTAGTTATATGATATACATTTTCCTCATCAAATTTTACTTCTGAATCTACCAGATAAAATTTAATATCAGCAGGCGTGCCTGGCCAGTGCGAGTCAAATTCTCTAAATACTGCTCTCATCTGGTCACGCCAATTCTCAGGATTAAACCCTTTTGTATCAACAGGCAAATAATTATTCGTACCTTTGTAGATGTTATTTAGCGGTTTATCATACGAACTCAAATCAAATCCCATGACATAAACTTCATCTGGTAGATTCTGACATGCAAGATGTAATGCAGTATTACCAGCAGACCAACCTACAGGATAATCAATAGGAACTACATCATCGTTTTCTTCAACGTAAGTAATCCAAACACCAACATCCTTTTCCATTTTCAACCTTAGATCATCCATATCTAAGCCTGGATTCATTTTAATTGCCGTTTCAATTTTCTCTTGCAATGTAACAGGGTCTTTGCCTGATATAACACACTGAGCAGTCCTATTCTTACTTCTATGAATAAATGATTCTGGAATATCATATCCCATAAACATCATGTCTGCTACCTCTGATGGAACTACGCTCCAATTCGCAAAATGAATATTTTTAATATCACCGTATTCTGGATTATCTAAACAATATCCAGAGTCATAAATTTCTTGTTGCATACCATAATCAACTGCTACCAAATTATGAACAACCCCATCACGATAGATTGCATTACAACCCCATGTTATAACACTATTATCAAGTATGCTTTGATGACAAGGTTTAAACCATGCTCGTGACTCACCGTTACCTATGACAAGTGATTTATTCATTTCGTAAAGCCCGCCAGGAGGCCGGGAAAAGCTTTCTTGCAAACCTGTCAATGTCCCACCCAACATTCTGTGTCTCCTTCTGTGAATCTGGTTTGCATCGTAAATTACATACTCTTGCAAATGCCATCAATGTACCACTCCAATACCATTCTGTAATCAAAGACTGAGGCAAAACCATACGAGCCTGTTCTGGACATACGCCTAATCTCATCAAATATTCATATGTCCATTTTGTTCTTTTCAAAGCAGATTGATATTCATCTATTATTCTGCCGTGAGGATTTATGTCTATGGATTCATCAGAAGAACCTTGTTTTTTGTTCTCTGCTGTACCTCTCCACTCATCAGGTATATAAAACTCTGGTTCATCATCAACGTATCGTCTTGAAACTTCATTCCATGTTAAACCTACTTGGTGTTTTACCAACTGTCTAGCAACAAACACTGGTGCTTTGATATGAAATTGCATTGATGCATGTCCAAATGGGCTCCAGTGATTATGTTTAGCAAGATAATGAATAAGTTTTGTGTCACCAATATTATCAAATTCTTTATGTTCTTTTGCGAAGGACACACGAGCAGCATTGACTACTGATAAATCATTGCCCATATGGTCTATTAACTCTACTTTCATATTAATCCTATTTCAAGTCTAGCACTTTCAGACATGCAATTTTGATCCCAAGGCGGTTCAAAAGTAACTTCTACTTCACAACCAATCACTTCTTTTACATTCAAAACAGCATCTCTAACCCATATGGGTATACTTTGAGCTTCTGGACACCATGCACTTGTCAATGTCATAAGAATTTTACAATTCTTTCCAGTAGACCTTTTCAAAGGATTCCAAGTTGGAGATGCCTCTTCAAATGATATATCATATATCAATCCTAACTCATAAATGTCCACAGGCATTTCTGGGTCATACACTGTTTTAAGTTGTTCTATTACTTTATTTTTTAGCATATTATTTGTCTCTCTAATAATGGTGCCGAAGGGAAGATTCAAACTCCCGACCTGATGATTACAAATCAACTGCTCTATCAACTGAGCTACTCCGGCGAACCATTAAAAGAAACGGGGGGAGAATGACTCTCCCCCTATCCCTTACGATGCGAGGGCTTGATACCCAGCCGCAACAACAGCGCGAGAAGGCGTGCCAAGACGATACTTGCTATAAGTATCGCCGAAGCTATTCGTGCGCCTGTTAAGGTATACAGAATAACCCTGCATACGAAGAGAGCTAATCAAAGCGCGAGCATTTGCCACGTTATAACGTGACTCAATCTGCTTACCTGTTAGTTCAACTCCACTCTCTAGTGCCGCGATAACCTTTGCGGTCTTAGTTACACTTGTAGTCATAATAAAATTTTCTCCTTATATGACAAATTATAGATGCAATACTGCATCATATTCAATAGACACCATGTCTAAGGAATTAGTTGTGCCGAGATGCATTACGTCGATTTTGTGGACGATAACCTTTCGGCCATGTTGGAAGGCGAGATGCAAGTTTCTTGACTCTCTCACGCAACTCATCATTTTCCTTGGTCAACTCGGCACAATCATATTGCAACGATTTGACTTCAGCGGTCAACTCTTTGACCTCTGTTTGATGAAATGCTTCCAGAGCATTCATCATCTCTACTGTGGTAGCCATCAATTGGACTCCTCTATAAGCTTCAATAGCTGTATTCTATACTGATTCTTATCAATTGTCAAGAACCTTTTGTAATTATTCATCAATTTTTTAAGATCAAACCATATATAATCCTCTGCCAAACGATTATCCCAAGTCTTACCAAACTTTACCAATTCATCAAGAATGATAAGAGTTTCAAGTGATACTCTTTTACCAAGATATTCTTTTAAGAGAATTGGATGTTCCGAATTTTTTACTTCAAATAGTGGATTGAAATTTTTTACAAGTGGACGAATTTCATCAGTAAATATATTGTAAAAATTGTTTCTTTTTTCTTTCCACTGTTCATAATTTTCGTTACTGAAATTGGCAATATAGCCTCTTCGGTCTATAATAAAATTAGCAACTAGATAGTTCTTCAAATCTTCTTCTGAATATTTTCTGGAAAGTTTGACAAAGAATCCTCTGTCTTTACGTTTATAGAACGAGTTTCTAGGTACACGACTCTTGCCTTTATAAGTGAAAAAGTCATAATCAT
>VTLG01004868.1_pt1 | contig 12741 bp, 17 predicted proteins | sample 4694571 | NCBI WGS metagenome assembly VTLG01 (sample SAMN12604809, study PRJNA352737) | marine metagenome | biome: ENVO:00000447; feature: ENVO:00000209|ENVO:00000569|ENVO:01000036; material: ENVO:00002151; isolation source: viral sequences binned using virsorter ... | reverse complement strand
TACCATCCATCTTCCAGCATATTCACCACTTGTGACCTTTTTTACTGGATCTTCATTGATATGTTGTTTGAATGTTTTCATATTATCCTTCTAAGAGTTCTTGTTCTCCCGATTCTGCGAGCATCTTGCGGTTGGCCATATGTTCACCTTCTACATCATCTTTATTCTGGCCCCAGTAACCTACTGCATAACCATGTTCACACATCCATTTGTTTACATTTGTCCATCCTCCAAATTCATGACCATCTTCAGTACAATTCACCCATACCTCACCAAGAATTCTGCCGAATTTCCCTCGACTATCCTTCTCTGGACATCTAATCTGGATTTCTATATCATCTCTATCAGACATGACTGCCCAATGCACCCATTCCTTCAGATGTTTTTTAGATAACAGTCCGTAGACTTTTTCGTTTAAATTTCTTGTTCTGGATTCTGGTGTGTCAATACCCAAAAGTCTTACTCGACTTTCAAACCTGACATCAAATCCCAAATCAAAGACACAATCTAATGTGTCTCCATCTACTACTTTTGTTACTGCGACCACATCATAAATGTATTCACAGGGTTCATCATTCTTGTATTCAGCCATAATCTTTCTCTAGTTATAATCTTTATTTTCTCTACATCCGTGAGTTTCGTATTTTATCTGTTTCCATGTATTATTTTCTTCATTGTATTTCATCCGTATCATGTTCCCATGACTATCACAATGATGAGAATAAAGTCCTTCCTTTAATTCAAAAAATCCTGCTGATTGTAATCCTTGCAGTTTTTCTTTAGGTAAATACTGTGATGCAACTATCCATCGTTCCAAAGATACATCCATAGATGCCATCCATTGGTCATCACTAGGTCTAGTGTCTTTCCAATTTTCAGGGGGAACACCACACCCTATTAGGAACAATAATATTATCACATATTTCATATCCACAACCACGCAGCTATTTGTCCTAAAAATATGCCAATAATAATTGCAATACCAAATATTATTGGTTTTAATAATAGTTTCTTTGAAGTATTTATATGAACCTCCTTTTCAGGAAGTATTTAGGTAGGTTATTATATAGATTTATTCCTCAGCTGGTTTATTCTCTTTATTTTTAGATTCTTCTTCTTGTTCCAAATCCAATAATGCTCGTTTGTAACCAAGTGCTTGGTGAAGTTGTATTTGTAAATCTGGTATTTGTATATTCAAATTATCAATTATTTCCTGAATTTCCTTTAATTTCATTTAATTCTTTTCTCAAATTTTGTACTTCTGAAACCAGAAGAACAGTTAGTTTCTCATAATCAACATTCCTGACTACTTCCTTACCACCTTCTGATTTAGTCACAGCAAGTTCTGGTAATATCTTTGCAACATCTTCTGCAACAAATCCTAGTTGCTTACTAGAATTTCCAGCATATCGTTTACCAAAGTCTTTCCATTCATCTTTATAATCATATTGAACTGGTTTTAAACTCATTAATGCACCTTCAGGTGGAGTATATGGTTCTACATCCTGTTTGTATTCAATGGAAGAACCAGAAGAATAAAATGTTCCTGTCACTTCAAGTTTGTAGCTTGGAGTGGTATCCCCAATGCCAACATTTCCTCCATCAAGTATTGTCAGTCTAGTAGTTGTAGGATGAGAATCTTCTCCATTACCTGAAGATTGTTGAATTTCAAAAGTTCCACTTGCAGTATAGTTGTTTGCTATACCCCAATTTCTCTGATTTGGCCCTCCTGCTCCTGTTTGGTACATCCGATAGTAGACTGAATTACTTGTTGTACACATACGAACACCAGTAGAATTTGTTCCTGTTTTAATATGAAGTGGTGATAAAATATTAGTTGTTGACACTCCCATACCAACCCAACCACCACCTGTTACTTGAAAATTACAACCATTACTAGAAACAGCATGAATTAAATAATTACTCACTCCAGATGCAGCTGGAACATTAATATGCATACCACCTAAATCACCCCAACACATACTTACCTGACTATCAGTATCATAATCATTTTTAACAATAACTGCCCAATCAGAGGCTTGAGTATGTGTAAGCCATTGTCCAACAGCTAATGACATCTCACCTTCATACCAGTAACCTTCTTTGGATATTTGAACTAACTTACCAAGTTCATCACTCCATTGGTATTCTACTGAGGTATTAATCCATTGTTTTCGATTAGTATTAATCATCTATTTCCTCCAATACGAATTTATATTTTTTACCAGTATGTTCATTTTTAATTGCAAGATATTCTTCTTCCTCCCAAATAGTATAGTGTCCTTTATTTACTGGACTTTTAAGAATTAAGTCACCCGACTGAATTGAACCAGCTACTTTAAGATTATTAGTTATGTCCCATGTATCATCTGCATCATCGAATATTAATGAAGCTTGTGTTACTCCATTTCCGCGATATATAGAGATACCACTTGTGGTGGCTGTTGCTGTATCTGGACTTCCCTGAGTAGTGTTTAATTGAAGTATATTATCTTCAACTTCTACTGTCTGTGTATTAATTGAAGTTGTTGTTCCGTTGACTGTTATATTTCCTGTAATAGTAAGATCATCTTCTAAAAGTTCTGATGTTACTTTATCTAGTGCCATTTTTTATTTTTATTATCCGTTGTTATTATATTTATACATTTAAAGAATACTGTTTCCTTGACTTCAATCGTGAGATGAGTCTACCATCCTCATACACCTCAACATTCCTTCCCTCCGATTGTAATTTTTCTGCATAACGATATGCTGATTCCTTGTTACCTACATACTTTAATCCATCGCTAACTTCCACTTGCCAAGTAGATAACTGGTACATGAAGGTTTTTCCCTTTTTCTATAGTGAGAACACTATTATTTATGAAAATTGAAATCTTGACTTAATTGTATCTTATGTCACTTTTGTCTTTGGGGTAAATTTCTTTACTCATAAGTTCTTGAGAAAGTTTACCATATTTTAGTTCATTATCTAATACTTGTATTTGGTCTTGTTCTAAATCTAAGACTAGTATTGAATGTTTAATACCAGCCCTTACTCCTTTTCTATATGTAAAATTAATGACTATTGCTAAAATAATAATATAACCTAAAGTCCACCAATCCATTATGATCTATCCTTTTTCTTTAATTCGTTTGCAATCCATGCGGATGCAATATCATTCTTTACTGGTGATGATATTGCTCGTCTGATATGTTTAGTACTTATTTCCAACATATCTTCTTCTAATCCATTGTTATCTACAATGAAGAAATTTCCTGGCCCAAAAAAGTTCTGAAACTTACCCATATTATTCTGGACATCCTGCCAACTTTTCTTTACTAATTTAGGTTGTACTGAACGGGCTCTTTGTTCATTTCTGTGGAGTGCAACTTCTAGTGAGGTATTAACAAAAACCATTGAGGTTTCATAACCAAGTTGTTGTAACATTTGTGCTTGTTTTGCAACCTTATCATATACATGACCAGTACCATCTATAAGAATTCCTAAACGACCTTGAACTGCATGAAATTTCTTTGATGCAGTTACCTTCTTTGCTCTTAATCGTTCTACATCTCTTTTTTCGGTTTCTGATTCAGGCATCTTTAAGGAAAGACCTTCTTTTTTCAGAAATCTTTCAAATGGTGCATCAGAGTTAATCATTTTCAATCCTAAACCACCAGTAGTTTTATTGGCAATAAAAGACTTACCAGACCCAGGCCCTCCGGCCATGAATACTGCCTTGAAAATATTGGGATCGTAAACTCCCTCTTTCATAAATTGTTCATATGATTTCTTCATATTCATATTTATAATTACGATATTCCTTTAGTTTTTGTTTTCATAGTTTTCTTGGAATTCTTTAATCCTATATCCTCTAACCCATGAGGGGGCTGTTTATATTGTAAATTTTTAACAGGAAGTGCTTTTTCTACTGAATCTTTCATTATTGTTAAAACCATTTTATGTAATTGTTCTGTAGGATGTACGTTGTGAGCCAATTGAGTAATTAAATACCTACCTGACAATAGCGGATCCATTGCATCTTTAGCACTTAATCCCGCCATTGGTTTGTTCGATGGGATCATAACATTAATTACATCTCCCACTTTAATATCAGTATCACCATATATTTCAATTTTTAAAGTAAAATATTCTTGTTCTAATTGTCTGGATCTTCCCTCTTGTAGCCATTCTTCTGCATTATTATCTGTTCCTTCAGAATGTAATTGGTCACTTGCAGTAGGATGTACAAATACTTTTGAATTTGAATATTCAGTAATAGTTTTATCATCAATTTTGGCACCAGATATTAAAGACCCTACATTTTTATTTTCTTGCATTAATAATTGTCTTGTATTAAATCTATCCTTTATATAATCATAATCAAATTTTTGAATGTTCTTATTAAATATATCATGATAATATAAAGTAGAAGCAAAAAATCCATGTCTAGTATTGAAAAAACTATTATTATTATCTTCAGCTTCCCAATGTAAAATAGTATTTAAAGTTACTTCAGGATCTTTATTTGGATTTCCACCGGCCTGTGGTGGTTCATATTTGTAAGTTCTTTTATGTGGGATATTTAATTTTCCTTGTTGTCCTATTAATGTGTCTATAGAACGAAAATGATAACCTTCTGAATTTTCAAAAAATACAAAATGAGGAGAACCTTCAACATTAACAGCCTCCTTTCTTAACATTTCTATAGCCTTAAAGGGATTTATATTAGGAATTACATATTTTCTAAGATTTTTAGTTTCATCAATGTGTATTGATTTATTAGTTCCTAGAAACTTCTTATCTTTTAATATTTTAGTAACAATAGAACTTATTGTTCCAGAAAAAGATGATGATACTTTTACTCTAAGATTTTTATAATGTTCAAGAGTTGTCCAACTTAATAGAAATGTTTGTTCTCTATCTGTTGTTTGAAATCGTTTTTCAACACTTATAATTATTGCATGATAATCGTTAAAATCTAATGCGTTAGCATGGCCAGGAGTTCTTAGTTTAAGTAATAATCTTTCCTGACCTTGCAATGGTAAGAGTTCTGCAACACCAGAAGAATCTGAAAGTAATAGACTTCCAGTAATATATGGTGTTTCAATACTTTCGTATATGTTAATTTGTGAAATTTGGTCTATGACATTTACTCTTAATCCTGAACTTCCTACTATTAATGCTCCGTCAAGAATAAAGTCACCCGGCCCCTGTAATCGTTCTCTATCAGACATATGTTATACCAAAGATTCAAATTCATCTACAAAAAATCCAAGATAATCGTTTCTTAATAAATCTATACTTCTTTTTGCATCATTTTTTGCAACTTCATACTCATAATTAGTAACAGTAGTTGCTCCAGATGTTCCTTGTGGAACTTGAATTTTTATAGTAGTATCACCAGATGATTGTGCAATTTCATAATGATGTACTTCAGATAATTGTGCATCTGTATATTTGGTCTGCACATATTTTTGTAATTGTCTAGTAGGTTTAGGCCAATCATGGTATACATCAGACACATCATTTAATATCATAACTATCCAATGATAATATGGACTGCCATGATGTCTATCTGCAACTATTTCAGGAGTTTCATTCTCCTTAATATCATATGCATCTAGCATTACAATTTCTTTTTTCATATTTACACGAATTCGTATTCTAGATAAAATATTAGTTACGAGTTTTGCGTTTCCATTTCCTTTAGGATCATATAATAATGGTGAGAAATAACTAAAATATGACATATTAAAATCCTGCTACTACATCGTCTTTTGTTAAAATCTTTGTTTCTTGGAAATCAAGTTTCATATCAATTTCTACAGGGGGAGCTCCATTTCTACCATCAATAGGTCTGAAAGTTTGATAACCATTTGGAGTATAGTTTAAATCTAAGTTTTTTAATACACAAGTTGAAATTTTATTCAACCAAGTATTCTCATCACCCCTAAACATATAGAAAAGATCAAATTCCGCTGGTACTACATAATATCTTCCATAGTCACCATCTCTAGGTAACTCAGGTAACATATAAAATCTAAAAGTCTTTATAATCTTATGTACTTCTTCTAACTCTTTCACACTCTTAGGTGTAAATTTCCAAGTATACGAAAACTGTCTGAATGCAACTCCTGTAAATGTAGTTTCTAAGAAGTTGTTCATTGCACGATTTGAAATTTTATCATATCCTGCTAATGCATCTCCACCCAAACCAGCAGAAAGTGCTTTTGCAGCTCCTCTACCTACTGCTTGTTTAATTTGTCCAAGTACGCCAGGGAGTGCTTCAAGAACTGCTCCTGTTTTTCCAATTTCTCCTGCTCTATCTATTGTATTTTTTACTCTAGCCGCACCTTCTGTAATATTTCCACCCAATTCTGTATCTTTCCATAATGAAGCAGTTTGTTGCATTATTGCAGGAGGCATATACAAAACTATAGCATCAGAAGTTCTAACTGTTCTATCTGTTTGGTTTAATGCTTTAGAAGAAGTACCTTGATGTGCCTTTCTATCTATAACTTTATTTGATTGTCCAGGCGACCAAGTATTTCCTTTTGTATCATATTTTCCAACTTCTCCTGTTGATTCAGATACAGCAGTAAACCCCATTAATTGTCGTTCTTCAGGTGATAATTTAGAACCAAATACTCTTTGATCTCCCTCTGTTCCAGCTCCACCTACTCTACTATATTTGGATCTTCCAGTATTAGGTACATTAACGTAAAACATCATGTAATGTCCTAAATCAGTTCTTGATTGAATGTCTATAGGATATTGAAGTGTAGAATATGACCATTTATCGGTAACTTCCATGTGTGCCAATGGTGCAGTTCCATGTGATATTCTAGATGGGGGAGTAGTATCAGCACCTTTTGTCTTGGGGCCCAATCCCATTCTCCTCATGGATTGTGCTATAAAATTTTGCATAAATATTCCTGTGAAGTATTTTTAACTATTTATATGTCTTACAAGGGTAAATTTCACCCCTCGAATCGAAAAAAATACAAAGGGGATATTAATAATATTATTTATAGGTCATTATGGGAACGCAAGTTCATGGTCTACTGCGATGAGAATGATGACATTGTAGAGTGGGGGTCAGAAGAACTTGTAGTTCCATATTTGTCACCTTTAGATCGTAAACGACATAGATATTTTCCCGATTTTTACATTAGAACAAAAAATGGTGATAAGTTCATGGTAGAAATTAAACCAAAGAAATATACCAAACCACCTAGAGCAACTAAAAGAGTTACTAAAGCCTATATGCATGAAGTTAAGGAATGGGCAAGGAATCGTGCAAAATGGTCAGCTGCACAGGATGTGTGTAAAAAGAACGGATGGAAATTTTTAATAATAACAGAAGATCACCTTAATACGACTAAATATATACATGGCAAGTAAAATAACAACAGACTTTTTAAAAACAGTAAAGGCTAGAAGTAAAGATGCAATGTCTTGGTTTAGAGATATTGTTAAAAAAACTAGGTATGCAATTCCTGGCAAAGTGGGTAGAAAAGAACTTATGAGTGATAGAAACATAGGTGAATTTCTTACACCAAAAATTGGTAGAATGTATCTGTTTCAATATGATGCTAAATATAAAAATATATTACCATATTGGGATAGATTTCCTCTAGTGTTTCCGTTTGATGTGTTTTCAGATGGTTTTTATGGAATTAATATTCATTATCTTAATGTTGAAAGTAGAATTAAATTAATGACTGCACTTATGGAAGCTCATGGAATTTCAGGAGAATTGAATGACAAATATTTTATGAAATTAAGTTATACTGTTATAAAGGATTTTAAACCAGCAAAAGAATGTATTAAAAGATATATTAATAAAGCTGCACACAGAAAGTCACCATTTTATGGTATTGCAGGAAATGATTGGAGTTATGCAGCTGCATTACCTCTACAAAAATTTGTAGGGCCACAGCCATGGTAATTAATTAAAAGGAAAAATATGGCAATTTTTAGAAAAGGTGTTAAAATTGGAAATAAGGATATAAGGGTAAGTGGTATTACCAAAGAAAGAGGACAAGGAATCCTTAGAAAAATTGGTATTATAGATGATGGTAAGGGTAGAGCAAATTTTGAAAAAGATGCAAAAGGAGAAATGCAGACTATCCGTACTGTCGTTGCAAAGGCAGAAGGATTTACTCTCCCTGTTAATTTTAAAGTATCATTCCAAAGACCTAAAGGTATTTCTCAACAAACTGAAGAAGAAAATGGCGCAAGAGCAGGTGCAAATTATGGCAAAGTTAAATTTGGAAGTTTAGATTGGCAAACACATATTATGAATAATTCTACCACAGACGAATTTGAATCTAGATGGTGGGCTGCTCAGAGAGTATCAAGTATGGATTGGAATCCTACAGGGTCAGATAAAAATAAACAAAAAAGATCTGAAAGTAAAATTAATCTTTTTTGTAGTAAAGTAACAATACCAGAGAAAAATATTACAGCTGGTTTATATAGACATTATGGTGCTAGTTTTGCATATCCACAATCTGTAACTCATGGTACACTTACTACTACATTTTATTGTGATGGTACAATGCATATTAAGAATTTCTTTGATGCCTGGCAAAAATTAATTTATAACGACCAAACAGGAAATTTTAATTTTTATGATGAATACATATCAGAATTTGATATATTCACTCGTACTACTATGGCACAAGGTGCAAAATTAAATACAGATGAAGAAGATACATCTCTTTTTGGAAAAGTTCAAAAGGCAAGCACTTCTCTTAGTAATAATATACAAGCAGCTACAAATAAACTTAATGAAGTAACAGGAGTTGATGGCCCTAGATCTGGTACACAATATGGAACTGAAAAACTTCCACAAATAGTTTTTAGAGAAAATTATGGAGTAAAAATATTTGAATGTTGGCCTTCCATTGTGGGAGGAATTGAACTTTCACACGAATCAAGTGGAATTGCAACATTTGATGTAACATGGCAATACTCCAAATGGAATCCCTTTAAAATGGGTAATGTGGGTAGACAAAGAATTAATCTGGCAATCGGTGAATTTAGAAATGAGAAATCTGGTTTTCCATTTATATCAGATTTACCACCAGAGCTGTCTGGCCCATTAACTGGAGCAATAGGTCAAGGAATAAATACTGGCCCATTATCAAAAGCTTCAAATATAGTTGGATAATTTTAACATTAAAATAGTGAGAATATTATGACTTTACCAGTAATTAATGCCCCTGAATATAGGCTAAAAGTTCCCTCAACAGATGAGGAAATTAAATACAGACCATTTCTTGTAAAAGAAGAAAAACTTTTATTAATGGCACAAGAAACAGGAAATGAAAATGAAATTTATGGTGCCATTAAAAAATTAATCGAACAATGTTGTTATGATGCAGTTGATGTTGAAAAAATGCCATTATTCGATTTAGAATATATTTTTCTACAGATTCGAGCAAAATCTATCGGTGAAGTATCGACAGTTCAAATAACTTGTCCAGATGATGAAAAAACTAAAGTCAAAGTAGATATTGATTTGACTAAAATTCAAGTTCATATGGATGAAAAACATGATGCTAGAATCCAATTAACAGATGATATTGGACTTCTTATGTCATACCCACATTTGGGAGCTGTGAATATGATACAAGCTGGAGATGAGACTAAACAAATGGAAAATATGTTTGAGATGATTTATGACTGTATGTATCAAATATGGCAAGGTGAAGAAACTTTTGATGCAATGGATTATAGTAAAAAGGAAAAACAGGAATTTCTGGAAAGTTTAAGTCATGAACAATTTGAAAAAATTCAAACTTTCTTTCAGACAATGCCTACTGTTAAACATGAGATAGAAGTAGATAACCCAAAAACAGGGGTAAAATCCAAAATGACACTTGAGGGTATGAACTCTTTTTTCTAGTAGCCCTCTCTCATATGAATCTGGAATCCTATTTTGAATATTCTTTCCAGATGATCCATAATCATAAATGGAGTTTAACAGAAATTGAAAATATGTTGCCTTGGGAGAGGGATATATACATCTACAAAATGGAAGAATGGATTAAAGAAGAAAATAGAAAAACTGAAGAATATAACAGAAAACAACAAGGAAGATAAACCATGGCCGAACAAGATCTAGACCTATCTCAAATATCCTCAGAAAAAACCGCAGCATCTTCTGATTCTAAATTAGGAAATATTATTGGTATTTTGCAAGGTCAAAATACAATAACGGATGAAGTTAAAGAAGAAACAAAAAAGACACGTTCTGATTTAGGTAAACAGCATAATTGGAAGAAAACCGCAGACAAAGAAGAATCTAAAAAATCAGCATTGATTGCAGCTTCTTTAAATATGATAAAATCTAGTTCCAAATATATGAGTGGTATATTGAAGGGTATGGATTTGAGAGCATTGCGTGCAATGAAAGATGCAATGAAAGAAAAGATGGGAGCTGGGTGGCAAGGTATTAAAAATGTTGCAAGCAATCTAACAAAAACTACTAAAGATATAATGGGAGCCCTACTAAAGGGTCTAGGATTAGTTGCTCTTTGGTGGCTATTAAGTTGGTTACAAAAACAAGATTTTCAAAAATTGTACACAGATATAAAAGGGTTCTTTGAAAACTTTCAAGCAAGAATTACAACATGGATAAATGATTTAAGAGCATGGATGGCTGGTTCTACTATCGGAAGTCTTGTATTGTCTTTAGTAGATGCACTTATTGAATTTAATGGTTTAATAGGGGGAATTGTAACGACTGTTTTAACTTGGAAAGCTGTAGCATGGATTGCAAATTTTGCTGGATCATCATTAAAACTCTTATGGAATGCATTAAAATTAATATTTGGTGTAGGTGGTCTTATTGGAGGGCTTGTAGTTAAAGTTACTAAATGGACAACAACTTTAATGTTTGGTGAGGGGGGAGCATTAAGAAAGTTATGGTCTGGTATTAAAGCAGTTTTTGGTCTAGGTGGAACGATTGCTGGACTTGTAGGAAAAGTAGCAACTTGGGCAACTGCTGGATTGTTTGGTGAAGCAGGCCCGTTGACAAAATTATGGACAAATATTAAAACATTTTTTGGTTTTGGTGGTCAATTATCAAAATCGCCTGGATTTTTAAGAACTGCTGAAGAAATGGTAGACCTGAAGTTTACTAAGGAGGGCCCCTTAGCAAAACTGTTTCGTAATATAAGATCGATTTTTGGTGCAGAAGGAAAAATTGCTCAGTTCTGGACATCTATAAAGGGAGGGTTGACATGGTTACAGACTGCAGCTAAAGAATCTGCTATTGGTAAATTTATTGCTAGTATTGGTGCAGCTTTTGGGCCAGAGGGTAAACTTGCAAGTGTAGGTACATTCTTTACTGAAAAATGGAATAAAATTAAAGGATTCTTTAGTACAGGAAAAGAAGGTGGGCCCATATCAAAAATTATGGGATTTTTTGGAAAAATATCTACTAGTATAAGTGGTGCTTGGACTAATATGAAATCTGCAAAATGGTTTACAGGATTGCAAAAAGTTTTAACTGGAGCCAAAGGTGTTGTAGGTGCATTATTGACTCCTTTAAGATTTCTCTTAATGCCTCTTACATGGGTATTAGGTATAGGTGCAGCTGTTTGGGGATTTGTTCAAGGATTTATGGGTAAAGAAGGTGTCAAGGATGAAAGATCTTTAGGTACAAAAATTATGGATGGTCTGAAAGGTGCATTTAGAGGGTTATTAGATTTCTTTGTAATTGACTTGGTTATGATGGTTCAAGATGTTATGAATTGGTTTGTTGATAAGTGGAATAATAGTGTGTTTGGAAAAGTTAAACAGTTTGGTAAATTTACTTTTGGTGAAGAACTTAGGGAATCTACAGATAAAATGTTGGAGCCTTCTCAGGGAAGTAAATTAGAAGTAAGAAAAGCATCCCTTAATGTCGATGATCTATTAAAGGAAAGTGGTGGTAAATTAGAAGATAAGGCAGGATGGAACACTGGCGATAAATTTGTAATGTCTACAGAACAATTTGGTGCTATGGTAGATAAATTAGGTATAGGTGGTCTTGCACAAGTTCAAGAAAGATTAATGGAAATGGATGCAAATAAAAATGTTGACTTGATTAATAAAGATGCACTTATTGCAAGATTACAGGAAGAAGTTGCGGAAAGAGCAGCTGCTGCACAACCACAAATAATAGATGCTTCGCAAAATATTAATAATAATTCAAGGAGTCAGCAAACGATAGCAGCTAATCCATCGAGTACTGACCCCTTATCAAGCAAAAATCAACTTTCAGACAAACAACAATAATTAAGCTGTTGCTAACTTCTCAAAGTAGTCCATAGTATCAGATGCTCCTACTGGTTTTCCACCATCAAATGGAACTTCTTCCAAATCAGATGCAACTTGTTCAGCAGTACGATTGTCTGTTGACTCACCCAATACACGTTCCATCTTTTCCTTCAACTCTGCATAAGACTTGAAGTTAGACTCCTCATGAAAGGGTTTCAAGGGATACTCTGACTGATAAACCTTTTCAAGTTCCTCATCAGAAGGTAACAGTTGTGTTACAGCCTCAAACTCAGACTTGTCGTAGTTCCAAAATCCATCTACCTTACGAATCTTCAACTTGAAGTTTGCACCCTTCCACAAATCAAATGGATTGATTGCTTGTTCATCATCGAACTGAGGTTGCATTGCCTCCATAATCTTGTCAAAGATTTTCTTACCAAACTTATAAAGGAAAACTTTTCCTTCATTCTCTGGATGTT
>VTLG01002022.1_pt1 | contig 12741 bp, 15 predicted proteins | sample 4694571 | NCBI WGS metagenome assembly VTLG01 (sample SAMN12604809, study PRJNA352737) | marine metagenome | biome: ENVO:00000447; feature: ENVO:00000209|ENVO:00000569|ENVO:01000036; material: ENVO:00002151; isolation source: viral sequences binned using virsorter ... | reverse complement strand
AAGATTTAGCAGATGAAAAAGACAAACCTGGGGCTGTAAGTGAAGGCCATGGTTTAGGTCAAAAAGATTTAGATACTATAGAAAGTTTAAGAAACCAAATAGAACAGGGATCATTAGATAGTAAAAAAAGAGATGAATATGTAAAAGTTCTTAATTTCTTAATTAAATCAAATATACTACAAGATAAAACAAAAGATTTATCTAAAGGTAAAGTTAACGAAGATATTAAAGATTTTGAAGTTGATGATGCTGTAATGGAACTTAGAAATATAGTTGATGAAATAGAACAAAAAGCAGATGAAGCTAGAGATATAGTTAGAGATATATTCCCTAATGAATTAAGTAGATTAGATGCCTATGGTGCATTTAATGCAATGTACTCAGCTAATAGATATGATACTACATTAGGTAAATTTGTTGATAGATTAGAAGAAGAGGGATATGAAATTGAAGATGGAGTAGCTTATGTAAATGAGGGTCATATGATGTCTATGGATGATTTAGATGTAGGACATATAGATAATGAACCACATATGCTTAAAAAAGAATTAGCTAGAGCAGGCCAAATGGTACAAATGCTTTATAGAGCAGTGGATAAATATGATGGCCAAGGTGAAGTTGATTTTCCACAATGGTGGCAGAAAAAAATTATACAAGCGAACGCTATGCTAGATAGTGCTTTTGATTATATTGATGGTGAAGAAATGGTAGCTAAAATAGATGCTATGATTGATAACATGGATGCAGTTGAAGTAGATATTGATGTAGTAAGTGAGGAAGAAGATGTTAAAAAAAGACTTGAAGCTGAAAAAGCAATTAGACAAACTTTAAAAGATGAAGGTGGAGCTGCTGGTTTAAAACCATTAGTTAAAGCAGTAAAAAAATTCGGATTTAATAAAGATGAAGTAGTTAAATTACTTAAAAAAATAGTTAAAGTTGATAAACATAAACATGGTGACTACATTTTAACACCTATAAATGAAAAAGAATTAACTAAAAGTGATAAAAATTCCCTTAAAAAAATAGAAAAGGAATTAAGAAAAGCATCACAATCACATAGATCCCAATCTAAAGCATTAGCTAAATCTACTAAAGCTCATAAATCTCAAGCTGATAGAATAAGTAAGTTAGTTAGAGAAAAACTAACCAAAAAATCAGATGTAGGTGATTTTGTAGATGATTTTACTAAATCAAAAGCTAAACAATTTAGAGGTAAATCAAAGAAAAAGAAAAAAGAAATGGCTGTTGCAGCTTATCTTGCTAAACAAAATGCATAATGAAGCCATCAGAATTAAGAGAAAAAATTAAAGTACTTGTAAAACAAGTATACAAGGACAAATCAAAGGTTGATGATGCAGCAATTGCTTACGATGAGTTAACTAAATTTCCTTTACTTAAAGATGTTATAGTTGATCTACTCACTGCAGATTTTGATTCATTTTTAGAAGATATACAATGGGTTTCTCCAAGACCTACTGTATTTAGAATTGTTTTATTAAACGGAGAATCATTTCTTTTAATGTATACTGAAAGAAGTTGGATTGCTACTGTTGAAGGTAAAAAATATTATCTTCTTAACTTAGATGAAGAAGAAAATTGTGCTTTAGCTATCGGCCGCATCTTACAATATGGTCCTAAAAGTGGTGCAGAAGTAGAAGGCGAGGAAGAAGCTGCTGCTGAAGAAACACCAGAAGCAGAGGATGAAGTAGATGTTAACGTTGATGTAGAGGCATAATGGATATATTTGATAAATTTTTCATAAAAAACGCTTATAAATTTCCTAAAGGGTACCCAGATATGGATAATCCTAATGATGTTGCTTTACTTGAATCATTAATTAGTGATAATATAGGTGAAAAATTTAATTTAAAGGAAGCTTCAGTTACTTCTAATACAAAAAAATCAATTGAAAAAATATTAAATTCCGAAGAAGGAAAAAAAGCGGGTTTAACTAAAATGGCTAACCCTGTTAGAATTGGAAATAAACAAAAAATATCAGGAGAAGAATTTATTGATATAATTAAAAAAGTACATGTTATAGATAATGTTGAAGTAGAAGGACCTAGAACGGGTGATAATAAAAGTGGTAAATTTAATCTATATAAATTTAAAACAGAAGATGGTAATGTAGCTATGTATTTGGCAGGTGGAGGAAATGAGGGAGAAAAATATGAACAAGATTTTGTAAGTCAAGCAAAATCACTTGCCGGAGAACCAAACAATACATTACCAGTAAGATTACAAACTTTATATAAGGGATTAGGAATAGATAACTCAGAGTTATCCCCTGATGATATTTCTTTTGCGGGCGCTACAGATACAAAACGTAGTTTAAATTTTGAAGGGCCTAAGGATATAGGAAGAATAATCTCAGATTTAACTATTAATTATAAAGGAAAAGATTATTATATATCCTTAAAAAATAAAGCTGGATCGGGAGTATATAGTGGAAAAAATATACCATTTTTTGTTTTTGAAGATGGAGTAGTAATTTATGACTCTAGTAAAGATAGTGTAGCTCCTGCTATTGATATTTTATTTAATATATTCAATATTGATAGAGAAAGAACAGCACAGGGTATAAATAATTACATTAACCAAACAGGTGAAATTGATAATTGGTCTGAAGTTGATATTAATGACGATAAATTTGAAGCATTTTTAGCCTCATCTGTTGGGTATGGTTACTATTATGTAAAAGAAATAAAAGGAGATGATGTAAAAGTTGTCCCAATACTTACATCTCAAGATGCTTTAGATGCTGTAGGACAAATAACGAAAGCAGAAATAAAATACCCTGGAAAGAATACTAAAAATATTAGTGTTAAATTACAAGCTGATAGCCCATTATTTGGACCTTCTCAGTATGATGTTGTTGGAAGAAACACACAAGGCAAAATATTACCTATGTCCTTAAGAATAACTAAAACTAAATAATATTTATAATTATGAGCTGTAAATGTGGATGTAATACTTGTGAGACAATAAAAGGTCCTTTACTTACAGAAGGTAAAGTAAAATCTTTATTGTCTGAAGAATTAAATTATCATATTGATAAGAATATACCTTTATTTGAATCAGTATTTAGAATTGGGTCTAATGCTCATCTTAAACTAATTAAAGAAGCTAGGAAATTATATTCTAGAAATGTAATCGATTTATCGGAAGATGATAAACATATAATTAATACTCATTTAGGTGAATTTGCCTTATTTGAAGGTGAAGCAGTTCCTTTAGATTTACCTATGTTAGAAGCAGAATTTAAGGGTAAAGATGTAAAATTAAATAAACCTAAAAGAGGGGGTCCTAAAGCATATTATGTTTATGTAAGAGATCCTAAAACAAAAAGAATTAAAAAAGTTACTTTTGGATCGGGAGGTTTAAAAGCTAAAATTAGAAATAAAAAAGCTAGAAATGCCTTTTCGAAAAGACATAGATGTCCTGAAAAAAAAGATAGAACTAAAGCATCTTATTGGTCATGTAATTTACCAAGATATGCCTCAATGTTGGGGTTAGGTGCTAATATGAACACATTTTGGTAAAATTATAAATTTAAAAACAATGAGTATTTTAGAACACAAAAGAAAAAAAGCAAGAATGTGGTTTGCCCATAGAGGGATAAACCCAGATAATACATTTATTAACCCAGAGGATAGACAATTTACAAAATTGGATTTTCCACCTATACCAGTAGAATATGAAAATGGATTTTCTACTCAATGTCAAATAGATATAATTTCATTTTTAGTTTACTGTCACGTTACAGTATTATTTAATGATCCAGTATCAGGAAATGAATGGAAATATGAAGGTGGTTCTGGTGGACTAGGTGGTGGAGATATTTCAGCTGAAGGAATCATTACTTATGGTAACTTAGATGTATTAACTAAAGCAACTACTTTTGAAGTATCTTTTATAACTGTAGATGGAGGTGGTACTCAAGTATCTTGGGGATCAAGTGGTAATGCTTTCGCTGCTGGTGTAGGAGATGGATTTGGAGTTTTTGGAGGTAGTGGTGGTTGGACAAATGTTGGATAATGCAACCCTATAAAGATAGTTCTAATATAAGAAGTTTCTCTAAAAATGTCAAAAAACTAGAATTGGTTTGGCATAAAGATGATGAAGATAGAGATATAGAAATATTAGAAGGTAAAGGTTGGCAAATGCAATTTGATGATGAATTACCTTTTGATTTAGTAAAAGGAGATCATATATTTATAAAACGACATCGTATTCATAGAATACTTAAAGGTGTAACTGATTTGAAAATTAGAATAAATGGATAATTTCGATTTAAAAAAATATTTAGCGGAAGGCAGATTATTAAAAGAAGATTTTGAAGATTTTCCAAATCAAAAATATTATGATTTATTAAATGATTTAAGAGATGCGGGCCTTTTAAATAAATCCGGTATTTCTGGCTTACAATCAAAATTTAACTTAAGTAAAGAAAAAGCAAAAGAAATATTTGATGAATATTTAAAAGATTTAGAAGCAGAACAACCAGATGCATTTGATTTTTTTATGAGAGATTTAAATGAAAGACAATTTTTTGACGATAAACAATTAGCAAATGATATTTTAAGAAATCAAGCTGATGTTGAAAGACAATTGGGTACTGAATTAAAAGATTTTAAATTTAGGGGTGATGACAGAGTGTTTACTGCTGTTGATCCTGAAGAGTTTACTGTTTATGCTTTTAAATATAGAGATGAAAGAGATCCTAAGTTTCCTTATAAAGATGAAGAACCATTTTTATCAGATGAAGGATATAAACCCCAAATAATAAAAGTAGATGGTAAAAAAGTTGCAGTAACTGTAGGAAATATATAATTATGAAAGAAAAATTTTGTATTGCAATTTGTAAAATAACATTCAACAAAGTATGTATTGGTTGGTGTAAAACCAAATGCTGTAAATAACATATAGACTGATTCATAGCCAGTCGATTTATTAAAAAATTTATAGGAGCTGTGGCCCAACATTTGGAGCCACAGCTTTTTTTTCGTATATTAATGTGTAAAACTTGTATTAAATGAATATAGTAATAATTGGAGCAGGTGTAGCAGGTGTTAATGCTGCTACAAAATTAGTTGATAATGATTTTAAAGGTAAAATCACTATTATAGATATGGGATTAGATCCATATTTAAGACCATATGAAGAAGTAATGACAGGTTATTTAGGTGCAGGTGGTTGGAGTGATGGTAAATTAACTTATTCTACTCAAATTGGAGGACAATTATCTAAATATGTAGGTGAAGAAAAAGCTATGGAGCTTATGAAGCAAGTAGTAGATAATTTTAGTAGATTTCACCCTCACCCAGAACAAATAATATTATCAAACCCAGATAAGGAACCAGATTTTATTAAACCATATTTTGGTTTAAGATTATTTCCTTGTTGGCATATTGGTACTGATTATCTACATGAAATAGGTAAAAGTTGGTATGATTATTTAGTTAGTAAAGGTGTTAAATTTCATTGGGAACATAAAGTTTATGATATTGATTTTGATAGTCAAATTGTTGAAGTAAAAGAAAATGGTACTAAAAATATTTTTGGTTTAGAATATGATAAACTTATATTTGGTGTAGGTAAGTCTGGTATTGATTTTACATCTGAAATAATGCAAAAATATAATTTACCAACAGAAGAAAAACCAGCTCAAGTAGGTGTTAGATTTGAAGCACCACAAAAACATTTTCAAAAGTTAATTGATGTAGCTTATGATTTTAAATTATATAGAAAATTAGATAATGTTAGTTTAAGATCATTTTGTACAAATAATAATGCTGCATATGTAGCAGTAGAAGAAACTTATGGTGATCATAGTTACAATGGTCATGCTAAAAAAGATGAGTCATTTAGAAATGATATGACCAATTTTGGTATATTAATGGAAGTTAGAGGTATAGAAAAACCATTTAAATGGGCAAGAGAGTTAGTAGGTAAAGTACAAGAAAATAGTACAGGATTATTTTATAGCCCTAGTAGAGAACCCTCAATGACATCAGAAGGAGTAGATGTATCAGCCACTAAAATAGAAAATTTAGATGTAGTTAGAGATGCATTCCAAGGATATTTTAAGTATATTGATGATTTTATCAATGATATGAAATTAGTATTTCCTACGTTGAAAGACGATTGGGGAATCTATGTACCTGAGGTAAAATACCTAGCTCCTGAACCATTAGTTAACTATTCTGATTTATCATTAACTAAATATCCCAATGTGCATTTTGTAGGTGATGCGTTGTCTGCAAGAGGGATTTCTGTATCAGGGGCTCATGGTACACTAGTTGCTGAAAATATTTTGGATAATTAAATAAATTTACGTATATTATGAATATGGAAAAAAAATATAAGGAATGGCCTGGTAGTAAAATATTAAAAAAAGCTGATGGAACTATAGCTCATGTTTGGGATAATAAATTACATAATTGGGATGGACCTGCTTTAATACCTGAAGGTAATGAAAAAAAAGCTGAATATTACATTTATGGAATAAAATATTCAAAGGAAGAACATAAAGATAGAATAAGACAACAAACAGGATTGCCATGGTATAAAAAACCAGCACCTAAAGGAACAACACATAGGAATTAATATGAAAATAGGTTTATGTGGTACAATGAGTGTAGGTAAAACTACATTAGTTAAAGCTTTAAAAAAATTACCTGAATTTAAAAAATATAATTTTGCTACAGAACGTAGTAAATATTTAAATGATTTAGGCATTCCATTAAATACGGATTCTACATTAAAAGGACAAACAGTATTTTTAGCAGAGAGATGTGCTGAATTAATGAATAATAATATTATTACAGATAGAACTGTAATTGATGTTATGGCATTTACTATGAATGCAAAATCAATTGGACATCATGATAAAGAAATTTTTGAAAGTTATGCGAAAGAATTCATACGAGAATATGATTATATTTTTTATATTTCTCCTGATGGCATTCCTATTGAAGATAATGGAGTGAGAGAAACAGATGAATATTATAGAGATGTTATTGATTTTTCTATAGTATCATTAATCAGAAAATATGCTCATATGGTTAATAAAGTTGAAACTATTAAAGGCAGTACTGAAGATAGGATTAAACAAATGTTTAATGTTATAGAATTTTAACATATTTATAATAAAAATGCCATAGATATGAAGAAATCTGAATTTAAATCATTTATTAAAGAAAATATTATAGATATTCTTAATGAAGCTACAGAAGAAGAGGTACAGAATGCTAAGGAATTAAATAAAGAATTAGAAAAAACTGTTAAACTTCAAAAACAATTAGGTGAAGATGAAGAAGATGATAAAGATGCTGTAAAAGCGGCTATGAAGGCTAGAGGTAAATTTAAAAAACTTGATTTGGCTCTTAAAAGTTTGAAAGATATAACTAATGAAATGCAAAAATTAGCTAAAGAATATGTTAAAGCTAAAGGGGAAGATAAAGAAAAAATTAAGAATATTTTAAGGGATAAAACTAAAACCAAAAACGAATTAAAAGATTTAGTAAAGAAATTAGAAAAGAATGTTGTTTAATAAAAAATTTTTGTATCCTGCAAAAGTTATTGTTTTGTTATTAATTATTATTTGGCTTATTTATAAAAACAATGATAAGCAGGATTATGTAGAATCATATCAAGAGCAAATTAATGCTTTAAATTCCAAAATAGATTCCTTACATAGCATTAATGATGATTTAACATATAAGATTGATACACTAAATACTCAAATTGTTTCCCTAGATAAGGAAATTAATAATCAAGATAATTTAATTAAAAATTTAAGAATAAAAACTAATGAAAAAATTAGGGCTGTTGATAATTTTGGCAATGATGAGCTTTACCAGTTTTTCTCAGACAGATACGGACACGTTATCGATTCAATTAGAAAAACCAGTAGTCAAACTAGTAATTAAAGATTTACTTACTGGAGATGAAGCTAAAGAAGAATTAGTTTTATCAAGTAAAAAATTTAAATTATTAGAACAAAAGGTAGAGTTAAAGGATAGTATTATTTTGAATTTAAATAATAAAATATCTAATTTTAATTCTATTATGTTAACTAAAGATAATCAATTAGGTTTATCTCAAGAGTTAACTAAAAAATTACAATTAGATCTTAAAAAACAAAAGCTAAAAACTAAATTAGTTGGATTAGCAGGTATTGGCGTTGCAGTGGGAATATTAGTAATAGCTAAATAATATGGCTGATTTAAAAAAAGTAATAAGATCTGAATACTTAAAATGTGCTAAGGACCCAGTACATTTTATGAAAAAATATTGTTATATTCAACATCCACAAAGAGGACGTATTCAATTTAATTTATTTCCATTTCAAGAAAAAGTACTTAAATTATTTAGAGATAATCCCTATTCTATAGTTTTGAAATCTAGACAATTAGGTTTATCAACTCTATCTGCTGGTTATTCCTTATGGATGATGTTATTTGCAAAAGATAAAAATATATTATGTATAGCTACTAAACAGGAAACTGCTAAAAACATGGTCACAAAGGTAAAATTTATGTATGAAAATTTACCTTCTTGGTTAAAAGTAGATGCATCAGAAAATAATAAATTAAATTTACGTCTTGTTAATGGATCCCAAATTAAAGCCACATCGGCAAGTAGTGATGCAGGTAGATCAGAAGCAGTATCCTTACTATTAATTGATGAGGCTGCTTTTATTGATAATATTGGTGAAATTTGGGCATCAGCACAACAAACACTAGCTACTGGAGGTGGTTGTATTGCTTTAAGTACTCCTTATGGCACAGGTAACTGGTTTCATCAAACTTGGACTAGAGCAGAGGCGGCTGAAAATGATTTTTTACCTATTAAGTTACCATGGTATGTTCATCCTGAAAGAGATGATGCATGGAGAAAAAGACAAGATGAATTATTAGGAGATCCCAGAATGGCAGCTCAAGAATGTGATTGTGATTTTAGTACTTCTGGTGATATTGTATTTTATCCTGAATATATAGAATATTTTGAAAAATCATTTATTAAAGATCCCTTAGAAAGAAGGGGCACTGACCAAAATTTATGGGTTTGGGAATCACCTGATTATACTAGAGATTATATGGTAGTTGCTGATGTATCTAGAGGGGACGGTAAAGATTATTCTGCATTTCATATAATAGATGTAGAAAATAATGTACAAGTGGCTGAATATAAAGGGCAATTAGGTACTAAAGAATATGGTCATTTATTAGTTGGTATAGCTACTGAGTATAATGAAGCTATGTTAGTTATAGAAAATGCTAATGTTGGTTGGGCTACTATTCAGGTAGCTATTGATAGAGGTTACCAGAATCTTTATTATTCTCCAAAAACTGACCAACCTAATGTTAATTCTTATTTTGATAAGTATCAAGATCATTCAAAAATGGTTCCTGGTTTTACTATGTCTTCTAGAACCAGACCTATGGTAATAGGAAAATTTCAGGAATATTTAAGTGATAAGGGAGTTACTCTTCAATCTAAAAGATTAATAGAAGAGATGAAAACATTTATTTGGAGAAATGGTAGACCAGAAGCTCAATCAGGTTATAATGATGATTTGGTTATGGCTTTTGGTATTGCAATGTATATTAGAGATACTGCTTTAAAATTTAGACAAAGAGGTTTAGATATTACAAAGCAATCTTTAAATAATATGAAAGTTAATAGAACAGCATATCAGGGTAGTTACTTTTCTAAGGGAGTAGATAACCCTTATCATATAAAAACAAAAGATGGTAAAGAAGATATAAGTTGGCTTCTATAACAATATTTATAACAATAATTATATATTAAAATGGCTGATAAAAGCGTATTTTCAAGATTAAGAAGATTATTTTCAACAGATGTAATCATAAGAAATGTAGGGGGTAATCAATTAAAGGTTATTGATAGTAGTACTATTCAACAAATGGGTAGTATTGAAACAAATTCATTAGTAGACAGATACAATAGAATTTATACTACAGCACCTTCCTCATTATTAGGTAGACAATTTAGTTTTAACTACCAATGGTTAAGACCTCAATTATATTCTGAGTATGATGTAATGGATACAGATGCTATTTGTGCTTCGGCTTTAGATATAGTTGCTGATGAAGCAACTTTAAAGAATGATATGGGTGAAGTATTACAAATTAGAAGTGCTAATGAAGATATTCAGAAAATTTTATATAATTTATTTTATGATGTTCTAAATATAGAATTTAATTGTTGGATGTGGATAAGACAAATGTGTAAATATGGTGATTTCTTCTTAAAAATGGAAATTGCTGAAAAATATGGAGTTTATAATGTTATTCCTTACACAGCATTCCATATAGAAAGACAGGAAGGATATAATCAAGAAAATCCATCTGAAATACGCTACAGATACAGCCCAGATGGAATTATAAGTGATAGTACAGGAATGTATGGTACTGGTTATGGTGGTGGTGGAGCTGAAGATAATGGAATTTTCTTTGATAATTATGAAATGGCTCATTTTAGGTTAATTACAGATGTTAACTATTTACCTTATGGAAGAAGTTATTTAGAACCAGGAAGAAAATTATTTAAACAATATTCTTTAATGGAAGATGCAATGTTAATTCATAGAATTGCCCGTGCCCCAGAAAAAAGAGTATTTTATATGAATGTTGGAGCTATACCTCCTAATGAAATAGAGGCATTTATGCAAAAAACTATTTCACAAATGAAACGTACTCCTTATATGGATGAAAAAACAGGAGAATATAACTTAAAATATAACATGCAAAACATGTTGGAAGACTTTTATATTCCTGTAAGAGGTAATGATACAACAACTAGAATTGATACAACTAAAGGTTTAGATTATGATGGAATCCAGGATGTTGAATATCTAAGAAATAAATTATTTGCAGCTCTTAAAATACCTAAAGCATTTTTAGGTTATGATGAAAATTTAGAAGGTAAGGCTACATTAGCTGCCGAAGATATTAGATTTGCTCGTACAATTGATAGAATTCAAAGGATCATTTTATCAGAGTTAAATAAAATTGCATTAGTCCATTTATACACTCAGGGTTATACTGATGAAAAGTTAACTAATTTTACATTAAGTATGACTACTCCATCTATTATATATGAACAAGAAAAAATAGAATTATTAAAATCTAAAGCGGAACTAGCTGGTCAATTATTAGAACAAAAATTAGTACCATCAGATTGGATTTATGATAATTTATATCACTTTAGTGAGGGAGAATATGAGGAATATAGAGATTTAGTTAGAGAAGATTCTAAACGACAGTTTAGAAATGCTCAAATTGAAGCAGAAGGTAATGATCCTGTAGAAACTGGTAAATCTTATGGTACACCTCATGATTTAGCTTCTTTGTATGGTAAGGGAAGAATGTACACTAACCCTGGTGGAGTACCTGAACCAGATAAATATGCTGCTGATGATCCAAAGCTCGGAAGACCAGTAAAACAAAAAGTTAAAAGAAATACTCAAGATGATAACTTTGGTAAAGATAGATTAGGTGTTAAAAGAATGAAGGATACTGATAAAAATGATGGCGATTCTCTTAGACCTACATTAGAAAGTGCTAAAACAACATTCTTAAAAAATAAAGACATATTCAGACAATTAGACCAAGGATTAGTAAATAATAATAATAAAAAATTAATCTTTGAAGAAGATAAAGATGATTCACAATTATTAGATGACTCTCAACTAAAAACCTAATATTTATAAATAAATATATTTTTTAATGAAAATTAAACACTCCAAATTTAAAAATCCTGGTATTCTTTTTGAACTTTTAGTTAGGCAAATAACTGCAGATACACTAAAAGGTTCAGATTCTCCAGCTATTGATATAATAAAAAAATACTTTGTAAAAACAGAGTTAGGACGTGAGTATAAGTTATATGAAACTATTCTCAAATCTAAAGTTCTTACTGAAAGTAGAGCTAATGTTTTTATTTCTACTGCTTTAGATAATTCCAAAAAGTTTAATAAAAGAGTATTAAGAAAAGAAAAATATCAACTTATTAATGAAATAAGAAACAACTATAATATTGAAGAATTTTTTGGTGCTAAAATTAAAAATTATAAAGAATTAGCTTCTTTATATACTTTAATAGAAGGAAGTAGAATAGATAATTATTCTAATACGCAACAAATAATTGATAATAAAATTACTTTATTAGAATTTTTAACTAAACAAGAAGTTAATAAAACCCAAATAGAAAAAGATATTATACAAGAATTTTCTACATTTGATAAAGATACAAGAATACTAACTTATAAAGTATTATTAGAAAAATTTAATGATAAGTATAAGGACTTGAGTAATGAACAAAAACAGGTACTTAAAGAATTTATCAATTCTGTAGACTCTACTCCATCATTAAGAAATTTTTATAATGAAAAAATTAATATATTAAAAGAGCAATTATCTGTTATTTCTAATAATATAAAAGATAAAGCTACTAAAATTAAAGTTAATGAGGTTTCAAAATATTTAGTTGAATTAAGTAAAACTGATAAAGTAGATAATGATAATTTAGTGGATCTACTTCAGTATTTTGAATTAGTTAAAGAAATAAAAGTAGCAAATGGGAAAATACAAATATAAAATTTCTGAAATGTCTAAAACAGCATCTGAAAAAGATGCTGAAAAAGAATTAGATAAACCAAAAACTGGATTTCAAGTTGGACAGGTAACTATTAGTAATGATGGTACTACA
>VTLG01008367.1_pt1 | contig 12745 bp, 15 predicted proteins | sample 4694571 | NCBI WGS metagenome assembly VTLG01 (sample SAMN12604809, study PRJNA352737) | marine metagenome | biome: ENVO:00000447; feature: ENVO:00000209|ENVO:00000569|ENVO:01000036; material: ENVO:00002151; isolation source: viral sequences binned using virsorter ... | reverse complement strand
CTACCAGTTTAACAGCACCTCCACTCACTCTATCAATCGCAACATAACCCTCTGGGTTAGTTACCTTGAATCCATTTGCGGTTTTAACGAAAGTATCCGTTAACCCCTTCACACTATTTAGTTTTTTTACTATTTGCATCTTAGCATCAACCAGTAGATTCTGAAACCGTATAACCTGTTCCAGATTTCTTGTGTGTTTACTAAAGTCTCGCACATATTCTTTTTGTATCTTGGTGTATTTCTCTTTACCCTTGACACTTTTTGCTTTGTCAATTTGTTTCTGTATCGACATCTCAACCCACTTGACATAACCAGTTGCATGAGCCTTTGGATTACTGATTATCTCTCCAGCTCTTACCTTACTGTTGTTATAGGTCTTGAGTGATGCACCGACTAATGCACCTGTTAAACTATCCTGTAATGCAAGAAACCTTTTTAACATCGGTGCGTTGATTTTCTGAAACGTAGAACCAACCTTTGATAGAACCGCAGTTATTTTTGCAGTTTCTTTCTCGTTGAATGTTGCTTTACCTGATACATCTTTATAGGTTGCATCGTCCATCCATACACTTGCTGGTTTACTTAATCCTTTGATGTCTGCACCGAATGATGCTTTCATATCTTGGAGTTCTTTTCCCTTGTAGGTTGTGTGCCAGACAACTCCGATTTTGGCTTTGTTAATAACCTTACCCAAATCGGAATCCACTGGAACTGCATAGATAATTGTGTTGGGTTGGAACGTGTAGTATTTTGTTCCCTCGATTGTTTCTGACTCAACGTCATCGGTAAACATCAAGTCACCCTGTAGAACGTCCTTCATACCTAACTTGGAAAACTCTGCAAGTGCAATCTTGAACTTTGAGTTCAACGCACCAGATAGGTCTGCGTCAATCTCTGCGTTTGTTTTGTATAACTTTGGAGTTGCATTGAATACTGATTTCTTTGCAACGAAAAACTTACCGTCTGATGGATCGATTCCAGCAAAGATTGCAGGCGCTCCGTCCCACTTGACCGTCATATTCACAGAGGTTCGACTCGCACCAGCCAACATATCTCTCAGGGAACGTAGGAAGTTTATTGCACCACGACCACCATCAACACCATAGTTGAGTATCTCATCTTCGAGATGTTCTAGGTGAAGATTTTTTCCTGCCTTATCTTCGGTGATTAGTTCTGCGAATGATAACATTAGAATTTTACTTTGGGATTACCATTTGACACATCTAATCTTATACCTAATATTTCTTGAACCTTGTCTATACTAGATACAAGTAGTGACTTAACCTTTTGCCATATAAACGACAACATTTTCTTCAACATATTTTTTAGAAAATTAACACCAGACTTAACTCCACTTACCACTTTATCAAACAACCCTTCTCTAATACATTCCTGTTCAGCATACTCGTATGCTTCTTTGAAGATCCCTTTAGTGGCAGTCCATGCACTTCCACCTGTACCAGAAGTTTTAAATGAAATATTAAATGAAGTTTGTGATGCAACATAATCAACATATTTGTTATCTATTTTTACATAATCAGCTTTACCGTTTTCGTCAAATTTTAAAATATGAGTAGCTTTAGGTAATTGGTCTTTAAATTTTTGATTTCCTGTCATCGCCTCACGAACAACTTCCCTATTTACTTCTTTAGTGTTAAGAAGTTCTTCTAATGCTTTAGTCATCTCACTTTGTTTTTGTAATCTTTCTTTTACAAAATTTGTTAAATCATCATCAACACCAGCCTTAATTGCTTTCTTAAAATCATTGATGCGGCCTCCTGGCGGTAACTTAAAAGAAACAAAATCGTCCTCAATTTTATCAGTCAGTGAGTCCCAAGATTTATCAAGTGCGTTTGATTTCAAACCATCAGGTAGGTTATTGTATGCAGCAGCAAGAGTTGCAAGTGTTTCTGCTTTACCACCAGACATTAGTTGCGAACCACCATACTTTTTTAAACTAATATTTTCTTTTCCTATGTACATATCGGTTTTCGGTGTCTTTGTAGAACCACCAGCTGGTTTGCCTGTAGTCTGAATAAAAAAATCATCCCACTCTGAATTTAATGGTGCGTTACCAGAACCAAAGTGTTTCATAGTTCCCTTAGTTCCACGAAATGCGTTTTTTACAATTTTGTCGCCAACTTTCATCCAATCATCATACAATGGTTTCCAAGTAGTTTCTGACGATTTGATTGCAGATTTCTTGTTTTGACGTAAAGATTTCATGTTGTAAGCAACACAGATAATATTTTCAAACTCTGCACCTTTGGGTGCTTTCTCCATTAAAAGGTTTTGAATTTTATCTGCGTGATCGACAGAATATGATTCTTGAACAGGTTTAACCTGACGGACAATATCTTTTAACTTAGACATCCAAATCTCCCATAAAAGTAGTTTATATACTATTTATAAAAGGAAATGTTACACCTTAAGTTTAGAAAACTTGTCGTATGATTTAGAACCAAAACTTGTATTATCGAACACTGGCTCATCATCTTGACCACTATTCACCAAGTCCTGTTGTGCATCCATCTCCACATCATATAATCTCATCTTCGCACGATCTATACCGATAACAAACCGTTTATTCATTGTAGGATCATTGTATCGGTTTTTCAACTGTTTCACACATATCTGATTGAGTTCTTCTAGTTCCTCAGTCGATATCAATGCAAACATCAAGTCAGCCGTTGCAGGCAGTCCGAAACTCTCAGAGGTATCCTCAAGTCCAACATCGGTTGATACAAAACCAGACCTTGTGGTTTGAGTCGCAGACATGATTGGAACATTAGTCTCAACCGCAAGTCCACGAAGTTCCTCTGCAATTGCTTTGACATACATATACGAGTTCACGTTCTGAGCTCCCTTGAATCTACTGGACGCACAGATGTTCAGATAATCGATAAAGATAATGTCTGGTCTGAATGACTTCTTGATTGCAAGTTCTTTTATCAATCCTCTAAAGTGTGAACTGTGAGCGGTTGCAGTTGGATACTCCTTGACGATAAGCTTACCTTTTGTTTTCTTGATTATCTTTGACATCTTATCGGTAAACATTTGCTTTGCAAGACTTTGTAAATCTTCCATACTGACGTTCATCAGGTTCGCATCGATTCGTTCTGCGATTCTTTCCTCTGCCATTTCCAAAGTAATATACAATACGTTCTTACCTTGAGACAAACAGTTTGCAGCCACATGACACATAAACAACGATTTACCAACACCAGTTCCAGCAAGTGCGATGTTCAACGTCTTAGGGGGAAGTCCACCCTTAGTTATCTTATTGAAGAAGTCCAAGTCAAATGGTATGCGTTCTTCTATGCGATGGTAATAATCAAACCGAGCCTCTGCGTCCTCTATGTAATCATGACCAACAGAGTTGTCAAAAGATACCGACAACGCATCAGTCAATATCTCTGGGATTGCATCAGGTGTTCGTTTCTTATCCTTACCGTCAATAATCTTAATACCATCAACGATTGCATTGTAGATTGCTTTGTCTTTACAAAACTTTTCGGTATGGTCTACCAACCAATCAAAGTCTACCTCGATTGGATTGAGTGTCTTGATGATATCGACAATCTTTTTGTGTTCTGTTTCGTTGAGGTCTTTTCTTTCACCAACCTCTATCTCAAGGCTGGTCTGTGTGGGAATCTTTTGATACTTATCTACAAAGTTACTGATTTCCTCGAAGATGATTTGTTCTTCTCTCTCATCAAAGTAAGTACTCTTGATGAAAGGTAGAACCTTTCGAGCATAATCTTCATTGCAGATTAAGTTAGTGAGGGCGGTTCTTTCAATCGTCTGATTCAAATTGTTCTCCTGTACCATATTTATCAATTATATCCACTAGAATATCGCCTATTACAACTCCAAAATCTTGACCTTCAAAGTCTCCTTTTTTAAACCCATACGGATCTAAAATATTAAACTGAAAACCAAGAATCGCTTTCTTATCTTGGGTTTCCTCTTCTGGCTCTCCAAAAGTGACTTTATCGTATTCATAAATTACACCAGTGTACCTTCCACTTTTTAAAGCGATACCCTGTAGTTTTCTTTCGGGTGAATGTACAAAAACATATTTTTCAATCGACATAATGTAAATAACTCCCTACCATATACTTTGGTGTCTCCACCGCAAAGTTACCATAATGTAACCAAGGCCACATCGGAGGAAATATCAAAACATTACCTTTTTTACAAGGTGATAATGTTGGATAATTTTTAGTTGGTCTTTGTCTCAAAAAAACTGTCTGACCCTTTTCATTGTTACTTAGATATAAAAACATAACCAAGAACCGACTGTTGTTATCTGTACCAGTAACATCCACATGAGGGGGGAAGTTATCTTTTTCATTTGGTAGATATCTTTTCATGCGTACAGGTTCTAGTGTATACTTTTCAGGCCACTGGTTTTCTATTTTAACGTCTTCCTTATATCTTTCAACCTGTTCTAAAAGAACCTTTGACAAATAATCAGACTCGTATTGCCATAGTTCATCTTTTGCAAAATTGATTTGTGTAAAACTTCTTTGGTCATCAAAAACTTCGTGCTGGTCATCAAAGTCCTCATACTTTTGTATCAGTGTGTCGCACCATTGACTAGGTACAACATTTTCATAGATTCTTATAAAATTTTCCATACCTCTATTCTACACACCTTGTAGGGTAAAGTCAATTGCAATTCGTTTTTTATCTACCAAAATATCAGCTGCACGATGTTCTATCTTTGAATCAAAAATTAAAAAATCAGTTGGACGTACAGGATACACTTCACCTCCATGTTCAAAACCACCACCCCAAGAATCTTGCCAGTCGGAGTTGAGAACACCCAATACCTTTATGAAGTTCTTATGTCTTGGATCGTCATTATGATCTGTGTGTAGATTATCTTTTCTATATTTGTCTTTGATTGAAGCACCGCAGAACATAATGTTGGGAGTGATAATGTCAGATGCCATTTCATAAATCTGTATCATCAAACTCATTGCGATACCAGCAAGTCTCTGGTCTGGAGCTCCTTGTCCACCGATGATTTCTAACTTTGCGTGTTTCTCATCGAAAGGAGTGTTCATGGGATACTTAAAATTCCATCGGTCACTCTGCTCTACTTGGTGTCGCACAAAGTCCAAGAACAATGGACTACAACAGTTCTCAACTATTCTCACCGCCATACTTGAACTCCTTGTTTGCAGCTTCATCTAACCGTTTCATAATCTCATCTGTGAAGTAAGTCTCTGGGTCATTCAATATAGTTTTACCAAACTGTTTACTTCCGTCTGGTAACTCATAACGAGTAGATACTTTTTTGAATATGTCATACTTCTCTGCGAGTTCGAGTAGTCCGTAGTATTTGTCCAGACCTTTATCGTAGGTCAATCTTACATCAACCATTTTATTTTCCACAGTCAATCGTGATTTATGGTTCTTACAGTGTACGATGTTTCCAACAACTTCGGTTCCATCTTTCTCTTTCTTCTTGGATAGATATATGATTGAAGAAGCTGCGTATTTCAATCCAGAACCGCCACCCATTTCTTTTGTTGGAAACATCGAACCAACGACATCATATGTATGGTTTGTGACAACCATCGGAATCTTTGCTTTACCAAGTTTCAAGGTCAGTACACGAAATGCAGCCTTCAAAACTTGTGCTCTGGTCATGTCTCTGGTTTCTAGCCCATCTGCCGTATCTGAAATTTCTTTAGTCGTGCTAAGCATACCCAATGAATCGAGGCACAGAAACATCGGTTTGCGATCTGCTTGGTTCTGTGCAAGGTATGTATCAAGAACTCTGATGGCTTGTGTTCTAAACTCTTGTACTGTGGTCACAGGAACAATCACCATTCGTTTCGCATCGATACCTCTATCCACAATCATTTGTTTTGTGATTGCAGATTCAGACTCAAAGTAAATCACACCAGCATCAGGATTTGCATCAAGAAAGTTCTTAACGATACCACACATGAAGTACGTTTTCCCTGTGGCCGAAGCTCCCGCTAATGCAGAAATTTTATTTCCAGGCAACCCACCATATATTGAACCAGATAGTAGTGCGTTGAAAATATACGAGCCCGTATCAATAAAGCTCTCGCAATCCCCTGCCTCCACACCGTCCTCAACAAGTGATGCGTACTCATTACCTGTTGACTTAATTATATCTTTCAAAAAATCATTTGTCATATTATATTCCTTTGGGGATTCTACCCCTATCTTCTTGTTCGAGAAACTTATCAATCGTAAAATTTAATTTTGGAGAAACATTAGCATAATGAACTATGAATTTAGGATTACTTTTCCACCAAGCACCCCAATGGCCATCTAACACATTATATTCTCCATAGTGTTTAGCAACTAAAATATTAAATATTGCTTGATCATGTTGGACACCTTGTTTGCGTATCATCTTCCATTTATCAAGTTCCAGTTTCCAGTGGTCTTTAGTTGAATCATAAAATTTTCTATCTAGTAGTAAAACACAAGAACAAAAATATTCATGATCATTCTCAATCTCATGAACTATATTTTTTCTTTTTTGTTTCCTATCACCCTTTTCTGTATAAGGCCAATCTCTTACGGAGGAAACCATATCATACTGAAAAATATCTGGACAGTGTTTTGTTATTACAGCATCTGAGTCAAGATAAAAAATTCTATCATACTTTTCAAATAATTCATATATGAATAATTTATGATAACAGGGAGCATACCATTGTCCCAACTCCGACCAAAATTCTCTTAAACAAATGTAGTCTGCACCAACTTTGTCTGCATACTCTTTAGCTCTTTTATTAGAGAAATCGTATAAGGTTTGTGTATATGTAAAATTTTTCCTTTTAACAAACCCTTTAGTAATATATTCTTCCTTGTTGTATTTTGGTATACTAACTTGAAATACTAATTTTTTCATTATTTACTTACCCTCATAAAATTTGTGTTCCATTCAACTTTTTGTGTATTATTTTCCCATATTGCCATATTACCCAATCTTTTTGTGGGTGGAATAATTTCAAGGAGAGGTTTGTATGCTTTTCTATAACTGTCATCTAACATAATAATTTTTGATTGAGATTCATTGAATACACCCATAAGACACGCCATTCTAAATCTTCCATCAACCAAAACAACATCATATTTTATATTTGTGTTAAAAGGTCTATATACATAATCCTTTATATCTGTTTCATTCAATTCTTGTTTTGGATAACCTAAAGCTTTACACTCCCAATCCATACAGTGAACATTTACATTATCATCAATTAAATGTCTTATCTTATTATAAAATTTTGGACTTGTTTCTACAGTTGTTACTTCTCCCCGACAAACCTCACTTGCTCTAATTGTGCTACTACCCATACCATATTCTAGATAATGAACAGAATTAGTAACAGCTGTTTCCCAATAATCGATTGCTTTTTCGTGCAAAAGAGGTTTATTCGTTATCACAAATCTCTCCACATATACTTTGGATACTCATCCACAGTATCGAAAATATTTGGGTGATTTATTAAGGCTCTACGATAGGGAGTCCACTTAATTCCTCTACCCCATCCTACAAAATTCATTATATCTTTTTTTGTGGTTGACTTATTCTTTCTAATAAATTCTATAATCTCTTTTAATTTATCACTATCACCCATAACTTTTTGTTTGAGTAATAATTCATCCATGTAAGAACTCATTTTGCTCACTTCATTTTTATAAACAAGATTATTTGAAATCCAACTCACTGCTTTTTTTGCTTCTTCATTTCTATATTGAGGATCATCTAAGTAAGTATTTAAAAGCATTGTTGCGTCATGATCATTGTCAAAGAAATCACCCATCTGATTTAATTCATGATAATATGTGTCGTTATACATTATATATGGAACACCGTTCATCATTCCATCTGTAGTGGCAACAGACCATCCACCATACTTTTGTTTAGGTGAAAATCCAACGTAACATTTTTGTAGTTCTTTATAATACCATTGTTTGTCGCCCTTTGTTGTAATAACATAATCACGATTAGGTTTTTCTAACAATGGAATCCAAACTTTAAAGTCCTGTCTTATCTGTTGTAAATTATCCATCACTCCCATAAATTGTTTGAAGTGTTTATAGGTATCGGGTCTGTGATTGAACACGATTATTTTTTCTGGTGTCTCATTTATGTTTGATACAACATCTTCCTGATTAACACCCAAATGTTGAACTGTTAAAATGGAGTCTAGTTTGTTAATGATAGTATCATTAAAAGTTTCTCTTGCCTGATTTAAAACTAAATCTTTTTGGTATTGTGTATTAAGATAACACCTATCATATTCTAATAGTCCTGTAATATTCTGTAGGAAACTATCTTTAGGCCAAGCTACAACCTCTCTAACATCGAACCAATGACAATATCCAAATACAAGGGGTGTATGGTGTGTTACGTTATATAATATATTTACTATCTGATGTGTATGTTCTGGCAAGTGCGACATGACCAAATCAAAATCCCAACTACCATTAAACATTTTTCGTAATTTATTCACATCAACGTGTGACCTCATAACAGGGGGATATGTAGGTAGCTCAACAAACCATTGTGTTACGTTATCAAAAATTAACGATGGAACTGATTCTGGTAAAATTAAATAAAACCACAAATCACTACGAATTTCATTTAGCAACTTTATTTGTTGCTTTACTACTTGTATATAACTATCTTTTTCTAAATCTTCTTGAAATGTTATATTTGGTATTACTAAAATCCTAATAGTTTTCTGTAGTTTCTTTTCTTTACCTATTTCAAATAGGTTCATTGACTGGAGACAAACTCATTTGTACTTGTCCCTCTTTTATTTTATTAGTTTTTATAATTTGCACATTACCTTTCCAGATTTGTAAATCTTTATCATCTTTATGGTTTGTGTACCAATCACTAAGTTTCATAGTTTTTTTAGAGTTAATATCTGGATTGCCCCAATCTTCATCATCTAATGATGTAAAAGCAACAAAGATATTTTCAAAATTCATATCATGTGCAACTAAAAGATATTTACCCACTCTTATCTTTTTACCACCACTCCATTTAGTAGCAGCACCATGACCATTAAATTGTGTGCATTTAATTTCAATTTTTTCTTTTTCATCTTTGAACCTAATATCTGCATCATCTCTATGACCATCTGCTGTTTTTATATTATATCCCATCTCTTTAAGAACTCCTGCCATAGAACTCATAAAGGTGTGACTTAAAAATGTTGTGAAAGCACCAGACTCCCATTTACCACATTCATCACTAGAAAAAGGTGATATATCAAAATCATCAAACTTTAGAGTTAAATCTCTAAAATCCTTTGCATATTTAATTGCAGTAGTTACCAACTTACTTTGAACTCTTTTATCATCAAATAGTGAAGCAAGATTCATTCCATTTTTTTTAGCAGGAATTACAGTTGCACTTAACTGACCAGTAGCAAGTCTCCAATTATGTTCTACACCACCACCATTATCAACAACTTGCATTAAGTCTGGTTCATAGTGCATAATTTCCTCTAGATATCTTGCAGACTTAGAAGACATTCCAATTCTTTTTAGGACACTATCTTTCTCAACCTTAGGCATATCAAGACCAAATTGTTCTTTATATGCATCTTTTGCTGCCTGATATTCACCAAGTTTAACACTCCAAACTTTTTGTCTAACAATATTACCATCTAAAGTATGAGATACTTCATCATATGGAGCAGATGAATCTGGTAGTGGTGCATCACTTGGAATTGCCCAGATATATTCAATATCATTTTCTACAGCAGCACCAGTTCTTGTATGACCCATATCAATCATTCCACAAGGCCAATAGGTTACTGGTTGCATATTTGCAATTAATCCTTTTTTTATCCTTTTCACCATTGATTTACCAATATCATTCATTGCTGATTGGTCATAGATTTTTTCATTAGTAGGATTTGGTTTTAGGTCTTTTGCCCTAACACAAGTCTTACCGTCAATAATTATTACTTCAAGTTCTTTCATAATGTAACCTCATTTTTTCACAATATACACATATTATCTTCTATTTTAGGGGGCATTGTCAACCCCCTTTTTTATAAATCTAGTTTTTTTTGTTCACTTAATAGTTGTGGGTTTGTTGAACTAGAATTAAAATTAGAATTTAAAGAACTTAACTTGTCCTCTGCACTAGCTAGTTTTTCCATCTCACTATCTACAGCTGCAACGATGTCTGGGTGTTCACCGATACCAGCTGAGTTTCTTAGATATACATCAATGTTTGCTCTTGCCGATAATATTTCATATTCATATTTTTTTCTAAGTGCGTCTACGATCATTTTATGCCTCTCGTTTTTTTCCAATGTTATATTTTGTTTCAAGAATCCATTCACTTTTTTCTTTAAACGAAATGATTTTTATTTGACTTAGGGGAGCCACTGGTTCTGCACTACCCATAATTGTAACCAATCCCCAATCTCTTAACAGATTCGCAATCGTATTACGTCTTGCAACATCGTTATCAGATAGGTTAGTTTGTTTTCCATCAAGTGCAAATAATTCCTTAAAATGCACGATGTAATATCGTCCCTGTTTATGTAGGATATGACAGGACTGATATAGTTTTCTTTCTTTTCTAGAAGCAACACCTATACGAGAAAGGGTTTCTCGTATCTTTAGAAAGTCATCTGGTTCTTTCAATCCGACTTCTAGCATTTGCTCCTGTGACCAGTTAATGCTATCCATTTTTTCCACCTTTATTCAAACTATTTTTAATAGTCTTTATCTGTTCATCGTTTAGTATCTCAAGAGCAGACTTAGCTTTCTCATTACTGTATCCATAATACTCTTTCACATACTCAAGGTTTTTAACCTTGTTTGCTTTTGCCCACGGCGTATATCTTTTGCGTGGTCTAATACTATTTAGTAAAAAGTCAAATTGTAGTTTGTTGTCTAAATGATGGTGGATATTTATCTCATTGACCAACCCGATAGTATCAGGGAATGGTGCAAGACATTTGTTAACAATGAATGATGGATACTTCTTCTCCCACATTTCATCGTCACCGTCCATGAGATTATTCTTTCTATGGTTTATAGAGTTTAGGTACTCTTTCAATTCATAACTCATTTGAACTTCACCTGAGCCATGATTTCAGTCATACACGCAAGGAGATTTATTTCTTGATCTGCGACAAATGCTGACTTATAGGAATATTCAGCCAAGATAACAACAGCATGAGGGATCGTAGACTTATCAATATGATCATAAAGAGAATCATAGAACCTCCTAAAAATACGGACAGGATCGTTGTCCAGATTATTGACAATCCACTTTCGTACATTTGTAAACTCTTGGTTTTTAAGTGACTCCATAAGTTCATTGATATTTACCTCCGATAGATTTACAAGAATACCAGCATCGATTTGACCTGATGCAGAATACCTTTGAAGTTCGTTTAATACTCTTCTCCAATCTGGAAAGTATTTATTAAGAAGTTCTGCAACCGCTTTCTGGTCAAACTTTACATTCTCATCTTTGAGTATTGTTTGTACACGACTAAAAAAGTCAGCTGCAAGTTTTGGTTTGTCACTCTTTGGAATGATAAAGTCCACAACACTACATCGAGAATGTAACGGTTCAATCAAACGGTTCTTATAGTTACAGGTTAGAATGAATCCACAGTTCTTGTGAAACTCTTCCATGAACCCACGCAGAGCTGGTTGAGTTGACTGTGGATTCAGATAGTCTGCCTCATCAAGTATAATGTACTTGCGTCCACCCTCAAGTGAAACAGTCGATGCAAAGTTTTTGATTTTAGTTCTAAGAACATCGATACCCGATTCTTCAGAACCGTTTATCATCATCCACGTTGCACCTATTTCTTCCACCATCGCTTTTGCAACAGTGGTCTTACCTACGCCTGGGCCACCAGACAAAATAAGATTTGGTATGTGTCCATCTTTTACAAACTCAGAAAAAGATTCCTTAAGAGAGTTTGGTAGGATACACGCATCAATAGTTGTGGGGCGGTATTTTTCCACCCACAAAAAAGTTTCCATAAAAATTAACCCTCATAATTCTGCTTATATTTTCCATGATTTTGATCATAACAATATTTTGCAATTTCAGCAAAACCTTTAGGTTCATTTAATGGAAATCTAAGAGATTCGGGGTTAGTTATAAAATTATAATAATGTTTAGCACACCATTCTCTAATTGATATACTTGAGCCATACCATCTAGTTATTTTATTTTCAATTCTTTTATTTTTCATAATATATAATCCTCAAAATTATTCAGAGTAAGATGATTCTGGTTCAAGGGCTATCCAATACTCGACTGCGTTACCAGCTTGACTTTTGAAGTGACTGATATTTTTTGATGACACATTGACATCATAATTAGTCGGCAACAATTTTAAGTTATCAACTTTAAAAAAGAAGTTATACTCACCATTACCCTCAGCATCTACGTCTAAAGAATAATTGTTTGCGGTGTCATTCTTTTTATCTTTAACAGTAAGGTAAGAACCAGTGCCGTTCTTTTCTAGAACCAAGTCAGGTGAACCAATCACACTGGCTGCACGTTGAACCTTAGATAGATCAGAACTATCCAAAGAAAACTTAACTTCTGTTTCAGGCATTGTTATCTCACTGCTTGGAGTAGTAACAACCGATGGGTCAGAGTAAAAGTATTTCAGAGAGTTCCCTGTTTTACCTTCCTCTGTTATCATCACATGGTTCTCAGAAAAATCTAGAACTG
>VTLG01006583.1_pt1 | contig 12745 bp, 17 predicted proteins | sample 4694571 | NCBI WGS metagenome assembly VTLG01 (sample SAMN12604809, study PRJNA352737) | marine metagenome | biome: ENVO:00000447; feature: ENVO:00000209|ENVO:00000569|ENVO:01000036; material: ENVO:00002151; isolation source: viral sequences binned using virsorter ... | reverse complement strand
TAGTAACAGCGTCATCAGTTATACTTAATATCTCATTTGTTCCAACGGTAGAACCTTCCCCAATGATTAGCTTATCCTCAGAATCGTCTAAAGCTATGTGAAAATCTTTAGCGTTTCCATCAAACTTGATGGCAACATCTTCTGCTGTTCCATCTCCTATAGTTATAACAGGTGGATCATCTGAAATGGTAACCGTTGTGTTCTGTATTGTTTTTCCACCAGTTCCAGAAAATCTTGCGATTGCATTATCTACACTGGATGCTGGGCCAGCAACATCACCTACTGCTGTCTTTCCATCTAATAGGTTTAACTCAGCCGCTGTGGTGGTTACTGCCGCCGCGCCTAATGTAGTGAACTGTGACTGTAAGACTGATTTAATTAATCTAAGATGATCGTCACCTTGTGACACAGGGTCGCTTGCAGTCGGGTTTGTAGCCGTTAATTGGCTGATATATGTTGCCGTTTCAAGTGCCATTTTTTATTCCTCAATAATATCCGCCAGTGTTCATTACTCTTAGCTCAGAACCGGAGTGGCGGTCTTTATTATCCTGAACTTGTAAATCTGCAACTGCTTGCTGATAAGCGGTAGCCCATAACTGTACCCTTTCATCGTTCTGCAAAAATGGTTCTGCCTCTAATAGACATCCGTATAAATAAATATCAGGATTACTTGTAAGCATGTCATTAGTGGTTGCCGCAGGAGTCAATGCCGGGATTTTTTTATAGTACAACATTGAATAGCCATCGGCACTGGATGGTGCAGGGCCAAGCCTAAACTTATCCCCTATAATAGTAAATACTTCTGGAGTCCCAGAGGTAGACCCTCCCCACATTCTAGTCATTAATTCTGGTGTAATATAAGATAATGGAACCAGTGGATCAGTGGTTAGATGAAACTCTCTTGCTTGTATATAATCAGTTGGTAGATCATAGTCTCTAGTTCCAGCCGTAAGGGTTCCTGTAGCCGTAGTCTCCATAAGTCGCAATCTTAAATTACGGTTAATTCTTACTTCAGCTAAATCTATAAATTCTACTATTCTATCTGTTAGGTCACCCCTGTCTAGCCAGTTAGCCACAGCAGTCTGGAGTTCCGCATAAGTTCCTATCGCCATTATCTTGTCATCTCCGCAATGTATACTGTCCCGGCTGTGCTAACCTGTAAGGCCGCTACCTTTTGTCCTGCGCTAATACGCCAATAGGTAGGCCAATCTTTCTCTTGGTAACCTTCTCCTGTTGGTTCATATTCTTTCCATGTATTTGTTTGTGCTGACCATGCTCCTGACACTTCACTCCATTCAACATTGGATACTTCCCCACCAAATGCAAGATAAGCATCCTCTGTAGATGTGATCATTACAGCACTTATGCCGGAGCCAACCGCTTCTTCCATCTCAGCCGATGTGGTAGAGGTGGTAATAGAATGTAGCTTATTAGCTAATCTGTAAGGTACATCAAAAGCTAATCTTGTTGAAACGCCAGTTGTCATTCAGTCAGTTCAGTAATATACACTACAGAGTTGCTTGATCCTGCTCTCAACCCTGCAACGCGATCTCCGCCACTAACACGCACATAATGAGGCCAGTCTTTTATAAAATAGCCACAAGAGCCAGCAGTAGCCGCATCACCATGTTTTGTTATTTTAATAAATACAGGTTCACTTGCGTTGATGATAATTGCATTACATTGTGCAGAGATAGCATCGCTCAATAGTACCGAACTATCAGTAGCAGTAAACGTATAGTTAAAATTATTTAATCTGTATAAATCTGCCATCTTATTTTCCTCTATAGATTTGTTGGTGCGGTTTTTAGAAATTTGTTATCAGGATCATTTAGCTTGGCGGCTAATATCTTTGGATCTTTTGCAACCTCACCATTAGTTTCCCTCAACCATGCATCCCATATATCTTTGGGTATTCTGGCGGCATGATGCCAGTCACCTCTTTTACCAAGAGATAGCTTGTCACCATAGTCATTGTACTGACGCTTGTTAGCATCAAGTATTTCCTGTCTGACCAATGGGTCATATCTGGTTTCTACTGTATAAGTATATGTGTCGTTGCCTTCTGGCTCTTCATGGAAAACATCATAAGAACCCGGCTGAACGTCTAATAAAGTTCCTCTTCTTCTAGCCACTTAAAAACCCCCTACCTCCAACTTTTCCGCCACTTTTACCATTCCAAGACTCTAAATGTTCCATAGTTGTTTTTGGTTTAGATTGCTTTTTAGGCGCAATCTTTTGTGCTTTCATTTGTTTGTTAATAAAAGTTTCTAATTGATCTTTGTTTCTCTGAACCATAATGTCATTACCCACTTCTCACCTTCATGCGGTGGAAGTCCTTGATGAAGTGAAAGTTCATGTGGCTGATTGTTCTCATCTACATTTCCAAACAATAACAATCTTCCACCTATAGAACCTACTATAATATTTAATTTGGGAAAGGCTGTGCTACCACCAACTGCATTATTTAAATACACCATAGCAGTTAATAAACGCTGACCACCGTTCTCTAAATGCTGACCACTCAAGCCGTCATAATGTGGTTTATATTCCTGCTCTGGATTATATCGCAAAACATTAATAGGTTCTGCTCTCTCTAAAGGCATATCTACAATATCAGCAATCCTTGTAGTTATCTCTGGAAAATCTTCATGGTCAATCCAAGTACCATGAGAAGTTCTAACCTTATCAGAAACCAAACCATCATCGGTTGCTACCGTACTTCTTTCTAACTTGTCCTTAGAATGAGTTATAACAGATTCACATTCCTCTGGATTTAACACTCCGTCCACAACTACAATAGTGGGCGTTTTTGCATATACAAACATTATAACTCCTTATTTTAGAGGATCTTTAACCTCATGCTTGATACTGTTCCCCGGTGATTTATAACCACTTTTTCCTGATGCTAAAGATTTGATAGTGCTTTCTATATCAGAAGATCCGCTACCTTTAGTTCCAGTTCTAATCGGGTCAGTTAAATTAATTGGCCCCTCTACTCTTTTCTTTCCCATTACTGTCTCCTTACATAATGTAAAAATACTTGGGCTAATCTACTGCCCTCAAATTTATCCCTCCAGTGAGGGGTTTCAATACCCTTATAAATAAGTCCATCACCTTCTTCTAAATCTACCCTTCTCCCATCGTAGGTTAAATCTCCATTTTCATGGAATGGGTCTAAATAGAAAGGCCAAACAGCTTCATTAGCCTCCCTTCTTAAAGTCAGTGTAACGCTAAACTCACAACTATGTTTATCGGTATGCTTCTTTAATACATCACCTTTCTTGTAAACTCTCAGGTAGGAATATGTTGGAGACAATTTCACTCCAGTATGTTTTTCCATGTCAGGCAACAAATAACATAATAAGTTTTTCATTGCCAAGTCGTCATGCCAAGCAGGGGTGTTTGGGATCTGGTCGTCTACAAATCCGTGAGTCTCTTTTGTTGGTATGGCATCAGGAAGTGTCGCTTTGTTATAGGCATATACGCCAAGAAAATCCAACAGTTCACCAGTTAACATCCCCCTTATTGTTTTAAATCTAGTATGCCCAAGAGACATATGAATATCTTTCTCCTTTGGTTACAGGCTCTACTCTATGTGGATACATGAAGTTAGATGGAAATATAATTACATCTCCGGCTTCAAAAGGTATGGCTTGATCTCCAAACATTACAAACTCACCACCCTCAAAGTCTTCATTTAATTGCCCAACAATGGACAGCATTGGAATTCCTTTTACATTTCCATCAAACAACGAACTAATATGGTCACAGTGTTCTGCCATTTGATGAGACTCAGTATACTTTAAAAACTTTATAACTGAATAACCATTCCACCCGTCAAACCACTTATAACCAAAACTTCTTATATACTCTGTTAATGCTTTAGATAAACTATTTATAATAACATTGTTTATATGCGCGTGATCCTTATTCCAGTCAGGGCTTTTAAATCCTATAAACTCTGGCTCTGCGCTTTCAGAGGGTTTAGACTTAACCTCTCTTTCCCATCCTAATCCGTGTTCAGGATCATTTGTTTCATAGCCAGTAAAGTCGTGACTTTCCCACTGACTTTTCTTTAGGGTTTCTAAAGCATACTCACAAAAGTCTATACTTAAAAAACGCTTCTTGTGAAATAAATAATCTTTTATATTTTCTTTCATAAATAAGTGGGGGCTTTTACACCCCCACCTTTACAACTATACGTCTGCTAAGAAGCCGTTAGCCGCTTGGTTTTTAGACATGAGTCCGTACTCCGCAACAATCATTTGCTTTATACTGTCCCCAGTCTTTGCTAGACTTTCAGTCTGGAAAGGACGCAGATACGCCACAGCCCAAAAATCAAAGTCAATAAACCAACAGTCTCTAGCTCTCTGGAATCGGTCGGGAATAATTTTGAACGATCCAAAGTCTGACACATATACGTCAACAGAAGCAACCACATGGGCCGGAGCCTGTTTGTTAGCATCTGTACGTAAACTTGAAACAGTCTGTGTCAATGCTGAAATCACCTGCTTGTTAGCGGAACCAACAAGAATGGTGTCCGGCGTTCCGCCACTATCAAAACATTCTTTGATAACGGTTTTCATTCCGGCTTCAGTTAAAGTACCAGTGGATGTAGCATCGCTAGCGGTGTTAGTACCATTACCATTGGATGCAGAGCCTAAACCGGGTGGTGAAGGTGCGCCTCCTAAAGTGTGGTAATTGGTAGCTACCCATGCGCCTAAACCTGCTGTCGCTCTTGCGGTTGCAGGGCCGGGTGCAGGGCCAGCCCCAGCCGACTGTGCCACGTTATCCATTAACATCTTTTCCATATCACGCTTCATTTCTTTGGCGCGTTTTGCCAACTGATACGCTTGAGAAGATTTACGCCCAGCAAAATCTACGGCCTCTGCTGTTCCAGAAGTCTGGACGGCTTTAACCGATATCTGAGTGTAATTCCCTACCCTAGTGGGTTCACTTACTGCTGTGGAAGCCGGATCGTCACCTTCAGTAGCGCGGTTAGCCGCCGCCGCTGTTAGTGCATCGGTCTGCCACTCAAAGTAAGTATTATCCGCAGTCTCACGACCACAGCCACTTAGGAATGGAGTTTCAGTTGGGGAGATATTATAGATAATGTTACTAAGGTCTTCTCTGATGCCTATAGCACCATAGGTAACCCTTGTATTTGAAGGAACTGCCATAACATTTCTCCTATGATTTAAAGATCAACAAAATCCTCAAATAATGAAGTCGCGTCTTTAACGTGACCTGACTCTCTGAGGCGTTTCATTTGAGCCGCACGTTGCCTTCCTGTTTCTTTTGTTGAGGATTTGCCCTTCCCAGACCTAACTACTTTAGGCTTGTTCTTGATCTTCTTAGCTTTGACATTAGAGTTAGAAATATTGTCGAACTTCATAGCTTTGCTTAACATTATAAAAGCTCTATGATCTGCAAGCGTATTTAATTCTTCCTCAGAGTAGCCGTTATTCCTAGCGTATTCACGTATATTTTGTATGATTTCTTTACGTGAATCTTGTTCCGCAAATTCAGGCATTACATTGACAAGTTTATTTGTCTCCTCTTGAAGAATCTTTTTACGATCAGATGCATATTGCTGTTGCAACTGCTGTTCTTCATATTGTTTTCTAGCTTGATGATCTCTAAGCTGATCTTGGGCTTGACGGAACTCCTCCCTCTGTAGAAGGTATTGATCCGGGTCTTCCTCTTTCAATCTATTCCAATCTATATTGAATTTGTCAAGATTGCTAACAGAGTTGGCAATGGTATCATTCAATACCCTTACGTACTGCTCCTTCAGGTTTGCTAGCTCAGGTAAGGCTGACTCATACTGAGACTTGGCCTGTTCATACTGCTGTCTTTGCTGTGCTATTTCCTGAGTTTTTCTAGTATAATCTGCTTGTCGGGAATATCCCTTCAAGAGTTCGTCATAGGTAACCTCTATCTCTTCACCATTAGCGGTGACGGTAAACAGAGGGTCTTCTTCTTGCTCTTGCTCTTCCGCAGACTCTTCCAAATCACCCTCATCCTCTTCTTCAGATTCTTCAGGTTCTTCTTCAGAAACCTCTTCCAATGAATCGTCTTGATCTTCCTCAGTAGACTCTTCCTCTTCCGTAGGGGCGGCTTCCTCTTCTTCTGGTTTGACCTTTTCAGGTTCCATAATTCCAAGTAATGCCTCTTGTGCTTCTCTAATACTGCCCGGCATATTGTCACCGGTTAATTGCGGTTGCTCTTGCGTATCCGCCATAATTTACTCCTTAATTTTTTAGATGAATGGGTGTTGCTTTTCTAACGCTTTAGCCATTTGTCCAGTTTCAACTATGGATTTGAAATGACCCTCAAGCCTATCAAGCAGTCTCATCGCCAACCAGATAGATTCTCTGGCCTCCGATTCTGTAGAACCGCTATGACTCCAGCGATTCATTAAATCTTCTTTTAATACTTCAAATGCTTCCCTAAATAAATCATCTTGTAATAAATTGTTTGCATGTCTTGCTCTTTCATCATCTGTAAAATCTGTCATGTTGCTCCTATAGCTACTGCTCTATTTTGTTCCTTTTCAAGAGCCAGTTCTTGTTGCTTCAAACTTGAATCTACAGCTAACTTCTGATATTCCTGTTCAATTTTAGCGGCTTTAAGTTGTAACTCACCTTGTTTAATTTCAAGCTCTTTCTGTTTTATCTGAGCTTCCATCTGCATCTCTTGCTGTTTAGGGTCAGGCTGTTGAGGTTGAGGGGGCATCTTAGATGGGTCGGTAAGGAAATCGTCCACATTCTGGAATCCCATAGCCTTCACTAATGAAGCACCTAAATTATACATATTCTGTACATTAACAATAGGTAGTCCACCCTGCATGGCTTGAGAGGCAAATGATAACATTTGTGAAAGATGAGCCATTTGCTGATCTTTATTTCCTTGACCTAAAGCCACAGAAACAGTACAATCGTACTTGTCTTTCCAAGCATCAGGTCTAACAGGAACCCACTCATTTCTCAACATGATAACTCTTTGTTTATCTTGGTTCTTTTGTACTAACTCATATATACGCATCATCAATTCCTTAACACCAGTCTCAGCAAAATTTCTGGCAATTAATTCAACCCTGCTTTGAGCCGCACCCATAACTGCATTAACGGCTGTAGCTGTGGTATGTGATGTTAAGGCATTTTCATTTAACCCTTGAGACATTCTTGACACACCGGCTCTTGATTCTCTTACACCATCAAGATATTCAAGCATCTGGAATGAATAGGGTTCTAGTGAAGGGGTCTGCAAAGGCATAACCGCATTAGGAGATTTTACTCTAACCACTCCGCCCGGCCTCTGGGTCAGCAAATCATCTAGGTTCGCTTGACCCTCTAAAACTGCATAGCGTCCAAAGTTTTGGTTATACATATTATCCATGAGGTTCCGCATTAATGTACTCTTGTACAGTTGCAGATCCATAACCAAATCAGCTAAAGACAATCCAAAGAATTTATGAGGAATTTTAATTGGGGTTAATGAAACAAAAGGAACAGCATCAATCTCTTCATTCTGCAAAACAGTAGAGCCAACAGTGCAAACCTTTCTTAATTCAGCAATTCCATCGCCATCTTGGTCTACCCTTAAAAATGATTCATGCAACCAGTAACGTCTTAGGGATTCATCTCCAAATTCATCTCCACCCCATCCTTCCCAATATCGGGCAGACTTATCAAACGCATATCTTTCCAGTCTTTCAGCAGAGTAAGACATGAGATCCTCATCACCAGCACCTAAATCTTCAGGCTGAAGGTCTTTATCAGGATACATCTCCCTTAACTCTGATAGAGTTTTCTCTACTCTATGACAAACAAACCTTGCATCTTGTATTGTTTTTGCTTCCCGGCTAATTAGGAATTCAGAAGGAGGAACATTCTCAACCTTAACCCTTCCGTTATATTGGCTTCTTTTAATAACTATGTCATGTACGGGTTGCTCATACTCTATATATTCTGTATGCTCTACAACCTCAACACCCTCCTGAGTAATAAGGGCAGTAAGTTCTGTTTCATCAAGACCTCTATATTCTTCTCTTTGTTCCTCATCATACTCATCCCACCATACTTTCACTATACCGTTCTTGCTTAATAGCGCATCCGTGAACCATGAGTACAAAATTTCCCAACCATCATTATCTTTAGTAAATACATAGTTTACGTAGTCTGTGGCTTGTTTAGCCATTGCAACATCTTCTGGGCCATGAGGGGTAAACTTAACCATCTCATCACCAGAAGCAAAGACTCTCATTAAGGAAGGTTTGATCCACTCAATAGTATCCTGTACCGTAGAATCTACATACTGGCTACGACCGGCTACTTCATTACCAAACGGTAAACCGTAGTAGTATTGCATAGCCTGTTCTCTCTGTTGAGAGATAGTATCCCCCATGTAACCTAATGAGTCAGTGATTTCACCCCTGACCCTAGTTACAATTTCTTCTTCTGTAAATTTATCAGCCATTAAACTATTCCATAATTTTTATATTCTATGTCTTGTGTCCATGTCGGATCTTTTCCGGCAACGGCAAAACGCTGTGATTGAAATGCATACCTTGTAGCAGAGAGTAAATCGTCCCTTATAGGAACCACCTTATTATTTTTTCTATGGTACATTCTAAACTCTTCAAACCAATCAGAGAGAGTTGAGAATACTTTAAACTTTCCGGCTTCCATTGACTGAAGCATAGCCATTAACCCTTCTTCAATACTATTTGATCCTTTATCATTCCCAAGTGCAGGAGGGTTTGTAAAATGATTCAAAAGGAAGTTGCATCCTAAATTTCTGTACTGGTCAGCCAAGCCCGGATTTCCCATGCTATCCCTGCGATTTCCGTCATGTGGGTAGGCTATGGGTACAAAATGCGGTCTTGACCTTATGTGATCGGCATGTACAGATGGGGAGGCTTTTGACGCTCTATAGCAATCATACAAATAAAATGTATCCGTGTCTCTATCAACAGCCGCCCAAACAACTGCCGTTGGGTGATCCCACCCAAAGTCTATTGCGGCTATTCTAGGCCAATGCTCTTCTATTGGCATAGGCTCTATTATAACATCATCTTCACTTAGAGGGAAAACCAAACCTGAACCAATTGAGGGTCGTCCGTATCTTCTCATTTCCCTTTCATGTGGGGAATAAGAAGATAAGATTTGTTCCATTACAACTTCAGATAGATGCCCTCTTTCCCCCTTCATGGACATGACTCTTTCAGAAGCATCATCCCATGTGGCGTTGGTCAGGGATTGCCCTGATTGTAAACGGTTCATAAATGAAGCTACCGTTTCAGTCATTCCATTCTCTGGAGTGAATGTCATGTATACCATTCCTCTGCGGTCAAGGGTACGTGTTACCGCTTGTGAGTAGAGTTCTCTGCTAGGCTCTTCATCTAACCATACACAGTCTACACTACGACCTTGCCACTTATCTACACCCATTTCATAGGCTTTAAAGAATAAAGAAGAGTTCCCACCAGAAACGTGCTTAATAAGAGCCATACTCTTAGCATTTGGAACTCCGGGCTTACGCTCTGTTTTTATTATATAATTTCTTGGTATAGCTCCAGAACCAAATGCCTCTGGGTCATCGGGGGAACCCAATAATTCAAACTGTACAATATCTCTTGTGGTTTCATTTGATACACCACCTGCCCATGCCACTATAGGTTTATCAAACCTTCTACCATTCCACCACTTAGGATACAACCCTGTAACGTGATAGGCCATTTCAGCCGCACCACAGTAACTCTTCCCTATGCGGTTTGCCGCCATGAGAAGCCTCTGGTTGGCCTCTGAGCCGGTTTCATGGAAGTTTAGCTGGTAGGGGTAGGGGTCGTAGAAATCAACCTTATTATAACGCTTTCTTGCGCCTATCTCCCTAGCTATTTCAAGAGCTTTTTCTAGTTCTTTCCTTGTAGCCGGAGGCGTGGATTGCTTTGGCTTGACGTTCTGCGCCCTTTCTACTTGCATAGCATTTTCCAGATTTTCCGTATTTCCATCCTTTCTTTCCGTTCTTGAGTGAACAGCGTTGAATAGGCATTAGTTCAATGCTTCAGGTATACTTATTACGTTTGAAGACCCCATGATTGCATCAAGTTCTCTTTGAAGCTCATCAGTGGAGGCTTGTTCTACGTGGGATATTTCCTGTTGTATCTTCTCAGGGGCTTTATAACCTGCCCGATCCAACACATCTTTAATAGCTCCTAACTTCACAGACTCAGACTCAGCATTATTTACCAAGTTTTCCAGTTGGGATAACGCACCGGGTACGCAATCCTGAATCATCTTCTTTTGTCGTTCTGCTATTTCAAAGCCAAACTGCTTCTTCAGATCGTAGCCACGCTGTTTAGGTGAGCTATACCCTGCGGTTTCTGCGGCTTTAGACGCATTGCCGGTTAAGCAGTATTGCTCAATAAAAGTTTCTTGTTTGTTCGTTCTCATTTCTTTTTCTTAAATGTTCTAAGTACCTGAACTGCTGAGAAGGCGGCTCCTAGATCGTCATCCGATTCTAATAGTTTAGAGATGTCTTTCTGACTCATATTCTTTAGGCTTTCATAAGCAGACTGACCGCTTTTAACCCAATCGCGACCTGCAAATGTTTTGTTGAATGTGGGGCCAAAATAAGCTCCAGCATTTTTAAGAGCATCCTTAGCTGTGGAGGGCAATACCTGCCAGAATCCACGTTCCGGGCGGCCACCACCGGCTATTCTTGTTCTGTAGCCTGATTCAATCTGACCCAAATCCTGAAGCATCTTCTTCATTGTGGCCTTATCCATGCGACCACCTGTTGCCAGTTTATCTGTTCCAAATATCTTTACCGCAGAACTAATTGCATTTGCAACGGTTTTCTTTTGAGTCTCTGGAACTGTTCCTTTAAGTCTAGCCTTTACATTCTCACGGAACTCTGGATCATCCTTCTTTTTCCCAGTATAGTAGTTTTGCATATAATCATCAAGGAACTGCTTATCAGCTTTAGTTTCCTTGACTTCAGCCGCTACCTGTTTGTCAGGTTTTTTCTGAAACAGCTTTTTCATACCGCCTTCAGACTGGGCTACATTAGCCCACTGTGAAAGCGCGGATTTTTTAGAGTCTGCATCATAGAGATCAGACTTCTTAAACTTAGCTAACTGATCCGCTGTGACTGCTAGTTTCTTTTTACCGTCATGCCAGAAGTGAGCTTTTCCTTGAGCTTGAGCCTGTTTAAGAGTGGTAGGTCTTGCTTCCTCCCGTTCTTTTTCTCTGGCTTTCTTTTTATTAACTGTTAGTTCACCAATTACAGAAGTATAAGGTTCGTCAGGAACTAGAGTATTAGGTAAATACTTCCTTCCCCATTTAAGAGTCTTATCAACCCAATCTTCAGATGGATCAACCACACCTGACTTAGGTCTTGCTTCCTGCTCATCATGTATTATATTATCTTTCCCACCGGGGCTAAATAAATTCTTTGTAGCAGTCATTATATCTTTTACTGGAATAAAACTCTCTGATCCAGTGGATACCGTATCCTGACCTAACAACCCCTCAAATTTTGACTTCTTATTTACATCGGCTAAACGATCCTGAGCATCCATAGTATCTACTGGAACCCATTCACTTCCACCCTCTCCGTGTTTAAGGGTTTCATCTCCACCTAATCTATCACTTAATATACCGCGCTCTTCTGTAGTTCCAAAATACGGATCATTGGGATCAAAAACCCCACCAACATTCCTTCCATACAACATATTATGGGAACGATTCTCAACATCATCCCCCCAATTTCTGTAGTTACCTACCATCTGTTCACCTAAATGTCCAACCTCATGGGTCATAACATCTTCATACTGGTTTGGAGTAAGATGCTTTGATGGGTTCCTCATAGGATCCAACACATCTGTCACTTGAGGAAGTATAGATATATCTCTATATCCCGGCCCCCATTCCGCCCTTCCTTGAGTTGTACCGCTAAAGGCAGGGACTTCCCTAGCTGATGTCATGTTCATTAAACCGGCCTGATCTATACCCTGCAAATAAGGGTTACTGGGGCCATATTGACCCTCATCAATATCCATAGGACTTCTTAAAGACCCAAGATCTCTCCTTCTTTTTCTTTCAACAGCATCTCTTACTTGTGATAATGATAAATTTGCCATAATTGTGAACCCTAAAAATACCCTCCGGTTTGTGGGTAGAATATATATAAAAATCTGTAAATCAAAAGGGGGTGCCACCTCTGGTGGGGGTACCAATGTTGTACCTTTTATTAGATCATTTGGTTGCCGACATCTAAATGAGAATGAGACGTATTTGCGTCAGTATCCGTCCATTTGTGCAACTACTATAGATGGTTCGTGAACCGTACGACATAACCAGGAACCATAGAACCCAGAACCCTAGATTGGGCGTGGCGGTGTGAGGGTGGGATATCATTCTATCCAACGTTTAATTAAATAGTTGTTGCAATCTAGATCTAGCTCTTGTATGCTCCGTACCTAGTCAACTACTACATGGAAATAAAGGTAATGAACTCAACAGAATTTGCAGAATATCAGCCAACACTAAATGCAAGCCAAGCTAGAAAAATACTAGAAGATCATGGATTGGACAGTATTCCAGAAGATTTATATTTTACCAGTGAATATGTTGGTGGCGTTAGATACTGGTTAACTCAGGATGTACTTGATTGGTTAGGTTATTAACTCAACTACTACATAGGAAATATAACAATGCAATCAATCACAGTGAAA
>VTLG01003094.1_pt1 | contig 12746 bp, 15 predicted proteins | sample 4694571 | NCBI WGS metagenome assembly VTLG01 (sample SAMN12604809, study PRJNA352737) | marine metagenome | biome: ENVO:00000447; feature: ENVO:00000209|ENVO:00000569|ENVO:01000036; material: ENVO:00002151; isolation source: viral sequences binned using virsorter ... | reverse complement strand
AAGTTATTACTTATTGTGCTCGTGTAAGTAACCCAAGCAATCAAACTAAGTTTGATACTTCTGCTGGTCTTTTAAAGTATTGTATTAATCACAAACACTGGAGTATCTTTGAGCAAGCAGATATGACAGTAGAAATCAATACTACTCGTGGTCTTGCTGCTCAGGTGTTACGTCATCGTTCATTTACATATCAAGAGTTTTCCCAAAGATATGCTGACACGAATAACTTGGGAGAAATTAAATCTCCACAACTTCGTAGACAGGATGCCAAGAATCGTCAGAACTCTACTGATGATCTTGATGAATTTACAAAGCAGAAACTAGAAGTACAAATGAAAACTTTGTTTTCTTCTGCTGAGGCACTATATGCACAGATGCTCGAACTTGGTGTCGCAAAAGAATCTGCCCGTTTTGTATTACCATTGGCAACTCCCACTAGACTCTATATGAAAGGTTCTGTGAGATCGTGGATTCATTATATTGATCTTCGTTCTGCACATGGAACTCAAAAAGAGCACATGGAAATTGCAGAAGAAGTCAGAGTAATATTCAAGGAACAATTCCCTGATATTGCAACCGCTCTAGAGTGGTGATAAATAAATTACCTAAGGAAAAGTATGGCAACGTATCCTGTTATTCATAAAGAAACTGGAGAACAAAAAGAAGTCGTAATGAGCGTCACTAAATGGTCACAGTGGTGTGAAGACAACCCAGACTGGAAACGCGACTGGTCTGATCCATCAACTTGTCCTCAACCTGGAGAGGTTGGAGACTGGCAAAACAAACTAATCCGTTCTAAACCAGGATGGAATGAAGTTCTAGAAAGAGCATCAAAATCACCAGGATCTAAAGTAAAGAAAATTTCTTAAACACATGCCCAGAAAAAAAGATTCTCCAATTGGAGTAGGAATGACGGCTAAACAGATGAAGAGAAAGAAACCAATTAATTCTGATTTCTTACTTGATGTAAAACCTCTTACAGAAAATCAAGAAAAACTTTTTGATGACTATAAAAAAGGTAAAAACATTTTTGCATACGGAGCAGCAGGAACAGGAAAAACCTTTATCGTTCTGTATAATGCACTGAAAGAAGTTTTAAATGAAAGAACACCCTATGAAAAAATTTATATTGTTCGTTCTTTAGTTTCTACTCGTGAAATTGGTTTTCTACCAGGAGATCATGAAGATAAATCTGCTCTTTATCAGATTCCTTATAAGAATATGGTAAAGTATATGTTTGAAATGCCATCAGACGCAGATTTTGAAATGTTATATGGTAATCTTAAAGCACAGGCAACTATTTCATTCTGGTCTACTAGTTTTATCCGTGGTACAACATTTGATAATGCAATTTTGATTATTGATGAATGCCAAAACTTGAATTTTCACGAACTTGATAGTATAATCACTCGTGTTGGTGAAAACACCAAAATTATGTTATGTGGTGACGCATCACAATCTGACTTGACTAAAACTTACGAAAGAAACGGTATTCTTGACTTTATTAAAATCATCCGTAATATGGAAGATGAGTTTGGAATTACTGAGTTTGGAGTAAACGATATTGTCAGGTCTGGTTTAGTCAAAAAATACATCGCTACTAAACTTGCCCTAAATATTTAAATACTCAATGTTTAATCATGTCAATTTGAATCTTCCTAAACTCAGTCGTAAGACTGTTGATGGAGTCAGATATTATCAAGTAGAAGATGGTGGTGAGATGCTAGATTTAGTGTCCATAACCTCTGTTACTAGTCATAAGAATAGAGCAAAGTTTGCAAAGTGGAGAAAAAAGGTTGGTAATGCAGAAGCTGACCGTATCACAAAAGCGGCTACAAGTCGTGGCACTGATATGCATACTCTTACAGAGTTTTATTTAAAAAATGAGCAAGCACCTACAGATGTATTGCCTATCTCCAAAATGCTATTCAATATAGCAAAACCTTTTCTGGATAGTATTAGTAATATTCATGCATTAGAGTCATCAATGTACAGCAAAGAACTTGGTATTGCTGGAACTGTTGATTGTATAGCAGAATATGATGGTGAACTTGCTATCATTGATTTCAAAACTTCCAAATCACCTAAGCCGCGAGAGTGGATTGACCACTATTTCGTACAGTGTTGTGCATATGCATGTATGTTGTATGAACTCACTGGAGTTACTGTAAAAAAGTTTGTTATTATCATGGCATGTGAAGATGGTGACTGCGAAGTTTATATCGAACGTGACAAATCAAAGTATATAAAAGAATTAGTCCAATATATCCAAGAATTCATCAAACACAAACTAAAAGAATATGCCTAAAGAAACCCTAGATGAAGTCCTAAAAGAAAAATTCATGTGCAAACAAAGTTTTGCTCTTGAAATTGAAACCATTGCTACACAGGAGAAAGTCAATTACATTGACGCAATTATTTTATTTTGTGAAAAGAATGAGATTGAGGTTGATTCTGTGACAAAATTAGTATCTAAACCACTGAAAGAAAAATTAAGATGGGATGCCACGCAATTGAATTTTCTAAAGAAAACAAGTCGAGCAAAACTACCACTATGACTCCTTTTGATTGCTACAAAACATACTTAGCGATCAAACAGCATTTTACTCAACCTGCCTACGATTACTTCCGATATCATGGATCTACTAAAGCATCTGTGTTATCCTTTAATAAAAGGAAAGATAAGTATTTTTTTGAGAAGATGTCTCGCCAGAAAACTGATAGTGAGATTAAAGAATACTTTGTAGCAAATTTTGTTTATCCATCTAATCCACAATCAGTTTGGATTGGTGAAATTATCAAAGAAGGTGAAACTAATTATAATACATGGTTGAAAATCAATCAAAGTCTTGCTTACCATTATAAAGGAGATCTAGAGATATTATTTGATACTGAAGACTTTAAAAGTGTGATGGAGTGTAGGGGTCATCCGATATTGCTAAAAAAATACTTATCTGGTAGAATTAACTTGGAAACTCTGGTTATTATGAACAAGATTCTTAATTTTGTTCCTTATTTTGATAATAAACTAAAAGATCCTGTATGGGAAACCGTAAGTTTAAAAATTAAAAAGTATACTCCCTTCCTAAATATTAATGTGTTTTCGTGTCAAAAAATGCTAAAGGAGGCAACAAGTCAATGAGCGAGTTTTTCGATTCTAAAATCGTACAAGAGTCCTTGAAAGAAATTACTGATATTCAAGAAGAGATATTTAATTCTCTTTTTACTTATCGGACATTTAGTGAAAGTGACAAAGAAGAGCATATTGACAAGTTGCGTAGTCTTATTGAAAAACAAAGAATTATGTATACAAGGCTAAGTCTAACAGACGATCCTGAAGCAATTGCACTTAAAGAAAAGATCCAACAATCAGCAATGATGCTTGGATTTCCTGAAGGCACAAACATGTCAGAAGTCTTCGACACAATGGATGAGACACTCATACGAGTGATCAAAACCAATGGACTTGACAACTGACCAATTATCATGTATAATAACTAAATCCGTACAAAAAAACACAGGCCAAATCTAATGTCTTTTTCAAATCTTAAAAAACAATCTAAACTTGGTTCTCTTACTAGCAAACTAGTAAAAGAAATAGAAAAACAAAATAAATCTCAGGGTGGTTCTAGCGATGATCGCTTATGGAAACCCGAAGTAGATAAAGCAGGTAACGGTTATGCTGTTATCAGATTCTTACCTGCACCTGATGGCGAAGATATGCCATTCGTAAAGTTATATACTCACGCATTTAAAGGTCCTGGTGGATGGTATATTGAAAACTCTAGGACTACAATTGGTGGTAAAGATCCTGTATCTGCATACAATTCCGAACTTTGGAATAGTGGCACTGATGCTAATAAAGAAATTGCCCGTAGTCAGAAACGTAAACTCTCCTACTACGCAAACATCTATGTAGTGAAAGATCCTACTAACCCTGAAAATGAGGGTGGTGTATTCTTATTCAAGTTTGGTAAGAAGATCTATGATAAGATCCTTGCTGCTATGCAACCTGAATTTGAAGATGAGGAAGCAATCGATCCTTTCGATTTCTGGAGAGGTGCTAACTTCAAACTAAAGATCAAGAAAGTTGCAGGTTACTGGAACTATGATTCTTCTGAGTTTGCTGCTGTTAGTCCACTTTTAGACGATGATGATGCTATGGAAGCAATCTGGAAGAAAGAATATGGACTTGCAGAAATTGTTGCTGCTGATAAGTTCAAGGATTATGCAGTTCTTGAAAAACGTATGAAGACTGTTTTAGGTCTAGAAGGAGCAGTACGTCGTCCTGATCCTGAAGTTGCTGATGAAGATGATAGTAGAGGTGAATTAGAAGATTATAGTGAAGGTTTACATCGAAAGGTTGAGACACCTACGATATCAGAACCATCAAGTGATGATGACCTTGACGATATTATGGCAAAGTTCCAGAAACTTGCTGAGGCTTAATAAGATCCTCTCTTTGTTTTTGCATTTCTTCGTTGAGAAGAAACAGTATACTTATATGCTGTTCTTAAATCATTAATAAACAATCCTAAGAACTGAGGTTTTAACAAATAAATCTCAGTTTTTTTATTGTTTTCTTCAAATTCATATGCTAGGTTAGAAACACTCTTTACTGGATTTACTGAAACTCCATTTAAATAAATTGTAAAATTAGAATCAACCAACTTACCTGCAGGAACTACTAACTTATCATTAGTATCTTTTAATTCAGTTGTTTCGTAGTGATGAATGTTTTGAATATTACTTTTACCATACTTTCTGTAGATGAAGTTATAGAAGTCTTCTCCTCCTAGTGGCCACTCATCCCTTAGATTGATAATATTATTAGTGATTAGTATAACATAATCCAGTGATTCATCTTTATAATATTCTAAGGCAACTTGATCAGGTCTAACTCCATCTGGAATAATATATCTGTCAAAATTAGTAACTTCATTATAAACCTCATCAACGAGTTTCATTCTCTTGAAGAGGTTTTTAGTTTTTATATACTCGTCTTTTGAGTTTCTATAAGTTGAAAAAGGACTTTGAAATTCAAAATCTGGTAGTTCTCTGAAATAACCCATTAGTAACCTGTTCCTCGTAGACCTTCACCAGTATCATAATCCTCTTTGTAAATTGGGTTAAGTTCTGAAAAAGATAACCCTAAACTCATGTGAGTTGGTGTTGCATCTTCATATGTACTATACTGTCCACTAGCAGTGTAATTAACAGTACACTGAGTGAGTGCACAAACTTTATGTCTTTTCAAAAATCTATGTGGTTGAGATCCTGTCATGAATTCAACTTTCCATACATCTGGACTATTTAAGAAAACTCCTTCTGAACCCTTTGATGCAGACATACATTGTTTGAAAGTTCTAATAATTTGTTTAACTGTTTGACCTTCTTTTGGACTCCTTGGAATTAATTGGAAGTTATACTGAAATTTTCTTATAGCAACACCACTGAATAGTGATTCTTTGTTTTGATTAACAATTTTTCCCTGAGTTCTTGCAAGAATCGCTTGTGAATCAATATTTCCACCTAATGCATTGACAGCCTGTGCTGCCATTTTGTTTTGAAACTGTTTGATGAGAGCACCACCAGATCCAGAAACTTTATCAATAAAACCTTGAACTGATTGGCCAGCGTTTTTAATTGCCTTTTTTGGTTCAGTTATTTTTGCATCGTTTGATACTAAACCTGATAATGCAGAATATCCTGCCAAAGAAAGAGCATCTACATCATTTTCATTCCAACCTGCTTCCTGAGAATCTCCTATTTCTACTGGCATTGGTAATATAATTGTCGATTTTATTTTATTATTAGCAGCACTTACAGCAGAACCTTCTTGAACTTTAAGACTACCACCCTCGGTTAATCCTCCAGCTGGTTTATATTCAAGACAACTTATCTTCATGTAATCCATTGAAGAATCGATCATATCACTAGGATATCGCAAGATACCACCTGCTGATTGTCCACCTGCAATAGATCCCAAAACATTACTTAATCTTGAGGAATAATCTGCTATTTTGCCTAGTGTAGTAGGTACTTCAGTAAATCTAACCACTATTTTCTGATTCGGGTTCCAAAACTATTTATAGAGTTATCTGCTAGTTTTTATTCTGGCATACGGAATATGCTTAATATCTTCAAATTCACTCCCTCTAACTAGGTGCACTTGACCTATAATTTCTGGAAAAGTATATTGTCTCACCTGACCAAAATGAAGATTAATTCCACGGAATCCCCATTCTAAAACTTCAGTGACGGCTACTAATGGGTGCTCATCATATGTAATGTTAGGTGTCTTTGGTTTATAGATGAATGTATAATATTGTCCTACCTCTGGAACAGATCCACTTTCTTCTAAAACTGATATAAGTGACAACATCATATCATCAGGATCTTCCATACCATTCAACTCATCTACAATAGGAGTAATTCTATTGTCTGTTGGTGGATTAAATCCGAAACTATCTGTCATTATTTAATACCTAATTCTTTTTCAGTAAAAATTCTAAATTCCCAAAGTCTGTCTTTACAAAATTCTTTCGCAGCATCCCACTTTGCCTCATTTTTGACATATTGGGTTACCTCGTATAGGTATCCCTTTGTTTGTCTTTTTGGTTTCTTAGGAGGTCTTGTTTGTTTATCTGGTTTCACCTCAATGATGGATCTACAAATAGATCCATTAGATTTTCTATATTTAATATAAAAGTCAGGAAAATATCTATGTACTCTATTATCTAAGGGAGAACGATATGGTATGAAAAATTCTTCACTTCCCCATTCTAAAATATTATCATTTAAGTCACAATAACACATAAACTTACGTTCCCAAAGAGAACGATAGATGATGTTTGTTGGATCACCTTTGTACTTTTTAGGATTCGTTGGTCTATATTTTCCTTTATATGCCATTAATATTTATCACTACCTTCCTATATAGTATAGGCAAATCATAACAACAAACGTGCAAAATCTTGCAAAGGGTGCTCAAATTGCTGCTGGATATGGAAGATTAGCAGCAAGCATATTCCCTAATAGTAAAGCAATAAAGAAAGTATCTGGTATTCTTAACAATGCTAATGACATCGCTGACGCTTTAAGTGGTGGCGGTGCAGGATATACTGGTAATAGGTCAGGTCCTGGAACAGCGAAAGGAATGTCAGAAGTTGTTGCTCAGTTTGGTAGATTGGCACAGACTTCTCATTATGAAGTATCCTTTGCTGGTTTTATGAATCTATCTAATCTTAGTGGATTCTTACGAAATAAAGGAGTTGATACAGATTTTATTACTAGAGAACTAGGTTTATTGTGTAGTAGTGCTTCTCTTCCAACGTCTCGTTATGCATTTTCTGAAATAACAAACTTTATGGGTGTTAGAGAAAACTTTGCACATACAAGAACTTTTGTTCCTATTGATCTTACTTTCTATGTTGATAAGGAATATAAGACATTAAAGTTTTTTGAGCATTGGATGGAATATATTGCTAGTGGTGCAGAAACTAGAGATGGAATTTTTGATAAAGCAAGACCAGGATATTATGTAAGAATGAAATATCCACAACAAGGTTACAAATGTGATACAATCCAAATTAAAAAATTTGACAGAGACTACCAATATCAGATAGAATATAACTTTATTGGATGTTTTCCTCTTGATATTGTTGCTGTTCCCGTTTCATATGAAGGATCACAGATTCTCCAAATGACTGTTACCATGGGATACGATCGTTATGTTTGTGGTGCAATTGATAGTAAATCTATATCTCAAGGAACTTTCGGTAACTTTATCCCACAATTAGGTGGTCTTGCTATTGCTTCTGCAGCTGCTTTTGGTGGAACCTCAGCTCTAGGTAAAATCAATAGTGCTGCAAACAGTCTTGCTGGTATTTCTAGAAATGCTAGAGATTTACAGGGATCTATTGATTCTGTCAGACAACGTTTTATTTGACCCCTATATAATATACTGAAATTATAAATTATGCCGTTACCAACCATTACAACTCCTACGTATGAGTTGAATTTGCCATCGAACGACAAGAAAATTAAATATCGTCCATTTCTAGTCAAGGAAGAGAAAATCCTTATCCTTGCAATGGAGTCTGAAGATACAAAACAAATTACAAACGCAATTACTGACGTTCTTAATTCATGTATCATTACCAGAGGTGTTAAGGTAGATAAATTACCTACCTTTGATATTGAGTATCTCTTCTTGAATGTTCGTGCTAAATCTATAGGTGAAGTTGTAGACTTAGTTGTAACCTGTTCTGATGACGGGGAAACAAAAGTAGATGTCGCAGTCAACCTTGATGATATTAAAGTAGAAAGAAAGGAAAATCATAAAACAGATATTAAATTGGATAAAAACCTCTCCTTAAGGTTAAAGTATCCTTCAATGGAACAGTTTATTAAGAGTAATTTTGATTTTGATGGTACTAATGTAGATGCATCATTTAAAATGATCGCTGGATGCATTGACCAGATTTATACTGATGAAGAAGCATGGCCAGGATCTGATTACACTGAAAAAGAAAGAATAGCATTCCTAGATCAACTAAACACTAAACAGTTCAAAGAAGTAGAACAGTTTTTTGATACTATGCCTAAACTTTCACATAAGATGACAGTTAAGAATCCCAAAACTGGGGTTGAAAATAATGTGGTGCTTGAGGGTTTGGCGTCTTTTTTCGTATAATAATGGCACAAGAGGATCTTGTGTCATACTTTAAGTTAAATTTTGCCTTGATGCAGTACCATAAATACTCTTTGACAGAGCTTGAAAATATGATTCCTTGGGAAAGAGAAATTTATGTTTCCCTTCTCCAACAACACATCGAAGAGGAAAACTTAAAAGCACAGCAAAATGGCTGATTCATTCCTATCACCAAGACAAGAAAGTAAGGGCGGTGCTCTTGCTAGAAGTATGATGGGAAGAAATAGTCAGACAAGTGAAGTTGGTGGAGTTACTCAACAAGTTGTTGTTGCTGGTTTTAATGATGAGGTTTTAGGAAGAATAGATCAGAATTTAAAATCAATACTTGGAGTATTGACAAAGGATTTAGAATTACAAGAAGATAATTTAGAAGATAGTAAGAAATCAGCGATAGAAGCAAAAGGTCAGGAAAGAAAGGATGCAGAAACCAAATCACTTGGCAGTCCTATCATGGGAGGAATCAAGAAGATTGGTAATGTTGCCAAGGAAGTACTTGGTGTAGAAAGTGTATTAGATAGATTGTTAAAAGGATTCATAGCTATTTTTGCAGGATGGCTTGCTGGTAAATTACCAGAAATAATAGAAGGTATTAAGACTACATGGAGTAAAGTTTCAAAAGCCGTGATGGGTGCTGTTAATACAGTTGTTGATGGTGTTAAGTCAGTGTTTAATGGTATCAAAGATATAGTTACTGGTATTATTGATTGGTTTAAAGATGGTTTTAAATTTATTGGAGATAAAATAAAAGGATTTGTAGACTTTATTGTTGGAATTGGAGAAAAAATATTTGAAGGACTGCAGAAAGCATGGGATTTTATAACTAATCTTCCTGGTAAAATTGGTGATACCTTCAAGAAAGGTTGGGACTGGATAACTGGTAATAACAAAAAAGATGAAGAGTATAAAGGTGAACCAATAAAGAATGCCCGTGGAAGAACTATAGGATATATAAAACCTGAAGGTGATGAGAGTAAAAAATTAGAAAAAACTTATAATGAAAATTTTAGTGATAAAGTATTTGATAAGAAATCTGAATCAAATGTAAATGTTAAGTTAGATAAACCAAAAAGTTCGGATACAGTTGGTGATATGAAGGGTCAGGGTAATAAAAAGAACCCTGTTATACAACCTAAGGTTTTGAAAGCAACTCCTTTTACACAAGAGCAAAAAGATAATTCTGTTCGTACTGTCTCTAAAGGAGCTGCAATTGTTGAACCGTACATGAGCGAGTTATCAAAAGTAGAACCATCAAAAGTAAAAGATAAAACAATTGCTCAACAAAAACCAGAATCAACACCACTTATTGTTCCTTTGGCACCAAATCCAGTAATGGGTGAAGGTAAATCTCCAAGTGGTGTAGGTCGTCCAAGTGGTGGTGATAATGATTCTAAATCAATTCCATCTAAAAATCCTAAAAATTTCTATCCAATGTTTGCTGCAATTCAATATAATTGTATGGCAGACTTCTAAGGTAAAATAAATGGCAAAAGTAGAATTACCAAGAATTAACGAAAATCAATTAAAAAGATCAACTCTTTCTATGAAGAGTATTGATACTACTGTTCTTTCTATAACTAAATTTTTAGATAAAAAAGAATCTTTTACAGCAAAGAAACAAAAGTTTTTGAAAGATCAAAAAGCGATGATCAAAGGTCGGGAAAGAAAAGCAGATGAAGTTGAGAGTCTAAAGGTAGAGAAAAAAGAAAAAAAAGAAAATAGGGTTACTTCCTTTGTAAAGAAAAAAGGTCAAAGTATGTTAGATAAAGTTATTCTAGCTGTTGGATCTATTTTTGGAGGATGGTTAGCAGGTAAAATACCTGAACTTATCGAAATGATAAAGAAAGTTATGCCAAGAGTTAAAGCAATTTTTGATGGAATAACAAAAACAGTTGGAGCAGTTTTCCAATTCTATCAGAGTGTGTATGCAATTGTATGGGAACTAGCCAAGTCTGTAGTTACATTGACTCCTCCAGATATGGAAAAAATTGGTTCTGAATTTAATGATATAAAAACTTCATGGGATTCATACCTACAAAGTGGTACTAATGGTTTTAAAGCACTAACAGGACAAGACTTTAAAGATCCAAAGGAGTTAGAGAAAGTAGATAAAAAGGTAAAAGATGATACTAAAGATCTTCCAACAACAGAAGAGATAAGAAAAGATAAACCAAATGCAGTTGGTGGTGGTAATGCAGGTGCTTCAACTGATTCAGGTGGGACATCTGAAGATACAATTAAATCAGTCCCAGTAAATAATGAAAAATCCATGAAAATGTCTGGTGATGGTAAACCAAAAACTAAGGCAACTAATGGTTATCTAAATGCAGTTTCAGTTGGTAAGATGCTCACTGATCAAGGTGTTGGTGTTTGGCAGCACCCAGACTTCAATATTAAATCTGGTTTCACTGGTTCTGGTTTAGAAGGTATGATGAAAAGAGCTTCTAATTCTTTCCATAGTTCTGGTGAAGCACTTGATATTCCTATTGCAGGTCAAGGTGAAGAGAAATTAAATCAAATAGCTTCAATGCTTGGTGCTAATAAGAAAAAACTTGGCATCAATGAACTGAAGTGGAAAGATGATGCTGACCATATGGATCATATCCACGTTTCTTTCAAAGGAAATGGAAAAGTTGAACAACCAATAAAACCAGCAAGTGTTTCTGCAGCACCATCTTCTAAATCTAAAACTGTAGATAATATTACTGCTGCTAAAGATATTGATTCTCCAACCAGTGACATGCAAAAGAAAATTACTCAAGCAGTATTATCTCAGCAAGCACAACTACCACCAACGACTGTACCTAAACAACAAACAATAATCGTTGCAGGTGGCGGTGGAGGAGAAGTTCCTACACCTGATATCAATACTCTGTTAAATACTATGCAGAGGACTAGAGTACTAACAGCATTAGCATACCAATAAAATGAGTGCAGATCAAGCAGCAAATTATGAAGAGTTTATCATTGAGTCTAATGATGGTTCTAGAGATGTAGACCTTAGATTTGGTGTCTTATCTTTTCAATATTTTGAAGATGTATTTTCTCCAACAATAACTGCCAGAGTATTAGTTCAATCTTCTGGTGGTGGTGATATTGAAGATTTTAAAGGAACTGGTGGTACTAAAGCATTACTACAAGGTTTACCTATCATTGGTGGAGAAAGAGTAGCAATTAAAGTAAAAACCGTTGTTGGTGATGGTATTGATTTGACTAGTGATCCACTTTATGTTGGTGGTGTTAGTGAGATTATGGTTGATGGTGATAGAGAAATATTTACATTAAATTTAGTGTCTAGATCTGCAATTACAAATGAAACTTCCAGAGTAACAAAGAAATATCCGACTACTCAAAAGATTGATATTTCTGTAAAACAAATTGCAGAAGAATTTTTAAAAATTGAATTACCAGAAGATAATATTGACTCGTGTAAAAATCAATATGGATTTATTGGTAATCTCAGAAAACCATTTACTGTGCTAACATGGTTAGCTGGCAAGGCAATTCCTGCCAGTGGTAAAAAAGATTCAACAGCAGGATATTTTTTCTATCAAACACTTGATGGTCATTACTTTAAATCAATAGATGAATTAATTAAACAAGAACCATATGCTGAATATAAAGAAGATACAGTAGCTAAAAGTGCTCTTGAATCTGGTGTTAAAGAAACAGCAACTAAGATTATGTCTTATACTTTTAAACAGAATACAAATATTTTAGAAAAACTTAGAACTGGTGCCTTCTCATCTCATAATGTTTTCTTTGATCCTCTGACATTTGAATTTCCCCAGTTTACATATAAATTGAAAGAATTTGCTGAACAAATGGAAGTAATGGGAGAACCTCCCACACTCCCACCAATTGAAGCAGGTAGTAGTGAAAGTCTTGGAGATTATCCAACAAGGTTGATGACAAGAATACTAGATCGAGGTACAATGGATCCAGACGTCAAAGTTGACGTTAATTCAGATCCAGCAAAAGTCCAATCACAATCCATTGCTCGTTATAATCTACTGATGACTCAAGCAGTTCA
>VTLG01014279.1_pt1 | contig 12747 bp, 4 predicted proteins | sample 4694571 | NCBI WGS metagenome assembly VTLG01 (sample SAMN12604809, study PRJNA352737) | marine metagenome | biome: ENVO:00000447; feature: ENVO:00000209|ENVO:00000569|ENVO:01000036; material: ENVO:00002151; isolation source: viral sequences binned using virsorter ... | reverse complement strand
ACCTGTGCCCAAGTTAAGCCACCTGTATTACCAGACTGTGCTGATAAGAAATATCCATTAGTAGGAGAATTACTTACCTTTAACTTAGCTTCACTTACAGCATCAGATTGTAATTTAGCTTCTGATATTGTGTTGTCATTTGGTGTACCTATACCAACAGCAGATCCACTTTGTGTTACAAATAAACTAGATCCACTTGGAGGAGCTGTACAGAATTTAATTCCGTTAGTTCCTTCTAAATGGAATCCTTCATTACTTGCACTATATGAACCAGAATTTGGTTTCTGTATAACACCATTAAGACTAACTACTAATTGTCCAACGCTTGTTATTGATGCTGCATTACTACCATCTCTTAAATCATAAGAAACTATACTTCCGTTAAATGTAGGGCTACCGGATGTAGCTCCATCAGGTACAACTGTTAATAATTTAAAGTCTCCAATCGAAGTAACAGCATCATATTGTGTATTACCTAAATCGTAAACTTTCATTACATTGGCTGAAGTATCAAACCATAAGTCTCCATCACTTAGTGCTGATCCATCTGGATGATTACTTGGAGCACTACCACTTACTTGATATCTGTCGTTAAAGTCATTAACAAGAGTTTGTGCGTTAGTTACTCCAGCTGGGTCTATAACTTCTCTATGAAAAGTATATGTATGTAATGTTGTAGTTGTTTCTACTAATATTCCTTTTCCAGCTTCAATAGTATCACTATTAGCCATACCATTGATAGTTACTGTATTTCCAGAGCCGGCTCCGTTTGCAATAGTTGCAACTCCACTTCCGTTAGAAACTAAGTTACTTGCTAATGCTTTAATACTAACTATAGTTCCAGCACCATCATTGATGTCTGGGTTAGTTGTAGGAAAACTGGTTTCGTTTGTTATTGGTACAAAACCACCTACTTCAGTTACTACTTCTACTATTCTTTCGTTTACAGCTTGAGCTGAAGGTATCTGTACATCAGTTGCACTTCCACCAATAGTTGTAACTATACTCTTACCATCTAATAAGTTTAGTTCTGCTGTAGATGCTGTGATTCCATCTAGTGTTTGAACTTCTGCTGTGTTTAAATCAGCTAAAGCTCCAGCAGTTCCACTACCCATTGTAGCTAGTTCTGTTAGTTCAGAATCTAATGGTTGCTTACCATCTATCTGTGCTTGGATTCCACTTGTAACACCATCAACATAATTAAGTTCTGTTGTTGTAGCAGTTACTCCGTCAATAATGTTTAGCTCTGTAGCAGTAGCGGTTACTCCATCTAAAATGTTTATTTCAGCAGTAGTAGCAGTTACACCATCAAGAATGTTTAACTCAGTTGTATCTGCTGTGACTCCATCAAGTTTATTAATTTCGGCTGTAGTAGCTGTGACACCATCCATGATGTTTAGCTCTGATGTTGTAGCAGTCACACCATCAAGAATGTTTAGCTCTGATGTGGTTACAGTAGCATCATCTAAGATTGCTAATTCAGTTGTAGTTAGGTTATTGATAGTACCAGTTGTAGCTATGTTCTGACTACCAAAGTCAGGACTAACTTTTGTACCAGCTATTGCTGCTGACGCATTAATGTCAGCATTTACTATAGTTCCGTCTGCAATATCTGTAGAGGTTACTGTTCCCTCAGCAAGCATAGTGCCTGTGACGGTTCCAGTATCTCCAGTTGTTACTACTGTACCAGTTACGTTAGGTAAAGTAATAACTCTATCTGCTGTAGGGTCAGCTACAGTTAACTTAGTTTCGTGTGCGTCATCTGTAGCACCCTCAAAAATTAACTCTACATCCTCTGCAAGAGTTAGGTCTCCAGTCATGGTTCCACCAGTGTTACTGAAGTACCTTGCTCCTACCTCTTGAGTTTTGTATAAGTTTTGGGTATAGTTGTCATTAAGATCTTCTGACTTAATTGAAGATCCAGCATAAAAGGTGGCTGCTAGACTGTCGACGTTCGTATCTCTAAGTATTTTGATTTTGGCTCCGTTAGCGGGAGCAGTATTAAATTGTACCGTGGTAGCGTTGGCAAATGACCACGCAGTAGTCACGGCTGCGTCAACCTGTACTTGTACGTCGGTTGACTTTAGATATGGAAATGTAAAAGAGTAATTGGTGGTGGAACCATTACCCGTATACGAATTTTCTGTAACAGCCATATTAATTAGTTGTTATTGTATTTTAAAAGTTTTTGTGTTTCTATATTTTCTTTTTGTACTTCAGCAGCACTTTCAACATCACCTTTCTGCATATATCTATCAGTTTTAAGTTGATCATAAATCTGTTCAGTACCTATCTGTAGTTTTCCTTCAGCTAGTTTCTGATTAGCTTTAACAATCTTTTCTACTTCTCTATAAACAGGTAAAAGTTGAAGTTGTAAAACTATATCTTCATTATTTAAATCTATACCAGAAGATCTGTGAGCACGTAAATCTTTTAGTTGTTTCTGATATTTTGGATTCATCATAATAGGAACTATTTGTCTCCACATTTCTTGAGAACCAATTTGTGTGTTAATTAATTCTCTCTCACTTGTGGAGTATTCATAAGATCCAGTTGAATCCATATTAAGTTTACTTAATCCTGAGTAGTTTAGATCTCGTTGTAACCAGTCTATAACTTGTTGAGCTGTAACTTTTTTACCTTCATACATTTCGTATAAATCAGGTGGATAGTTACTACTTACTTGGAATGGACTAACAGCATTTAATATTCTTAACCAAGGATTATCAATATCATTTAAAGCTCCTCCTGTCCAAATATCAATTTGATTAGGTAATTGATTCTTTAAACCGGGTAGTCTATTCATTAAGTACTCTCGCATCTCACCTTCAATATCTTTCTGTGCTGAGTCGATTGCATTTGTTAAAACACCAAGACCACTAGATAAAGGAATAGAAGCTCTTATCATTTGAGCTTTTAATCTATTGAATCCACTTAGATCGTTGTTTAAGATAGCTACAAGCGGCTCAAAGCTCGCTAAAGGTGTCTCGTTAAGGAAACCAGCAGAGATAGTCCACATAAGTTTATTCTGCCAATTTTGAAGCATAGGTTCATTTAAATCTTTTGCATAATAAGCCAAATCACCTATTATACTTAGTATCTGTTCTACTCCGATTATACCTTTATAACTAACCCATTTACCAGCTATTTTAATAGTCTTAGGTTCATATCCAAACTGATCTCTTTCTTTCATTCTGGTAGAAGCATTATAATGACCATTACCACGAATGTTACCAGCCATTGCATATTGAAATAATGAAGTACCTAACATACCACTAAACATTAATCTTCCAGTATACTCAGCTCTTAAGTTTTCAAAGATAACTCTAGCATGTGGATTAGTTGCCATGTCTATACCATGTTCAGCAAGTGCTGCAGCTATAGCATCATCAGTACGTGCATAAATAGTTTTACTATATCTATTCATACCCGGAATTAAACTAATAGGTGTCCATGAAGTTGCTGCCTTAGCCCAGTTAGTCTGAGTACGTGGGAACATAAACATATACTTAGAGATTGGATAAGCTGTAGTAGCTTGAGTTAGCCACTTAGACGTACCATCATCTAAATTAAGTTGTATTTCTCCTGCTATTTGTTTAAGAAGTGGATCTTTAGGAAGTCCATTCTCATCAAACATTGTCTTAGCTATTCTCTTCTCTGCAATCTTAATTCTTTTCCAATCTGGAAAACCAAATTCATAAAAGACTTCATCATATGCTTTCATTCTGGTTACATATGTAGAAAGAGCTGTTGTAGTATAAGCGTCTGGAAAAACAAGAGCTGTCATACCATAACGTAAAGCTGGAATCTTACCTATATCATTTAAAGTATATGCTAAATCTATTTGTTTTAACATACCCCAATTTCCATCTGCTTCATAAACTGGTCGCATTTCATCAAGAATGCTTCTAACTTTAGTAGCTTGTAATTGGAAATCTTTACGATATGCTTTCATCATCAAAGTAGGATCTTTATGAGCCTTCTTCATCATAATCCAAGCATCAGTTAATGCTCGACGGTTAGTCTCCTGTATACTACCATAATAGTAGATTGTTCTACGTAATCCATCAAAATCACGTGCAGCAGCACCCCAAAATCCATGTCCCATAAAACTGGTTATAGGTTTAACTATGAGGTTATATAAGTTACCTACCGTAGCATTTAAAGGTGATTTACCTGATAAAGTATTGTTCATATTAATACTCCATAATCCTCTAGCAAATAGGTTCATTTCTTTAGGATTAGGACTCTTAATAGCTCCCCAAGGAGTTACTTGTTGTTCAGCCCATCTATATAATTTAGCTAGACTATCAACGTCTCCGTTAGTATGAGTGTAAGCGTCAACTAAAGGTCTTAAAGCTTCTGGAAACTTCTTCTTTAAAGCTTTTAAAGTCTTAGTAAATCTTTGGTTTCTAGCATGTATAGCATTAGTTGCATCTGTAAACTCTCCCATAAACTTTTCAACAACATTGTCAAATTCACCGGGAGGTACTTGGTCAAACCAGTTTTTATTACGTAGCTGCCAACCTGAGATATATTTGTTAAGAGCATACTCATCCATTAAGAATAGCATCTTATCTATGATTAAGTTCATAACCCTTTCATCATTAATAAAAGGTTGCATCTCGGTCATAGCTTCTCCGAGGTTACTAACTTCTCTTCCTAAAGTATCCATAACTCTAGCTGAAGCTTGTGTAACTTCTCTTCCTAAGAATTTATCAACAAGATCTCTCATAGCAAACGCAGCTGCTCTAGCTTGTTCTTCGTTAATAACTTCAACTTTGAACCTACCCATAAGCATGTTCTTAACGTCTCTATTATCTAAGAACAACGAACGAACGTCATCTAAGTTATCAGCAGAAATGATATCTTGATAGATAGCCCATGCTGCTGAGTTCATCTGTTCAGAACTATATCTAAATCCATCAACTAACGCATCAAATCTACCAGCGTCTCTAGAAACTTCTGCTACGCCCATTACAGCGTCTCTGGAGGAATCACCTACCATAAGACCTTTCTCACGCATAGCGTCAGTTATAACGGGTGCTGGAGTTCCAGTAGAGTTACCTAGCTTAATAGCTGTAGTATCTGCCATGTTACGAGCTACGTTACCGGGAGGAGGTACTTGTTTAGCAGTCGTACTAGCATCAAATAACTCAGGTGCTAAATCAGGATCAAGTCCTAAATCTAATTCTAACTGATCTGGATTATTAGCTTTAATAGATTTAGCAGAATCAGCTTCATCAGCTGCTCTAAGATCAGATCTACGTATGGCATCATCAAATCCGTTGACTAAACCTAGCTCATCTTCAAGAGTCATTAATTCATTAATTAAAATTCTTTCATTCTGTTTACTTAATTTCTTAGCAGATAGAATTTCATTAATTTCTTGTATACGAATAAGCTTATCGTTCTCTGCTCCTACGAATAGTTCTTGTTGGTAATATTTATTAGCATTATCATCTAGTGGTTTAAACCATGACATCTGTTTAGCTTTAGTTTTACCTAAAGATTTCATGTCAATAAATGATCCTAAAGCTACACCTATCCAAGATAGAGCCGCAGCTTCCCACATATTCTTTTGTTTCCTTACTTCTGGACTATCACTATCTGCTGTCTTCCAAGCTTCTGGTAAAGGAACCCAACCTTGTGGTCCAAATAGACCGGGAACTAAATCTGACACTACTCTAGCAGCATTATGATCTTCACTCGTATCACTAATACCAGCTATAACTTGAGACTCTAAGGTCCAAGCTCCTAAACGTGTAAGGTGTTTAGCAAACCATGGAAGCTTATTCACACCAGCTGTTGCTAATATAGAGTTAGTTGCTCCTCCAGTTATAATTGAAGGTATAACAATAGAAGATACTTCTCTAATAGCAGTATTTACAGGGCTATCTAATTTAGTAGCTTCATCCCATTTGTCATCTAAATAGTCTCCGGGTTTACCTAAGAGACCTACAGCGTCCATAACAAAGTCAGCAGTACCTAATCCGGGTGCCATTAAACCTTGGAACACATTATCCATATGCTCACCCCAGCCTTTTAAACCAGCTTCATGACCATACAAAGTCTTCTTAGGTAACTTGTCTTCTTCAGCTCTGAACTCGTCGTAAGACATACCATGATATTTCTGATACCATTCATCCCTTAATCGGCTTCTTTCTGGTTTAGCTTCTTCTGAAACAACTCCCCAGTTTAAACCCATCTTCCACCAGTTATTATACTCTTCAAGCATCTTATCATTACTGCCAGTACGAGTCAAATCAACTGAACTCTTACCTATCTGACTATTAAATGGTGCTGCAAATTGATTCTCTACAACTTCTGGTTGAATAACTTCGGAATCAAGTGTAATAGGAGCAACGTCACCTACGTTACCGTATGCAATCTGTTCTTCATTTTCCATTAGTTAAACCTCCCTCTGTTTTTAAGGTATTCATTTATGATTGACTCGTTCATATCAATACCTTGATTTTTTAAATACTGACAAACTTGGATACCAACTCCATCAGCTCTATTAGGAGGAGTTATATTGCACTTTTCCTTAAGAAGATCCTCTGGATGAGCAGGCCATTCATAATCATAATTTTTAAACTGAGAATCTATTGTTTTATCTTTTGTCCAAATAGTATCACCATTTTCTTTAATATGATCTATAACCATATTCATTACTTCACGTGTAGTAAGATTATATCCTGCACCTTTTGTAACTGCTATAAATTTAGCTAAATTTTTAGGCAGAAGTTCGTTGGAAGCTTCACCAGTACTAATAGCATTTAATAGTCTATAGCTGTCTTCAAGAGTTACAAGCTTATCAAAGTTAGCTATCAAAACATTATTTACTTTGGATTCGTTGACGTTACCAAGTTTGAATATAGTTGATGAAGTTAAATTTTTGTTTTCTTTTTCCCAACTACTAAATAAGTTATTTATATCGGTAACTGTATATTCTCTGTCAGTTGATAAATCTTTATTAGAAAGAGCAGCAAATTTCCAACCAGATGTTAAATCTCCAGCTTTAAGAGTTTCTGATGCTGAAGCCCATCCTATTTGTTTGGTTAATCCATCAGAGATTTCTTTTTCTAAAATATCTTTAGTTAATTCAAATCTAGCATCTACATCTGTTACATCACTTTTACTAGCCCATACAACCATGAACCTACCTATACCTTTTTCAACCATTTCCTCTAAGTCATCTTTCCTTGATATCTGTGTTTCTAGTATACCAGCAGATAACTTACTTTTAAAGGAATTAGTTATAGTTTTTTTAACCTTATTTGAAAAGTCAGTTACTTTATTAGCTGCAACTAAAGCTTCGTGCATCTTAGAAAGTCTAGGTACTTCTACACCTAACTGGGTATATGAGAATAAAGCTCCATTAACATCCCCAGTTAGAAATTCATTATCTACACGAGATATCTTCATGCTAAGTGTTTTATTGTCAGTATAACTATTCTTTGAAAACAATGTTGGAGATTGACCTAATATATCAAGAATATAAGTAGATTCTGGAGAGGTGTTATTTTTAGGATCTAACGCCCATTGACTTGCACTTAGTACCCAATCTTTATTTAACAAAGAATTAGAGAAGTCATTGTTATCATAATCAGTATCAAGTGGAGCAACAATATCTGCAAAGTCTTTAATTTGATCTGTTCTTATTTTTGCCTCTCTTTTAGATATACTATTCGTCTCTTTGTGTTTTAAGATTCTGATAGCTTCAGTTTTCGACTCTGGATGTTTGTCAAAGATATATTCGGCTGGTTTACCTTTTTTATTCAGAACTACTTTACCAGTATTCATATTTCTGACAGGAATATTTAAAGCATCTATACCATCAGCTACTGTTTTAAAATCTATGGCTTCTGCTGCTAAATTTAATACTCTTTCCCATTTTTGTTTAGGAGTTTCAGCTTGTCTTGAAGGATGTCCCGGTGCAAGTATGGACCCGTCCGTACCTTTAACATGACTACCTTCTACTATATGATAGAGAAGATATAGACTATCTTCAAACTCTTCTTGACCACTTATACGACCACTATACCATGCTCCGTTTTTTAGAATAGGTTTAGTAGCAGCTCTATTAATATCTTTATAGGCATCTTTTACAAATCCGAGGTGTTCTTGTATATCTAATTGGTCATTCTTAAAATAATCAGATTTAATTAAACTGGTCGTCTCTGCAACAGCCATTTGTTTAGCATTACTGATGATCTTCTGACCAGCTTGACTGTTGAGAGGGATACCATTTGTAAAACAATAGTTGTACGCCGCATTCATAGTCATTTGACCAGCGGTATCTTTGTTATACAAAGATCTACCATCTTTAGTTTTAGCTGATCTCAAAAAATCCTGACGACTTTTACTTGTTTGAAGATAATCATTAGCTAGCTTGTTATGTAGGTGCCTGTTATTAGCAAGCCAACCTACACTACTGGTAATTAAATCTTTTCTATCTTTAAGGCTATCAATCTCGATGATGGAATTACCCATCTCATCTTCTACTATTCGATAAGAATTTTCATAACTAGCTTCAGCTATCTTCTTCTGATCGTCAGACATGCCTTCGTAAGCATTAATAGCTGCATTATATTGAGCAAGGTCAAATAAGCCAGAAGCAGCTTGAGCATACTTATCAGCATGTGTACTAGAAAATTCTTCCCAGAACTCGGACTCTTTACCTAATTCTTTGGCTTTACCTAAGATAGAATCAACGTCACGATCTGCTTTAACTGATATAGCATTCCGTTTATTTTGATAGATCTTATTTTCTAAGTTCTGAAGTATATTTTGGTTTTCAGCTTCATTTTTACCTACATTACGTAGTCCAGAGATCTGTAAAGAATCTCGTTCTTTCTGTTGTAATGCTAGTGTTTTTAGGGAGTCAATTTCTATTTGACGCTGCTGTCTTATATTATCGATAGCAGACCGTAGTCCATCCCCTTGTTGTCTAAAGCGGCCACCTCGTGAGTGCCGCTTGTATTTGCTTTGTGCCATTGTTAATCTGGAATAAATCCGGTTGCAACTTGTCCTACTGTACCAGCAATTCCTGCTATAGTACTACCCCAAACTCTATTCGCTGCAGCACTTGGTGAAGCCATAGCTCCTAATACTGGCTTAGGTCCGAAGTCAAATTCTTGTAGTTCTCTAGGTAAGACGAACTCTGCTCTTGGTGTATCTAGAGGTTTGAGTGGTTGTGGTAAAATACCGGGATCTAACATACGTTGAGCTTCTGCAGCTAAATCTGCTGACGCTCTATCATTTGCTATTTCTCTTAGAACTGATCTAGTATTTCTTCCCGCACTTGAAAAAGCTTCATTAAGCTGTGCGATCTGTCTTCCAAAATCAGCAGCTGTAACTTGATAACCTTTTTGAGCACTCCTACCTTTTACACCTAAAGCTCTTAATTTACCTTGCTTTTGAATAGACTCAATATATGCTGCTTCTTTTTCAAAAGCTTGTTCTGTATGTATTTCTTCTAATTGTCTATATTCATTATCCTCTGCTATTATCTGGGATCTTTCATTTAAACTTAATTGATCTGAAAATATCTTTTCTGATCTTTGGAACTGTTGTTCATTTGATGCTTGCTGTCTATCACGTATTTGTAATTGATATTCGTATTGTTGCTTGTTAGAAGCATCTTGGTAGTCAGCAACTCTTCCTTCATTACGAGCTTTAGCTTTAATCTCTTCCATAGCATGGAGTCGATTAGCTTTAATCATCTCTTTATCAAGTTCCCATTTCTCGGTATCATAACCAAGTCTACGCATAGCAGCTTCGTTACTCATATTTGCTTGGTCACGTGCAGCTTGAGAAGCCTTCTGACCGCCGTAAACTTGTCCGCCTACAGAGGCTCCTATACCGCCTCCAATTAAAGCTCCAGTAGCAAGTTTTGTACCAGCGATAGCGGCTGTTCCTGCTCCTAAACCAGCTCCAAGTCCAGCTCCGAGTATTAATGGTAATATCATATGTTATGTTCTCCTATAAAACTTTGGTGAGTATTGTCCTTCCCACATCATAGAGTTTAATGCCACGGGAAATGGAGAATCATTAAATAATCTTAATTGGAAGTTTTCTGTTTTTTGATGTATTGGTAATGAGAATACAGTTTCTCCTGTTAATGCTATATCATTAGCTAAATAATTATCAGCTTTAGCAGTAGGATGTAAACTATACCACTCATCCAAATATATTAATATTTTTACACCATTAGCTGGTGCAGAGTTAAATGTAATTTGTGTATCTCCACTAACAGTAAAAGCTGTAGTTACAACACCATCTAATTTAACTTTAATTTGGTCTTTATCTACATAGGATAAGTCATCTTCAATCCAGCTATAAGCTGTTGTAGATCCGTCTCCTGTATATTCTTTTTTACCTTGACGTATACCTTTAGATTTTAATTTAAAACCCATAACTCCTGATAATCCAACAGCAAACTTCATACGAGCTATTGTAAGATTAGCAGTAAAGTCAGTCTGTTTATTTGCTTCATCTAATCTAAGATAAGTTTTAGGTAATATAACATCGAAGTCATATTTCCAACCTATAATAATATCACTAGATATACTGGTAAGATTTTTAAGAGGTACTTTAAAATATGTACCTGTACCATCTGAAGCTATATCAGGTGTAACAGTAAATCCAGATTCAATAAATTGACCTGTAGCTGTAGTACCTTTAATGATTAAGACTGGGTTGAGTCCTGTAACATTAGCCCAAGGGATATAACACTTAGTGAAATTGCCTGTGCTATCATAAGCGACTGAGCTAGGTGCAGCATAGAGGTCAATGCAAGGGTTGATTTTTTGTCCATCGTTATTAACAATAATAGCATCTTCTGGACTCTGACTAAGACTAGCTTTAGATAATGTAAACTGATTACCCTGTTTAGTAACTGCTAGTAAATCATCAGAATCAATAGCAATAGTTTGTACTGTACCCGGTAATTCCCAATTAAACCAAGCTTGTACTAATAGCTCTTTACCATCACTGTAAGTACGATAAAAGTAAACCTTCCTGCTAGTCTGGTCAGACATAGCTAAGAATTGGTTTTGAGGATTTGCTATAAGAGTGTCTACTGTATCTGGTATCCATTCATTAACAACTCGTCCTATATCTAATACTTGTGGGTTCTCCTCCTGACCTCTTGTAAGCATACCAAATACACGTGTATAACTTGGAGTCTTACTAATAAAGTTAATGTTAGTACCCATATCTACTGGATCAACATTTACATCTACTTCATAATTAGAAATAGGTCTAATAGTTGTAGTAGTTGGTGTTAGAACACCGTCAGCAGAAGCTAATAGAAACTGTTGATCTTTACTAAATAGTACTAGACCCTGAGTAGTAGGTATAACAGCATGTAGACTGGCTGGTCTAATTGTAGCTGCACTAAGATCTATAGGATCTGCGTCTGTAAGAGTCTGAGCTGAAGTATGATAGAAATTAAAATACTGTGCAGACTGACTCATGTTTATATTATCATCAGATAGAAAACCTAATCTGTTACCATGAAAGAAAGCGTCTTGAATCTTTTTACCTACAAAGCTAGGATGAGCATTTGTCGTATCATCTCCTACTAATCTATTCGTCCATGCAAACTGTCTAAATGTAAAAGTATTTAGAGCTGTATTGACTAATTCATGTGGCATAGTAGAAGCATCTAGCCCTGCTGATTTACTAGGGTCTCTTGTTTCTTCCCAGAATCCAGTTCCAGACACACCATCATCAGCTACGAATTTAGAAAAATAAGTATCATTAGGAGATGTTGAGTTAATAACTTTTACAACATGATCTTGAAAAGATTGACTAGGTAGCTGAGATATATTATCTACTTGATCTTGAAATACAGTTAATTTATTATTTTGTGGACCACCTTTACAAGTAATACCAAATGCAGTTCGTGTTCCACTTACGACTCTATCTAACTCAAGTGTACCTTGATACTTAGTAACGGTTAATCCTGAGATACTAAAAGCATCTATACCATTTTTTAATGTTGTAAGTAATCCATCATATGTCTCACTACTACTTGTAGTTGTACTAAAAGTTTGATCTGATGCACCACCTCCAGCATTCATAGTTACACTATATGTAGAACTAACAGCTGTATCAGTAAGTACAAGTGTAGCTCTTGTTCTTTGTACAAATGTAGGGTCTGCTTGTTTAGCTACAGTATGTAAGTTATTTACTATAACTGATGTATCTTGTACAGTAAGTACAGAGTAGTTTGTGCGAGCACCTGTAAGGTAATTCACAGCATTTACAGCTGTACTTGTATCCATATTAACAGTACATACTGTACCGTCTACATTCCATATATCTATATCACCATAACCACTGTTAGGTTTAGGAGTAATAACTCCGATATATCTTTCGGTAGCAGTTCTAGATATGTAGAACCACTTACCACCATCATAGGTTGTACCTGTACCTAGATTCTTAATCCATTGAAGTCCTGATCTTTTAGTTAATCCAAAGGTAGGATCAGGGTATCCATTGAGACACTCTCGGACTTGACCGGGGAGTTTTTTATCATCAGATTGTCTAGATACTCCACCGAGAAAATTATCAATTCGTTGAGTAACTGCTGGCATTATCTTTGAAGTGCGTGAAAGGGTTGGTAAGCTGGGTAGGAATTAGTTTTGTCATAAGGATGTCCAAATATAGTGAACTGTCCTTGAGAAGTTTCATACTCCATAGCTATTGCTCTAGCGTATGCTTCTTGTTGTTGTA
>VTLG01011863.1_pt1 | contig 12748 bp, 23 predicted proteins | sample 4694571 | NCBI WGS metagenome assembly VTLG01 (sample SAMN12604809, study PRJNA352737) | marine metagenome | biome: ENVO:00000447; feature: ENVO:00000209|ENVO:00000569|ENVO:01000036; material: ENVO:00002151; isolation source: viral sequences binned using virsorter ... | reverse complement strand
GGTGAAACAAACCTAACATCTAGTTATTTTATCGCATATTGAAGGCTTTTTGGTTTTTTGCTTCATTTTTTGTGACAAACATGACTTTTACTCTTCCCCTGACGTGGGCCATCAAGAGTCTTTGCTGGATTTTTTCGGCCGATATCTGAAAAAGAATTAACCTTTATTTTGATAGGGATCCTAAAGGTTCACGAACCAAGCAAACAGAGTCGCAGCTCCCGGTTCTCAGCTCAGAATCTCAGCTCAGAATCTCAGCTCAGAATCTCAGCTCCCGGTTCTGGGTTCTGGGTTCTTCGGTTCTGGTCGAGTCACCTGGTCCAAGTACCAGGAGTCGATAGTTCTAGTTTTAATATAAACCTAAACTAGATCATTTGATTTAGTACCTAGTGTCTAGGCTCATGGGCCTAAATTAACTAAGGAATAATTATAAGATAAAGCTTGTATTATTGATTAGGATTCTTTAGGATAATTATAAGATAAACAAAAGGGGTAATAAAAAATGACTTTTGAGGAAGTAAAACAAGCTTACTTAAACGACTCCAACGAATACGGGCTGGCTACAGACGATCAAGTTGACAAGCTTTCTTATTGGTTAGAGTCTAATGATTATCCGAATTGCGCCCACACAAGGCATGAAGATGATCAAGAAGAGATTCGTTATCTAATGGAAGCTTATCAAAACGGTAACCTTCTGACAGATGTTTATCCAGATACTTTAGAAAGATAATAAAGGAGAATGAAAACAATGCACGACGAACTAATCAAACGATTCGGAACGATCCAAGTAGAGGGATTGACGCACAAAATCGACGCAACACGGGAAGAGATAGAAGCGTTTACCCAACAAGAGAAAGAAAAAAAGGCGCAAGAAGAAAGAAGGACAAAAAACGAGTATTTCAAAAGAGAAGAAATAGAGGATCATTGGGATTATTTTCTCCAAGCGTGTGATGCGGACTTTATCAAAGAAAATATGGACGACTTGCACAACCACGCTTTTAACAACGATTATTATATCATAGGTAGATACAAAGCTACTCAATGGCTAGAAGATCAAGTATTTAATATCATAAATATCATCAAAGAATATGAGCAAGACACTTTCGGAGAAGTAACTACCGATTTTAGCGAACCTGAGAAGGTCGTAAATATGTATACATATATAGTTGGTAAAGATGTTTATTCGGAGTGGCGCAACAAAACAAAATAGTAGAATAGCTTAAACATGAAAGGAAGAGGAGTATTTATAAATATTCCTTTTTCTTGTGCGTTTAAAACTAATAAAAGGATAAACAACAAATGGATAAACAACAAATGGATAAACGACTAAATGAACTATTTGATTTATATGACGGTAACTTATTTAACTATTTTATGTTCGGTATGACACCAGAAGAGTCAAAAAAAGCTAATGAAACTATAAAAGAACTTAGAAAAAGAGGAAAATAGAACATGTTTAATTTGGAAGAACACAAGACGATGGTTTCTAATATTGAAATTGGCGACCGTATTAAGTTTAAACCTACTAAAAATTGTAGATATAATGAACCATCCTCCTGGCGTAAGGTCACTGGATTTTATCGCAACTCCGAAAAATGGGACTCGTTTGGTATACCTGCACCTACCGTGCGCTATGATGGGTACGCTAATTTTGCAGTTTATCTACATGAAATTGTTGAATTAGAAAAAAACAAAAATTGAGTCGCTATAATGTTAATAAAATCTGGAATAATATATAGAGGTGCAAGTCTAATAGACGGCAAGCCTATCGTAGTCATTGCTACTTACTCTAATCAAAATAAGAAGACGGGCGCAATGTTACACACTTATATACTGCGTGAAGATATTAACCCATTAGAAGCCAGCAAGACGGGTCAAGACTTTTCTATTTGTGGCCATTGTCCTATGCGCGGCGAAATAACAACAGATCCTAAAAGAAAAATAGCAAAGAATCGTAAGTGTTATGTGAATTTAGGGCAAGGAGTCTTAACTGTCTGGAGGACCTACAAACGCGGGGTCTATAAAAAACAGAACGTTATAGAAATCGGGCGCGGTCGATTTGTTAGAGTCGGTACTTACGGCGACCCGGCGGCGGTTCCTTCGCAAATTTGGGACGATTTACTAAGTAAATGTAAAACCTGGACGGCATACACGCATCAAAAACCATGGCGGCCAAATATAGCAATGCAAAGCGCGGATAGTTACGGGGAAGCACAAGGACATTGGCAAAACGGTCGGCGCACTTACCGAGTAATACAAAGTATTTCTGATGTAGATAAGAAAAACGAAATTTTGTGTCCTGCTTCAAAAGAAGCCGAGCGGCGAGTCCAGTGCGTATCCTGCCAACTTTGCAAGGGTTCGACTCAAGCTAAGTCAATAGCGATCGTACAACATTAAAAAAAACTAATGAGGGATAAACAAATGAAAAACAAGCATAAAATCATAACTGATCAAGTGATAGAGTTAATGAAAACATCAGGGAATGACTGGTGTAGTGGTTTAGTTAACGGCAACGCGACTCCAATTAGCCTAGCCACGGGTAAACAATATAGTGGAGGGAACTGGCTGATTCTTTCAGTGCAACAGCAAATAAAAAAATATGACTGTTCTACCTGGGGTACGTTTAACGGGTATAAAAAATTAGGTTTATTTGTTCGTAAAGGTGAAAAATCAACTCCAGTAAGATTTTTTAAAACTAGCATAATAAAAAACGCAGAAAATGAAGAGTCTTTTATAAGAACAAATAAGACTTATAACTTATTTAATGGTCAGCAGGTTGAAGGTTTTGAATACGAAAAACCAGAAAACGTGACTAATACCGAGGATGACTCGGTTAAGATAGCGAATTCTTTTGGCATAGACTGCGGCGCAAATATAAAGAATATAGATAATAATAAAGCTTACTATCATATAAAAGACGACTATATAAACTTGCCCAAAATTGAGTTGTTTGAATCTGGTGTATCGTATGCCGGTTATTTATTGCATGAACTAGCCCACTGGAGTGGCCACAAAACCAGACTCGACAGATTTACCGAAGCTGGTACGTCCTACCCTTTTGAGGAATTGGTCGCAGAATTGGGCGCGACAATGCTGCTAAATCAACTAAACATAGAAAAGACTCCGCGAGTGGATCACGCTCAATACCTTAACTCATGGGTTAGAATGCTAGAAAATAAGCCGGATTCAATTTTAAGAGCGGCCAATAAGGCGGCCCAGGCTACAGAGTTTTTACTTAGTTTACAGCTAGAAAATCAAGAAAAACTAGCCGCATAAAAAGCTTTTCAGTTTATGAGATAAGTGTTAGTATTTTTTAAACAAACCAATAAAGGAGACTTAACAAATGGATAAAGAACTAAGTAATTTATTCACGGACGCAATAGATATGAGTGCAGTATAGTAGAATAGCTTAAACATGAAAGGAAGGGGATTACTTGGTAATCCTTTTTCTTGTGCGTTTAAAACTAACAAATAACAGAGGAAAAGAATATGGGTAATAGAGCCGTAGTAGCGTTTGTAGATTGCAGCGGTAAAGATAAAAGCCGCTATTTAAATAATTCATTAATTAAAGATAAGTCACCGAGTGTGTATCTTCACTGGAACGGGGGGCGCGACAGTGTAGAAGGATTTCTAACAGTCGTAAAAAAACTGTACGGGGGTAGCTCTTGTTTAGACGCTAAAGAGAGGGCGGTGTTGTTTTACTCGGTAGTAAGAAGGGCTGGTATGGGGGGTGTGTCTACTGAAGTAAGCACTTTCAAAAAAGTGGATGCAGACAACGGCGACAACGGGACGTACTGGGTGGATGAAAGTTTTCAAATTATAGATAGGGAATACCAAAGATACCCCGAACAACAGAACCACCCATTAAACGAATTTGTAAATGCGGTTATAGAAGAAACAGTAAAAAACGACGCTTTAAAACTAACGGAAGACTAGACCAACAACATAAAAAGCTTTTCAGTTTATGAGATAAATGCTAATATATTTTTAACTAAACAACAAATAAAGGAAAAGAACAATGCATAAGAAATATGAAATCACAAACCAGCATCGCGTAGAGTTTTTAAGACTTTATAATAAACTTGACTACATCTTAAACACTTTGGAAGAAATGAGTGACTTATGGCTATCGGATATCCAGAACTTACATAGCCTAAAGCACCTTATGGCTAAAGCATTAGACTTTAGCTATATGCGTGATGAAGAAGGTGCTATACGACCTTTGGAAAATTGGGTTTTTACAGAAGATAATGTTGATAAGACACATAAAAAGGAAAAGGGGGCTAATTAAAAATAAAAGGAAGCAGCCTGACTAAAACTGGGCTGCTTTTTTTTGTTTAAAATCAACTACACCACAAATAAAGGAAAAGAAAATGGAAGAAAATAAAAACGATTTTTATAGATTGCGAGAAGCGTTGAACCAATCGGGCATGAGTCAGCGAGACTCACAACAATTAACAAAATTGCTTGGCCCTAATTTAGCTACAATCAGTTTGCTTCTGGCGGAACTATTACCAAATGATAAAAAGGCCGTGGAGCAATGTTTACCGGAAATTATATCACTTAATAAACAATTTGAGAATTTACAGAAGGGGGATTTCTAAGTGTTTTGGTTATTACAGAAGTTATTAGAATTAATTTATGGAAGCGATAGCGTTGAGAAATATAACGACAAGAGGAAAGACTAGAGGTAATCAAATAACTTAGAGTAATTCTTATCCTCGATACATAAATCGGGTTCAACGGAATCAAGGCCGTACAGCGCAAGTTGTACGGCTTTTTTTTCAGCCCTAAACAACAGCCAGCTTTTTTCACGTTTCATTTTTCTGGGTATGTAACGTACCAATATGTAAACAGGTGCGTTTTTTGCTTTGGTCATGTAGGAGATTTGTGCTGGACTAAGACGCACTTTGTTAGAGGTGCAGACTTTTAATTCAATCTGAGTTATTACTCCACCTGGCGTAATAACAGTTAAATCAGGATAACCAGCGTAAATGCTTTCTACTCTTGTTAATACGAATCCTGGTGGAGTTGATTGTTTAAATCTCTGGTAGAACTGACGTTCCCTAGTCCCTGTCTCCTGAGGAATCGATTTCGGCATCTCGAACAATTTTGTATTCGGCATCTAAAACCTCTTCTGAGGGTGAGTGATACTGGGATTTTAGTTTTTTAAGCTCTTCTAGGACTCGCTCCTTGTCCATCGAATCAATAGAGGAGTGATGTAAACTTACGGACTGATTGACGTACAGCCCGGCGGCCTTACCCCTACTGACCTCGGCTTGAACGGAAGCTCCATAATTCTGAGATTCCAAACTACGATTCCGGATGTAAGCGAGATTCCTAAGATGAGTCTTTAAATTAACCGAAAATTGCGAATCAATTTCTTCAGACAACATCGATATAGCTCGCTGGACTTTAGGATTTTTCAGCAAGGTAGTAGCTGTCGAAGAGGCAGAATCACGGTTGCCTTTTCCGTATCCAGCCTCAAGCGCGAGGTCTGATAGATTTCTAAAACCTTTATGAGCGGCAACAAGCTCCGCAAAACGCCGTTGTTTTTCTGTTAATTCGCCAACCACGGCTACTTTAGGATCGACCTCAGTTATTTTCCTACGCTTACCCTGGTAAGGTTTTTTAGGCGAGTTAGTGCTTGGAAAGTTTTTTAATTTTTTTGTCATAAACCTTAATTAGCATATCTAGTAAGGGTTATACAGCAAATTATTACTTTTATTTGCACCATTTACTTTTGCTTATCGGAAAATTGATATTTACGTCTAATTGTGCATACACCGCCTACACTACTAAAACCCTAATTTGTAGGCAGATAGAACTTGTTTTTACGTTATATATCATACACTTACAGCGTTTGCATTAGAAGCCTACTTTGCATTCGGCCATTTGAAATGAAAATAAAAAAAAGTGCCATCTGCTCCACAAACCTATATAGAAACGACGATTAATGCACAAATTACAAAAGACCCCCGGACCACGCAACTTTATTTCATATTCTCGTACTTATCTCATAAAACCTTGTTCCCCTCTCCTTCATACGTTATTATGCGATAACATAAAGGAGAAACGGAAAGAACATTACTGAGGATGTTATTAAAAAAATTAAGGTTTTTTGAGAACTTTACTGAGGCTGTTATTGACAAAAACAAACTTTTTATGAGAGGATTTATGTGATGCAAACTATTGACGAGAAAAACATGCTACATACTGTTACTAGTAATGGGTGGCAAAGGAAAAATCCCCGGTTCGAGTTTCCGCTTCACGCCCCCCAGGGCAGCAACCTGTCTTTTTCGGAAGCACAAGAAAAACTACACGGTTACTTAGTAAAAAAAATAGACCAAGACAGAGAAAATGATGTGCTGTCGGACGATGCAATTTTAGAGCTGGTATCTGCGTTCTGTCGTTTGCGACAGGGATAAGTAACATGAATTTGACACCAGAAGAAATTTCTAATGCTTGTGACAAGCTGGACGCTGTATTAAAAAAGGCAGAAGACCCTGAGTTTCAAGCTATTTGGAAGCAACACAAGAACACGCTTCTACGAAAGCTTGAACGCCAAGATGTTTGGAAAGTAGCGCGGCGACAACATTAATTGAGTTTCCTCCGCTTCGGGATTTGTTGCTCCCCTTCCTATCCCTAACTGGAACTGGGAGTTTTTGCCCGAAGCATACTTGGCGGCGATGGTGGAGTTGATGGCTCTTTACCATCGCCGCTTTTTTATTGTACTGTTGAGATATGGAGATCGAAGACTTTTTATCGCACGAATTTATGGATATTGCTGTTCGCAAATCCACGAGCGAAGACTATTGGAAGCTAGAGCCGGAGTTCGTAGAAAAACTGGATAGTAGGGGTTTTAACTTTCGATCCAAGAGCCGAAAAGAACCGTTCTTCAGTATGCAGGTATTGTCCCAGTTACGCGAAGCTGAACCCTACGGATTGTGGGTATTTACCGTTCGGGATGCAGATAACTTTAAGCTCATAGCGAAGAAAAAGAGGAGGATATAGTGACGGAAATATGTGCAGAATGTGAGGGCCACGGGTCGATAGAAGAGGACGAGATATCTGGCGGCGTGAACGAGAACGGGCCATATATGTATATAGATTTAAAAGAATCGCTTTGCCTGGAGTGCAATGGTACCGGGCGGGTTTTAACCCAAGATGAACACGACCAGTTGTTCTATGACCGCATTAAGCGGTTGAACGTACTAGAGATGCTGGAAAAACCCCCCGACTCGAAGCTGCATTAAATGATTTTTCTGGTAGTATTTTTATGCGTACATCCTATTGGGTGTAGTTTCATAAAGGGAAACTTACCCCATGCTACGCTAGAATTGTGCCATGTAGAATCGCAACGTGTTTTTAAATACTTCAACAATCAACCTTCTTACCGTTTGCATGAGTTTAGTTACAAGTGTGGGGATGGTAAGTTTATTCAAGTACCAACGGGAAAAGATGCCTAGACCATTTTCGGAAGCTGACCTGGAAGAAATGAAAAAAGACCCGGAGTGGCGGCAACGACCCTGTCTACGTTGCCGGAAGCAAGTTTGGCTGGAAAAGCCCAGATTCCTTTGCGATAAGTGCAATAAAATTATAAGTTGAAATAACGCACATTTGACAAAAGTTATGCGATATGGTAGAATCATATTTGCTGTTTGACATTGTGTATATTAGTTTTGGCGTGATGCGAGTTATAACAAATAGGAAAACTTGTTATGACATACATCAACAAAAGACCCACTCGTGATGACTACGAAAAATTAGTTAATCGTAAGTGGGAAGGTATCCCATACGAAAACAAACATCCCCAATCCGGGGAAGAGGCTATAAAAGGATTTAAGATTTTATATCGTAAAGCCACAGGCCGTAAGTTTGTAGGTAAAATTAAAATTACTAGCGGTAATCGGCACAACTGGTGCAGATATAGAGAATGGAGCATTAATCCTAACCGCGTCGGGCGAATCTCTGGGTGGCCGGATATTATCCACGCTATAAGTCATTGGGTTATACGGAATCACACGCAGGAGCAGCTTTACCTGGAACGTGATTTAACTGACTATGCTTTAAAACGAGAATTTCATAAGGGTCGGTTAGTACCTAAACCCAAATCAGAGGCCGAGCTAACTAAGATCGAGGTGGTTAAACTTAGCCGTCGCATAGAAGCTTCTGAGAAACGTGTAAAAAAAGCAAAGTCTTGTATAAAAAGAAACCAAAAACTTTTAACTAAACTTAAAAGACAAAAAATAAGACTAGAAAAATAAAACTCAACTCGCATCACAGCCAAGCTAATCTACCAGGTCTTCAATAAAAGATACGCCGACAAACCATCGGTTCTTAATTAAATTTTCCAAAGCACCACGGGCCTCGTCTAGTGATACGTCTAGCATGATGGCTATTTCCGTGACTATCTTATCCTTGTTATAACAGACCTCTGGTTCGCCATCGTTTAGGACAACGCCTTCAATGCAGTTATCAAAAGAGGTGAGTTTATACATTTTTCAAGAACTGTCGTAGAACGTCCTTGGACCTTGTGCTGCTCACCGATTTAGCTTCATGCTCTGGATCATCACGCAAAGAACACGACACAGCTTTTATGGTTAAGCACATATTATCATCCACTAAGAATGAAAACGCACCGTCTGTAAATTCTACGAACTTCATTTTTTGCTCGCCACTAAATAAAAAACTCCTACCAGCAGGACTACTATAGCTCCCAGGGTAACATTCTCCCACAGGCCGTAGTTGTTTCTTAATATCATATCAAATAAAACCAAGCTAAACCCGACAAGAATAGCATTAAAAATTGCGTGGGGTAATAATCTTTTCATATCTCTAACCACTCCTTTAAGGACTCGCCAAGCACCGTGCTGGCGATGTCAATTTTAGAACGTAAAGCTTTTATGATTTTAACGTCGATTGTCTTAGGTGAAATAAAATCTACATAGGTAACGGATTTGCTTTGACCAATTCTGTGCAAACGATCTTCCGCTTGAAGCCTGTCAGCCAGATTAAAACTGTTACTGAAAAAAATACATAGGCTGCTTGCTGTCAGCGTGATCCCATACCCGGCGGTGGAAATTTGCCCGATAAAGAAACGCAGTTTAGAATCAGGGTTTTGGAAATCGTTAATAACTTCCTGTCGCTTTTCTGATTTAGTATCACCGTAGTAGGTGCAGACCGAATCCTGACCATACTGCTTAATGATTTCTGTTTCGATTTGTTTGATGGAATGGCGGAACGTGCAGTAGATTACGACCTTGCCATCGGCCTCGCTTAAAACTTGCATGAGTTCAGATAACCGGTTGTTCGGTAAGTCTATGGTTTCGCCATCGTCAGGTTTTGCGAATCCGAGCGTGATCTGCTGGAGGCGGATGAGAGTGGTCAGTGCCGAGGCCGACGTAGAAAGCTCCCCGGATTCAAGCATCGTGAGGGCCAATGCCTTCATCTCCTTGTAGTGCTTTTCTTGTTCTTTGGATAAAAGCACTTCCCTGGTTAGGTAAATTTTATCCGGTAAATCCAAACAGTCGTTTTTAAGTAAGCGTGAGGTAAGCGGCTGGATTCGATCTGAGAGTTCATCCAACCTTTGAAAGCCTACTACTTGGTCAAAAGGCCGTCCTCCGAAATTCTGCTTGCGTAATACAGCGTATCTATTTTTGAAAGCGTAAAAGTTGCCGAAGTCCATCCCTAGAACTGCCATCTGGGAATAAAGGTCCAAGGGGCTGTTGGTCACGGGCGATCCCGTTAGAATAAAACGGTACGCCGCTTTAGGTATAGATTTAAGGAGGTTCTTGGTGCGATTAGCTTTATGGTTTTTAACAGCGGTAGATTCGTCAACAATTAAAAACGTCTTATCGTTAAGCTCCAGAAACTTATCGAGGATCGAAGCACCCTTGGGTGACGACAAGCTTTCTACGTTCATTATAAAAATACGCAACGTGTCATCATCTTTAGGTGTTGAGACAGAAATCATTTGTGCAATGAAGGTTTTCGTCCAGTTCGGTTGCCAAACCAGAAGCTCACGTTCGATATCGTCTACCAGGTGAATGTCTATCTGATCGACCCAGTTTCGATAAACGCCTTTAGGAGCAATGATTAAAACAGAGGTTATCTTTTGCTGCTTAAATAAGGACGCGGCGTAATCAACCACGAGCTTGGACTTGCCCAAGCCCATTTCCCAAAACAGACCAAAGCAGGATCGATTCTCTTCAACAAGCTGGTCAAGCATCTTTTGCTGATGCTCATAAGGTTTCGTTTTCATTTTTCCCACACCTCAAACTCGGTGTGCTTAGTATTAAGCGGATCTTCCCAGAAGGCCACAGCAAGCGTTCGATCTGGATTTCCTTTACCTAGATAATCCTCTCTCCAGGACAAGTGGCAAAACCGGGAAGGACGATGCCTGTAAAATTGGTCAAACCCTTTTTTGCAAGCAAACAAAGTCGGACTACAAACTAAAGCCATGCGCTCTACGCCTATAGCAAAGGCATGATCTATGACGTTGCGAATGTCTTTAAAGGGTGGGTTAGAAATAATGTCAGGGGCACGAGCTTCTTTTATAGAAAAGAAATCTTGTCCTGTTGTAATATCTCCGACCACAGGATCAACCCCAAGCATTTCCGTGATCTGTTTGCTAAACCGGCCATCCCCATTAAACGGTTCCCAAGGTTTTGGGGAGCGCCAGCGTAAGCGAATTAGCACTTCCCTTATAATGGAATCTGGCGTGGCATAAAAATCATGTTTCTCGCGCATTAAAAACCCTCCGAATAACAAAGGAACGTCCCGTGCTAAGAAAGAAATAACAGAGCGTGATCCACCCTGCGTCCAGTGGGTCTGGGTGAAGACCAAACCACGGCAGACAAAACAGAGTAAAAAGATAACTAATAGCTAACCCGATTATCGAGTTAGCATTAGCCTCAAAAAAACTTGCTTTTCTGGTTTGCATTAGGAGTGTTTTTCCCACCCGACAAACGGTGATCCAGAGGCTTCTCTGAGTTCGTCTGTTCGCTTATAAAGCTCTTCAACTTGCGAATCGCTCATTGCGGTATCTTCATAATGTGAGAACACTTCCTCTAAGGTTTTAGTTAAAGTCTGGGGAGGAGAAGTGTTTTTAGCTAGTGTTTTTATTTTTTCGTAGAGGTGTCGAGGAACATTTATTGATTTGTAACGTAAAAGGTCCATTGTAAAATCCTTATGAAATTAATATCTCATAAGTATAAAGCAGCTATCTCATAAAATCAAATTATTTCTTTAATTAAAGAAAGAACCGCGCAGCCTAACTTAATCTAGTATTTAAACAAGTCCTTCTGTTGAGAAGAATAGCTAATTCGTTTCTCTGCAATTTGAAAGTATTCTTTCTCACGTTCTATACCTATAAACTCAAATCCCTCTTCCTTACACGCTATTCCTGTGGAACCCGAACCCATAAACGGATCGAGAACTGTTCCACCCTTCGGTGTTACAAGTCGGCATAGGTATCGCATTAATGCAATAGGTTTTACTGTGGGATGACTATTGCCCTCCCCTCTTTCGGACTTGGATACTTTTGGACAATAGAAGTATCTTGCCCAATCTTCTTTCAATCCATCATGTATTACATTGGCAGGGAATCTACCTTTTGAGGGGTCATATATTGTGTCTACATTTTTGTGGTCATTCCAACCAGAGTTTTGACCAAATTCGGAACCAGCCTTTCTTACTCTAGTTTTTAGATTGGTGTCACCCTCAATTCTACAACCATCAATGTTGATGCCACCAGTTCCATACTTTTCTTTGTTATTTTTGTTTGTTCCTTCAATAAGTTTTCTTGCCATCACAATAGGTTCATGTGCAGGTTTGAGTGCAGTTCCCCATCCATCACCAAGATTAAGTGACTTAGGAAACCCAGTTCCATACAACCACATTAATTGGTCACGAATTTCAAAACCAGCGTCCTCTATTGCAACTGCCATTCTGTGATAATTCCGAGAGGCGGAAAATGCAAGTAAATGACCACCGGGCTTCATAAGTTTGAGTGCAAGTTCCCATGTCTCTTTGCGAAATGCAATATCTCCACCATCCCATTCTTGTCCCATAAAACCTGTGCGAATAAGTCTTGAATAACCGTCTGCACCATTCCTAACTTTTTCAGATGTATAGGTATCATCATCAACAGATGTTTTACCAAACCTATCTACAATAGACTGTAAATGATATGGCGGGTCTGTAACAACAGAATCAACCTGTACTCCATCATCAATAAGTTTCTGAAGAATGTTTAAACAATCTGCGTTATATAACATTAAACACCATTTATTTCTTTAATATTTCCCCAGTTTTCACCTATTTTAATGCTTGTAGAAATAGGCACTTCCAGGGGAATAGCTTCTACCATTTCTTTAGAGAGCATTTCAGCTTCTGCTTTTCCTTCCACCGAAAAAGCAAGCTCGTCATGGATAGAGAGCAGGGGTATCTTACCGTGGTTTTTATAGATATTAACCATCGCTTGCTTGGTCATATCAGCCGCCGAAGATTGGATTAATCGATTAGTACAGCGATATAAACCAGAGCGTTGTAACTGCGTATTCGGGCCATAGAAGTCTATAGCTTCTTTTAGATTAAATGATTTCTGTATTTGCTTAGACCAGCCTGCTGGTTCCCATTTGTCGAAACGTGACTTTCTTCCTTTTAACGAACGGATACTCCCGTTGGATGCAGGAGACTTTAGACGGTTTTGAATAGAGGTGGAAACTTCCTTCACGAAAGGTATTTC
>VTLG01017056.1_pt1 | contig 12751 bp, 5 predicted proteins | sample 4694571 | NCBI WGS metagenome assembly VTLG01 (sample SAMN12604809, study PRJNA352737) | marine metagenome | biome: ENVO:00000447; feature: ENVO:00000209|ENVO:00000569|ENVO:01000036; material: ENVO:00002151; isolation source: viral sequences binned using virsorter ... | reverse complement strand
CTTGCCAATCTACATCCAAGTATAACCTATCCATTCTTTGATTAAACCTTATTTGCTTCTCTGTTGTTAATAAGAAATTAATATCCTCTAAATATCTTCTTGTCATTGCATAAGTTAATATCTCAGTCGATCCCCAATAATAAATGTCATTTAAGAATAACTGATACTTAACACTGAACATATTGTTACTAGCAGTGTTAGATCCGTCATAATGAAATATCTTATATACTCCAATAATCTCTGGAGGTACTTGTAAATAATTACTATTTTCTACCCAGTCATATTCTATTGTGGAACCATTAATAGTCGTAGATGCAGTAGTTGTTGTTATACCTGAGGAATTTGTAGAACCAGTACTTGTATTAGCAGTTCCTCTTTTAATATCTGCCTCAGTCAACTTATACTTCATGTAGGTGCGTTCTACACCATCAAAGTGCCTTTCTTGGAAGTACTGGATGGAATCATCTAAGATATCCTCTACTTGTTCATCAGCGACATTAATCTCCAGCACAGGAGCACCTAATTGCCTCTTAGCATAGTTTATTAAGTCGGATCTACTTGCTGGTTGTGCCATTTAGAATATTACTCCTTCAATATATTTATGGTGCTGATGATATAACTGGATATACCAGTATATTACCATTTATTATATTATACACAGTCCCTACTCCAGATTTTACTAAAACATTATACTCATATCTTCCTTCAGTTATAATTCCTGTAGTTGCTTTAGGTAAATTTAAGTATATTGATTTATTGACAATATTAATAGCAGCGACAAAAGTTGCTGTAGGGATAGTTGTTGCTCCTATACCAGCACTTTTTATCATTTGTGATGAAACACTCCAACCAGCAGTAAATCCGTACCCAACATTGGAAACATCAACTACATTAAATTTTGCATTGAAATCCGTACCACCATAAATGGTTAAATTAGAAGCAACTGGTACTCCTGCATCTGGATCAAATGTTATTTTTCTAGTTGCCATTTACTAATTCCTTAAGTAGTGCTTTGATTTCGTTCATTTCATTTTTCATATTATCAAGATCATTTTTCATACTATCAAGACTTTCATTATTTTTTTGTTTAGCATTACGACTAGAAATATATTTTGTATATTCCATATCATTCACATTAACAATTGAATTTGTAGAGGGGTCTCTTGCGAGATCCCTATTTCCTTCTACTTTATACATCAAGCTAATGCTAGAACCCTAAGATTTTTAACTCTTGGGACATGAACTTGACTTGTGGAAGTCATTACTAATTTAATTCTATAAGTCTTAAATGAAGGTAATTGATCTATACTAAAAGTATATTCTTTAAATTCAGCATTTGGACTGAAAGTATACTCATTAGATTTGATTACCTTTTTATCAGATTTACCATCATTATTTGCACGATCAATTACTTCTCCCTTACGGTCAATATTGTCATAACCAGGGAAAGGAATGAAAATTGGTTTCTTACCTTGAGTATTATTAATAGAATAGAATGCTCTAATATCACTCTCTTCAGTAAGATGTGCATCAAGTATTAACTTAATTGATGATGAAGAATTCTCTAAGATCATTTCCTTAGATACATATTGACATGCATTAGGATCTTCTGTAAGAGAATTAACTCTCTTATCAGTTGCATAGTTAGTAATAGGTCTATCAACATTATTAGATGTTAATATAGTAGAAATTCTTCTAGTATCTACTACGGGACTTATACGACTATCTCCAGTAGATAAAAGTAATTTCATTTGTAATGATTTCTTACCTTCCAACTGAGTCAGATACTCATTTTCATTAACTTTAGATGCAATTAATCTAGGAGATTCTAGATAATTCGTTTCATTAATAGAAACAGGTTCATATCCCTCATCAAGCCATTCTTCCTCATTACCGTCTAAACTTACTCCACTAACAGTTCTTACTTGAGCTGTAAGTGAGGTTTGAGGTAAAGTAATATTGTCTATTACAGGAGTAATTAGTTCATAAGGTATATTTTGAGTTGCTCTTATCTCCTCTCCACCTGTAGACTTAGTTTTTCCTGCATACAATAGAGGATAACCAGCAACAGTTCTATTCACACCATCATTAAACATATCCAATTCAATATAATAATCATCAAAAGTAATAGGTTTAGTTGATAAAACATTATGAGTTTTATTAATCCTATGCAAACTTACTCCATTAAGTTCATACTTATAAACAGGAGTTCCCATAGGATAATTGAATCTAGAAGTTCCATCAACAGATCTATTAGTAAGAGTAATAACATTACCAGAAACAGTTTGATATTCTATGATTTCATTTTCAATCTTAAGATATCCTGCATTAGTAGTTCCAACACCAACATTTTCAAATTTCAAGAAATCTGATGCATCCTCAACACTAATTGCCAACGATGTAAGATTTGATGGACTTATTGAACTTAAAGCACCAGTTAATTTAGTAGGTTTAATATCAGATATTGCTCCTGAAATAGTCACCTTATTCTTATCAGAATACATTCCATGATTTTTATGATTAACCTTTAGATGTAAACCATCACTTATAAGATTATTAGAAGTAACTTGAACATCTCCTCCCAAGTCATAATTTAATACTGTAGTAATACCAGCATTATTAACATAAGATAAAGTTTGAGCAGCTCCTACAGTAAAATTGCCTTGGATTTCATTAAGAATTAACTCACTAGTATTACCAATAGAAACTATAGATAATCTTGCATTTCTTCCAACTGCAGCACTTCCTAAAGTAGCAATACCAACAATATCACCTACCTGATATCCACCACCACCTTCATTTGAAATAACAGCACCAGTAATAACTCCATCACCAATAGTAACATTAGCTTTTCCTCCTCTTCCACCACCAGTTACAGTAACTAAATCAACATTATTATAGGTTAAAGTACCAGCATTAGGAGTATAACCAATACCAGCATTAGCAATACTTAAAGAAGTAGCAGTTCCTGCAAATCCTGCTAAATTTCCTGAAGCACTAGTTCCTGCTTGTATAACCAAATTACCAACCTTAAGACCACCATCAGCAACAGTAGTTCCTAATCCAACTCTAGATTCTCTAGAAGTAAATGATAATGCATTATTATCAAGTAGAGGAAGTTGGTTATTTCCTGCAGCAAGTTCAGGATTATAAAAATCAATACTACCTGATAATGGATTAAAGTCTGCTCTATAAAGAGTAAACTTAAGATCTTCCCACTGACTTGGTTCCCATGTAGAAGCATTCTGTGACTTGAATAAAGAACCAGCGAATGGTTGCTGTCCTACAAAAGCATCAGTAATTAAATCATTCTCCCCTACTCTAGAAATATAAACTTCATATTTCGCAGAATTACTCATCAAGACCATAGCATATTCTTGATTTCCTTCAAAATAAACAGGAGATTTAAGTTGGAAAGTAGTTGCAAATGAACCATCACTAGAAACATTAACCTCTTCAGGATTTAAATTAATTTCTGTTCCTGGAACTATTGTTTTATTTGGAATACCATTAGTTACTGTTCTGATAGAGAAGTTAACAGGAACCTCCATATCATCTTTAGATCTAAAGTAGACCTCAGCTCTTGTTAAGAATACTCCTGTTTCATCCTCAACATTAAATGTTTGAGCAAGTGGATCTCCTAAAAATCTTTGCCTAATAGTTTGCCAACCAGTATCAGAACTTATATTTCCTCTATTGGTTATTCTTGATATATTTTCAGTTTGAGAAACATCTGTCATTTCTACAGAAGCATTTCTTGTAGAAATAATAGTTTCCTGAACCACATCATGGAATCCTTCTGCTCTATATTCCTCTTCTGCTCTAGTAGAAGATTTCATAGTATTATCAATATCGCTAGTAAGTCTAAACAACTTATTACCAGTTTCAAATCTAGGTGCAGAAGGATTTCTATTATTATCAGGAATAAAGAATGAACCTTGAAGCCAAGAAGAAATATCAGAAATAAGTCTGACATTACTTATTCTTGCTTGAGCACCACTTGTTTGTCCAACCAAAATCATTTGATTCTGAACATAACCATTAAATTCTGGTTGATTAATATTAGATAATGAGAAAGTATCTACATTCAATAAAGTGGAAGTAGAAGAATATGCAGACGAAAGTGGTTGTAGAGTATAAGGATTATCCTTATAAGTACTAGTTGGAATATTATACTCACCTTCTTTATGATTTGCTTGAGCAACTCTAAAAGTAATTAGATTTGTTGGTCCAGTACCACCACTCCAAGTTGTTTGCATTGTTCCCTGAACAGTTTCTCCAACTTGGAATGTACCATCAATCATATTAATTTCAAGTAATTTAGGTACACAATACTCAGAAACATTTATAGAATCAAAGAAAGCATATAGTTGAGTTAAAGGTTTTAATGCGTTTGCAGTAATCTCAACATTCCTAGATCTCATGAAAGGAATTAACTCTCTACTTATAGTTCTATCTCCTTGAGATTCGGTATCAAACTGCTCCCTAACCTCCATTCTGGTTCCAGTTCTTGTTCTAGTTCCATCTTCAGATGTATTAATACGAGTTGTTACTCTTCTCCTTGTAGTAACCCATCTACCACTCCTTGTATTTCTTGTTTGGGTATCTACATCACTCCAAGTTCTGGAGTTACCAGCCCAGAAGTTATTCCACGAATTCCATACAGTTTGACCAAATCCATTTTGTGGATTAAATCCTCTAGTATTGGATAATTCTGCTATTGTTTCAGCAAAATTACCTTCTCTATTAATAATACGAGCATCTAATCTAGTTTGATCAACCCATGTATCAGAAGATGGATTTAATTCTAAATTTGCTCTCCAATAAGCAACAACATATGGTGTTACGCTTTCAGTTCTAGTTCCAAAAGTCTGCTTTTGCCACTCAACTTCACCATAATCTAAAGTAATAATACCATCATTTTTTCTAATATTCAAACCTTGAGGAGTCTCAAAATTCTTATCTTGATTAGGAATATTATTTTCTACAGGACCAGTCATAAGGTCAACCGCAGTTGTATAATGAGATGGTCTCAATTCTCCAACTTGTGGATCAATACTATTTTTAACTCCTTGATTTAATTCTTGAGTAATAAAATCAGAGAAATTATCCACAAAGAAACCAGACTTAAATCTATTCAATCCATTTGCATCTGAAACAAACATATTGGCAGTATTAGTTTCCAATAATGATAATGCAGTATAATACTCTAAATTCTTAACTCTAGTTGCAATATTATGGATATCCTTCATTTGATATCTCTTATATTCTAAGAATTTCACAGAAGCATCCTGTACATCATACAAATATGCAGGAAGACTAATTGTTGCAATTTCTATAGCATCATCTATAGGAAGAGGTGAACTAGGTCTATCTGCAGGTGTTCCATATACTACTTGGAAAACACCTTCTTTATTAACAAAAATTCTATCTATTCTTCCTTGATAATATGAATAAGTAGTTAAAATAGATCCATCTGACTGAAGCATAGCACCAGCAGAATTGCCAGCACCATTAAATGTTCTACCATCAAATTCAAGAGGAGAACGACTATCTACTCCAACTGTATAAGTAGAAACTCTAGGTCTTATATCAATAATATCACTATTCCTAATTCTATTAACTGATGGAATTTCTGTAGAATAATCAAAATTCCTATAAGATTCTACTGTAGTTACATCACCAGTATCAGTAGGATCATAGTATGCATTTTCAAAATAAATTTTTAATTGACGAGTAGGTGCATCAACATTTAAATTTCTAGTAAGAAATCCATAATTATAGAAACTTCCTTCCTGACCATTATCATAAGTAAATTCGTCAGAAATATTGAAACTAGTACCTTCTAAACTAGTTACATTACCTTGAATCAAGGATTCTGTTGCTGCTAAAATTTCACCTTCTGTAAAAACTTTTTCATTTTCATAGATAAAACTAATTTGTGATGCTGTTAATATCTCAGCAACAATAGCAATTGCTCCACTATTTTGCCCTATTATTTGTTCTCCAAGTATAAACTCTGCTGTAGTAGTAGATGCACTTGTAATAGAAGATAATACAGCAGTAGGTGCAGAAGCAGCATTAATAGTAGATGATTCAAATACACCATGAACTTTAATAATATCAGGAGTATTCAAAGATATAACTTCATCCTGAACTCTAGTTCCCCAAGGATAATTACCATACTCCAATCCATCATTTAAAGTAGTTGAACCAATACCAGAAACATTAGTACCAGAACCACCAATAGTAGACTTATCAACAATAATAGAATTAACTCTATTTCTAATCTTCTCCTTTGAAGTAGGTTTAACTTTAGATATTGATGCAAGTAAAGTAGCATCAGTATTATCAGAACCTAATCCATAAATTTGTAATTCTGTTCCACCAGTAAAGATAAACTGATCTGCAGTTAAAGATTCTGTAGTACCATCAGATCTAATAAGAACATATCTTTCCTCATCAAATGGTAAGAATGTTTCATTAGTTCCTGTAGTAGGAATAGTATTTGATTTTAATTGATTATTCTCAATATCAACAGTATATTTCCTTCTTATTGTTATATTACCTTTACTATTATCAACTGTTGCAATATTCTCTTTAGGAAGTTTAGTATAAAGAGTATCATCTGAAGATGATTCCAATTCAGTTGTTAAAACTTGCAAATCAGTAACTTGCAAATCTGCAGTTGGTAAATTACCATTAACTACTCCAGTTACATCTGCAACTGCTCTTACTGTAACAGTATTAGTTCCAACTGAAGTAACTTGACCATAAGTTGGATAATCTGATTGAGCAGTATTACTAAATTTAAGTAAATTATTTACTGATACAAGAGTACCTGGAAATAGTTCATTGGTACTTGTAATAGTACTAAAACCGCTTGAAGCAGCAGTAATACTAGCAATACCAATTACAGATCCAACAGACTGTATTATATCAGCAGAGAATGTATTTCCTCCACCAACTTTACCAAATACAGATTTTACATCACTAATACTTTTAACATCAACTGCAGTAATAATCCTTGATACAGATGTTCCATTATCATTTTTACCTGGGAATATTAGTTGTTCTTCTTCAATAAACTCACCATTAACCTCATAAAGTGTTAATGCTGCAGAATTAGAGACAGCATTTCTAAGAAAACCAGTTGCTCCACTATTTTCACCTTTAACATAAGCAGGTACACTTAAATCAATTGGTTCATTTATTGTTACATTAACATATGTTTGAATATCATATAAAGAAATATCCCACTGATTTAAATTAGTATTTGCAACATCATAACCACCAGATTCTAAATTATAATCATATACTCTTGCTACTCCGATTTCGGTTCCTGGATTTGTTTCTTGGTTTGCAACAGTCCTTAAATCTCTTAAACTTAGAACATATGTATTACCGACTCCAACTATAGGAGCACCATAATTTCTATTTACTTTAAGAGTAGCACCTGTATTATAAAGTATACCTTCATCCTTAATTATTTTTGTAGTTCTTGGTTTATCAGCATCTAATAATGTTGGTTGATTAGTCTCAATTTTATATCCTTTAACATATGCGTTACCACCAGAAATATTATAAATCAGTACATTATCAGATGGTGTTTTTCCTGAAGGAGTAATTTGCCCTTCTTGGAACATTCCATTATTACCAATATTATCGTTTAATGAATTTCTTAAAGTAGTGAAAAATGGTTTTACATAATAATCACCAGATTCTTCATAGGTTCTTTTAGCTAAAGTATCTTCTAAATCTTTATAAAATACACCACCATTTGGTCCTACACCAAATCCTTCTCTAGGTGTAGATTTTAATACTCCTTCATTAAGAACACCTAATTCAATAAAATTAGTATCATTATTATCATTTAAACTCTTTTTAAAAAGACTTAAAGATATTTTTAATCTATCTGCACCAGGAGCACCATAATTATTATATCCTTGAGAATTATCAGTTAAAGATTCATCTAAATCTGAAGTAATTATTTCTTCATTTACAAAAAATCCAATTCTATAATTAGGGGTACTAGAATATTGATCTAATATAAGAGTTTCTGCTTGGCATTGGACAAATTGACCTCTAACAAAATATACACCTTCTTGAATAGAGAATGAAGACCCAGTTGCAGCAGCATTTTCTGAAATAGTAACTCCAAAAGGCGATCCTGCAGTTATAGCAGTATTACCCAATAATCCAGAAGTAATTGTAGTATCTGAAGATAATTCTTCACCATCTGCAAAAGTAATAGTAGAATTATTTCTAGTACTTGAACCAATATAATTTACATATAATGTTAAATTGCCATTTTCCGAATCTTGATCTGCCAATACTTTATTAACAACTGCAGTTACACCTGAAGATTCTCCTGTAATTTTAGTACCAACTAATTGATCCGCATAAGCAACTACAGGAACACCTTGATAAGTATTGTTTAATTGTATACAACGATAATCATCATTATAACTAGTATTTCCAGGTATTACCTTTGCACCATCCTTAAAGAAATGCCTACCAAATTTCTCAATCTGATTTTGCAGTATAGACTGAAGAGTAGTTAATTCTCTTGCCTGTACAGGATACCCAGGTTTAAATAATACCCGATAAAAATCATCAGCAGGGTTATAATCGTCAAAATATGGCGATACATCTAGATTGGTTTGCTGTGGCATGATTACTTAGAACTGCAAAATAACTTTGATATCTTCTTTTTGGTTAGCAGACCTAGTAATAGAAGGTCTGTTATCAACATATATTATATTTCCTGAATGTTGTTTAACTTCAGGAGATGCAAGGCCATTATTAAAGAATTGACCAAGGTAATATGTCTTATTATTTATTGAGGTACTTATACCTGTAAAAGTAGTATCAATACCTAAGTTTGAACCACTTGATGGAACAATGGTAATATTTCCATTTCCAGATGGAGTACTTGTAAACTGATATAACTCATAACCATAAGTTGGATTGGTTTGAGCAGTTCCTACAGTATTAAATCCTGCAACTGTTCTATCTTGCCAATACTTCAAAACACCTGTAGTTTGATCATAACTTACAACTCTTCCTGCTGCAGTCTGTCCTGTTCCTATAGTTTGAGTAACATAAGAATCTGGTGTAAATGTAGCAGTACTATATCCAATACCAGTCAATCTAAGAGCATTTAAAGCACTTGCTTTATCAATACTTAAATTCTCTGTAAGACTTCCAGGAACTTTTGGATTTTCAACTACTCCAACTCTTGCTATTTGATTACCTGTAATAAAATCAGGGTTTTCGATATCATTTTCAATTCTAGAATATAAAAGAACATTGTATGCACCAAGTTCTCTATAAATATCATATCCATGACCTCCTGGAGGAGATACAATAACATCAAAGGTGGGTATTGTTGTACCAGTAGGAACGCCACCTGCAATCAAATCTACACTACCAAAAGTATAACCAGAACCTTGACTAGAAATTTCTATAGTTCCAATTTTTGATTCAGCATTAATAACAATCGTACATTCTGCTCCTGTACCATCACCTTTAATAGGAACTCTAGTATAAGTTTCACCTGCAGTTCCTAAACCAACACCACGATTAGTAATAGTAACAATTTTAATTGAACCATCAACTGCATTAGCTCTAACAGGAGCATCATCAGTACTAGTAGTCCAATTTGGAGGAGTAGGAATAAAATCAGTAGACTCAAACTTTACAATATCACCTGGTTTAATAGTATAAAGATATTTCCAAATATATCCATCACCACTATTACCAGCAGATCGTGGTTCTAAATCTGTAAATGTTGGTTCATCTAAAGAAGGTTTTCCATCAGGATTTTCAGGATCTGTGCCATTTTGAAGACACTCATAAACTCTATAATCACTATTAACAACATAATATGAAGCAGAATATAAATTAGTTGATCCAGAAATCTTTGCAATATTTGATCTACTATAATCATTTCTGTACATATCATAAGTAGTTCCAGAAGACCATACTCTTCTTCTCACAACCTGTCTAACATCACCTGCATTAATCTTTTTCAATGCAATCATACTATCCCAATATTCATCCTCTTCTTCAAAATTATCTTTAGGTGATGGAGGATTACTATCCCAATCACTTTGAAGATCGGTAGGGTTAGGTAGACCTATAAAAGAATAATATGCATTAGTACCCGTAGTTACACCTGCAACAAAGTTCTTTGCATTCAATATTCTTATCTGATCAGTTATTATGGCCGCCATTGTTAAACAGTTTTCTTTTTATTTATCAATATAATGTGAAGTAAATTTAAATATCGCATAATTTAACAAAACTCCAACCTGATGCAGAAAATTGTGCATCTGTAGCATCTGATGTCTGGTCTCCACCCAGAACAGTGTAAGTACCACCACCTCCAAAATTATTACCTTGACAATAAAGAAAGAATTTTACTTTCTGGTTATCAATATCATTTATTCTAATCATATTAGTACCTGAAACTTGATGGATATTGCTGTTAGTCTGGGTCTCAATCGATTGTTGAATATGCGGAACATATGAAGAATTATTGGTAGTCATCTGCCACCCAAAATTAATATTATTACCAGTAGGAATACCAGAAGTTAAAAGATTGTATGTAAGTTGCCAATATCCAGTTGAAGGAAATGACCACCATTGATTTGCTGTTAGAGTCATTCCCGTTCCCTTTACAGCAAAATTACCATTTGCAGCTCCTGCTCTTAAAGCATTAGGCCACTGAACTATTACACTTGTAGGTGAACATGTTGTGTCAGCGGTATTATACCATTGGTCAACCTCCATTAAACCAGGAGATGTCCAGTGAGGAGCAGTACTCGAACCTTTACTGGTTAATACTTGACCATTTGTTCCATAGTTAGTACCATTAAGACCAAAAGCACCTGTCGAGTTTATACGAAGTCTTTCAGTACCATCAGTTTCTACTGTAAATGTATCAGCAGCAGGGAATCTTATTGATGTATTTGTATCTCCTATATGAATTATCTTATCTGCTATTGCTACATCATTTGCAAAAGTAGAAATACCAGTTACATTTAAATGATTAAAATGAGAAACTCCTGTAGTGCTTATACCTTCAATACCACCAGATTGATCAACCCAATTTAGGACACCATTTCCATCCGTACCAAGAATTTGGTCTACCGCCCCATCATTTGGTGGAAGGGTTAATGTATAACTTGCAGCAGCACTATGAGCTGGTGATTTAATTTTTACACCATGTGAGTTCTGACTACAGTTAAGTTGAATTGTACCATCATTACTACCACCATCTCCTTTAACTTCAACAACCCCTGAACCATTAGGATTGAGTTTTATATTACCATTTACTGTACTTGTATTGATTTCACTTGCCTGTACATCTAAGTTTCCTCCTAACTGAGGTGTAGTATCTTCTACAATATTACTAAGTCCACCACCAGAACCAACTGAAGTTGTGGGTGTAGAAGCATAAACTAAAAGAACACCAGGAAAAGTATCAGGAGATAATGGACCTGTTCCTGAATTATCTAACCATCTTGCAGTAAATCCAGTAGTACTCTTACTAATAATACTTACAGTGTGAGTATCATATTGCTCTCTTTCTGCTAATACATAATAATCTGTATCACCCATAGCAGTATCAAAGGTGAATACCATATCACCATTGCCACTATTGTATGCACCATGAGACATATTGGTATCAGTACCAGCATTATTGTTATAAACATGAGCATATGCTACAGGTACAATAACTGACTGTTGTGCTCCTGCAGCTGCTGCAGTTAATCTACCTTGAGCATCAACAGTAATATTTGCACTAGTATAAGAACCCGCAGTTACTGCAGTATCAGCAAGTTTTGCAGCCGTTACTGCATCATTATCAATTGTCCAATCTGCTCCAGAGTTAGCAACTGTAATATCTCCTTTATCACCATCCGATATTCCACCTCCTGCAGGTGTTGCCCAAGTATTATCACCTCTCAAGAATGTTGTATTATCTTTTGTTCCTGTTGCATCAATCTCCCATACTGCACCTGAAGAGGATACAACTATGTCTCCTTTATCACCATCAGTTACTCCAGCAGCACTAGAATTAATTGTTACTTGACCAGTACCAGTAACAGATATATTTGTTCCAGCAACAATAGAAGTAACAATACCAGCCGCTAAAGTAGTACCATCTCCTAAAGCAGTATATAATTCATCAAAATTAGCATTAATAATATTAGCACCTGCTCTCAAAGTACTACCATCGCCAGCATTTGCCGAGGTTCCCGTATTTATTCCTACTTTAGCCATTGATTAGACTCTTAATTTTAAATATTTAGATTGCATAATTCTTAGATTTTAATTTTTCAGTCCTTACAACTATAGAAGAAGTATGAATTCCTGTAGGATTTGTAGTTCCTCCAATACCAATACCGCCTAATGTATATGCGGGATAAGAAATAGACTTAGTTCTACCATCTAATTCAATTCTACCCCAACTAAAGTTTCCAAATGGTATGCTGGAAGTAGTTCCTCCACCAATTGTATTAATTCCAGAAACTCCACTACCAGAACCTAAATTATCAAAAGTATATTGAGTAGAATCAAAGTAAATATTGGTATTACTGAAATTTTCAGTGGAAACACCACTAATATTAGCATTAACTCTAATAACACTGGTTGTTCCAATACCAGTCTTAGATGCTTCTGCACCCACAAAAGATGTTACAACAACTGATACATCACTTACTTGATATACATTATCAAC
>VTLG01014278.1_pt1 | contig 12751 bp, 6 predicted proteins | sample 4694571 | NCBI WGS metagenome assembly VTLG01 (sample SAMN12604809, study PRJNA352737) | marine metagenome | biome: ENVO:00000447; feature: ENVO:00000209|ENVO:00000569|ENVO:01000036; material: ENVO:00002151; isolation source: viral sequences binned using virsorter ... | reverse complement strand
AACAGATAAGACTTTAGATGTTGTAGTAAGAAACGGTAGACTGTATGATTTAACTGCTCACACTGATGAGTTTGAAAGTCATCTATATTTAGATACTGTTATCCTTTATAAGTTTGAAGACTTACCTAATGTATTCCAAAGGTATATAACATACAGAGCATCATCTAGAGCAGCTGCACAGTTAGTATCTAACCCTACACTTGTACAATTATTACAACAACAAGAAGGACAATCTAGAGCTGCATGTATGGAGTATGAATGTGACAAAGGCGACCACTCATTCTTTGGCTTAAGTCATGAAAATTATTATAGATCTTATCAACCATCTAGAGCATTGAGCCGCACATGACAAGTATTAGACAGACAATTCCTAATTATAATGGAGGAATATCTCAACAACCTGATGAATTAAAATTGCCGGGTCAAGTTGTTCAGGCAAAGAATGTATATCCTGATCTAGTCCAAGGATTAATGAAGAGACCCGGAAGTAAATTGATAGCATCTCTAAGTGATAATGGTACAGCTGCATTAAATTCAGAAGTAAATGGTAGATGGTTTCATTATTATAGAGATGAAGCTGAACAGTACATAGGACAAGTACATAGAGATGGTGATATAAATGTATGGAAATGTAGTGATGGATCTGCACAGACAGTTAACTTTGATGCTGGTACTTCTACAGCTTTAGCTAACTATTTAACGCATACAGCGGATCATGATATACAAGCTTTAACTTTAAATGATTATACTTACTTTGTTAATCGTACAAAGACTGCTGCTATGTCAACAGTGAAGTCACCTGTTAAACCATTTGAAGCATTCATAGAATTAAAACAAATAAAATATTCTTCACAATATGCATTAGAATTCTATAATAATACAACAACTACAGCTATAACTACAGCCACACGTTTAAATATTAGCTATGCAACATCTGATTCTGGCAGTAACGCAGCTGTACATACAGCAGGTACGTGTGATAGTATTGGTACTCAAACATTCGGAGCTACTGAGACTGATGAGACGGGTAAAACTAATTTATATTTCAGAGTAACTGCAACTGGTCAACCTGTAAACCCCGGTGGTTCAGCTGACTCTACTTATAAATGTAGATACCAAGTAAAGTGTGATTTACTATATGGTGGTGAAGGTTGGGGGACAGGTAACACATGCGATGTCACCATGACTACACCTGTACATGATACCAATTATACAGTAACCGTAGCTGAATCTAGTACATCTAATGTGTTAGCTAATCTAGCATTGGTGCGACCTACTCCTACACCATTTGATGGTAATACAGCTGTAACTGCAGACTCTATATTAGGTGAAATCAGACAGTCTATTGTGGGTCATGCATCAAATAATACTGGCAATGGATTTACAATTGAACAGATAGGTACTGGTTTATATGTAACTAGAACTGATGCTGCATTTAATGTATCTACACCTAACCCTGAATTGATGAATGTCTTAACTGATTCAGTAATGACAGATGCTGATTTACCTAAACAATGTAAGCATGGTTATGTAGTTAAAGTTAAGAATAGTGATGCAAACGAAGATGATTATTATGTAAAATTTATTGGTAATAATAATAGAGATGGTGAAGGTGTATGGGAAGAGTGCCCACAACCTAATAGAAACATTGACTTTGATGATGGTACCTTACCTATACAAATGGTTAGAGAAGCTAACGGTACATTTACTGTTAAGCAGATTGATTGGTCCCAGTGTTTAGTTGGTGATGATGCAACAGCTCCTCTACCATCATTCATTGGTAAGAAGATAAACAAAATGTTGTTCTATAGAAATAGATTAGTACTCCTAAGTGATGAGAATATTATCATGTCTCAGCCCGGAGACTTTTTTAATTTCTGGCCTAAGTCTGCTATTACATATACCAATGATGATAATATAGATATATCATGTAGTTCTACATTCCCTGCTATTGTATATGATGGGATACCGACCAATTCTGGTTTAGTACTATTTACTAAAAATCAGCAATTCTTATTATCAACAGATAGTGATGTATTAAGTCCTGTTACTGCAAAGGTAAATGCATTAGCTACTTATAATTTTAATTATAAAACATCTCCTGTATCATTAGGAACTACTGTAGGCTTCTTAGATAATGCTGGTAAGTATACTAGATTTTGGGAAGTTGCTAGAGTAGAAAGAGAAGGTGAACCTATTATTGTAGATCAAACAAAAGTTGTTAGTAAATTATTTGATAAAGATATAGAAAAGATTTCTAATTCAAGAGAGAACTCGGTTATATTTTTTAGTAAAAAAAATTCTGCTACTCTTTATGGTTATAAATATTTCAATTCAGGTGAAAGGAGAACACAGAGCTCATGGTTTACTTGGGAGTTGTCTGGTACAATACAACATCATGCTGTATTAGATGATGCTTTATATGTAGTGGTACGTAATAGTAACAAGGACGTATTACAAAGGTTCTCTTTAAAGACAGATGATACTGGTCATTTTATAGATGATGATATGGGTACAGCTAATGATACAACAGATGATGTAACTTATAGTATCCATCTAGATAACGCTGCAGCAGTTGCATCATCGTCTCTATCTGCGTATGATGCTGCTAATAATAGAACTACATTTACAATACCAACAGGATTTAATAATAGTTCTGGTCAATTAGCTGTAATAGCAGTACCAACAGCTTCTGATACTACATTCCAAGGTAGAACAGAGAATGTAAGTACATTTACTGAGAGTGGTGCAACTAAAGTCAGCCTTACTGGTAACTGGAAAACGTATGATCCTCAATATGTAGATGATGGTAACGCTGGTGATGATGTAACACCTACTAATAATATTATAATAGGATATCAATTTGATATGGAAGTACAATTACCTACTATATATCAAACACAAACATCTGGTAATAATACACGAGCTGATACAAGATCATCTTTAGTTGTACATAGATTGAAATTTAGTTTAGGTCCATCAGGTATGTATACTACAACTATAGATAGAGTTGGTAAACCTTCTTATAGTGAAACATGGGAACCACCTTTAGCTGATAATTATGGTGCTAATAGAGTACAGTTCCATGAAGATATAGATCAAACCATACCTGTATATGAAAGAAATAAAAACTTAACAGTAAAACTTAAATCCACACACCCTTCACCTGCTACATTGTATTCAATGGCATGGGAAGGAGACATCACTAATCGTTTTTACAAAGGTGTCTAAATTCATCCATCCACTAACTAAAGAGGTTGCTTTTGAAGTAGCCTCTAACCTCCTCCCAGAAGACCGTAGAGAAGTCAAAGAGGGTCATGGACATGATCCTGAGATAGTTATACCTTTAGCTTATCAAGGAGACTCTGTATACTTTAGAGTACCAAACGGAGAACTAGCAGGAATAGCAGGCGTACAAAAAGACGGGCAAATCTGGATGCTCTGTACACCAGCTATCCTTAAATATCCAGTAACCTTTGCAAGGGAAGCAAAGCGTTATGTAGACAGTAGGCAAGAGAAGTTATTATGGAATGTTGTAGATAAACGCAACACAGTACATATAAAATTACTTCGTTTCCTAGGGTTCAAGTTTCTAAGAGAGTTAGAATATGGACCTAATAAATTAACCTTTATAGAATTTTGTAGAATATGGCATTCTGGTTACCGCTAGCAATGGCTGGCTTAAGTGCATCCAAACATGTCTTTGGTGGATTAGCACATAGAGATAGACAAAAAGCAAAAAACAAAGCAAAAGTAGAAAGATGGAAACATCGAGTAGCTGTACAAGACCGTAAATGGTACAACTCACTATCAATTTATAATATAAAAAGCAGAACTCAAGTGCCTTTAAAAAGAGTTTATGCTAATCAAGCTGCTGCACAGGGATATGCTGATGCTCAAGTTGGTTTAAATAACGCTTGGAAACAAGCAATGTTAGATAATAATAAGATACTAACTGACTATTTACAGAAGCATGCAGGCGTCGCAGGTGCTCAAAACCAAGGTGTATCAGCTAATCGTTTATCTGCTATGACTTATGGTGCTATGAGAAAGGCACAATATCAAAATACTTATGCTGTAGCAGAAGGAATCTCTGAGAAGTATAAGTCTAATGTAGAGAAGATAAGAAACAAACTATTAAGTGCTCATAATAAGATAGATGCTCAGGTAGCATTTGCACCACAAACTCCTATCAGACCACCAGCTCCAGTTATGGAAGATGAATCAGCATGGACTTATTGGGCAGACGCAGCCTTTAGTGGGATTGATTCCTATTTAGGTTACGGTGGTAGTATCCCCGGAATTTCGCCCGGTGCAGGAGGTTAAATCATGGCAATTACTTATGAAGGCGGTTCTTTTGGAGAGAATCTAGTAGAAACTGGTAATGTAGTACCAAGTTTACAAGAGGCATCAGAAGCATATGATGTTGCAATGCAACCAGTTTATGATCAACAAGATGAGAATAGACAGACTGAAGTAGATATAGCTGGAGAATATAATGAGAAATTAAAGCATTTCTTTGGGAGTTCAGTACAAAATTTTGCTAAACCCAGAGTTGATAGATGGATAGATGGCGCTGAAGAGAGGTATAATAAGAAACAACAGGAGTATAATAAAGAATCTGGAGATCAAGCTAAAAAGGATTTTGACGATTATAATGAAGAGTTAAAGAAAAATGCAGGGAACTATGGTGATAAACAACCTAAAAAACCTGAAAAACCTCAACCACCTATAGCTGGTTTAACAAAAACAGAGAATAAACTTATTTCAGCAAGTAAGGATGGAGCAATAATACAAGAAAAAATTTCAAAGCAATCAGCAAATCCTTTCTTAGCCTCTCAACAGTTTCAAGGATTAGATGCTTGGGCTAGAGATGCAGGACAAATAAAATTTATTCAGGAGAATGTTGCAGGATATGAGGAAAGTCTAAATCAGGTTCCGGGTATTATGGGTTATACTGATGAAGGTAAATATAATTATGCAGTAAATGTACATAGACGTAGTAAGTTAGCACCTATAATGGCAGCTTATGAAGCCGCAGGAATGAAACCTAGGGACGACTTCTTACAGAAATATTTCTATGATCCAACAGCTATCTTTGAGCAAGCACATAAAACAAAATGGAAAGCTACTGCAACTAAAAATATACAAGCAGCATCGAAAACTACAGAGAAACAACAATTTGAATCTAGACTTATAAATACAGTTGCTAAATCTCCAAGCAATAATCCAAAAGAAACTCAACAATTAACAGCTAATGCTAAAGTAAGAGAAGTTGTAAATAGAGTTTCATATCTTGCAGGTAAGTTTCATCTTGGAGATATGGGAGCTGCTTGGAATCAAACATTTGAGGATCTAAACAGCTTGGCTGCTAGAGGAGGTCTTAATAGAGACTTAATGAATGCTCTTAGAGAGGGTGAATTTCTAGGTGCTGATGGAGGTACTCATACACTACCAAGTAAGTATGGGACGAAATTTGCAGAATTAGAAGCAACTTATAATAAATGGGTGAAGCATGATAATCAAGTTGCCAACGCTAACAAAACAAAAGCACAGAGAGACTTTTATACAGATGCAGAAGCTAATGTACCTACAGATCAAGGTCAGAAAGCAGTAGATGATTATTGGATAGAAAAGAATAATATATGGAAAAATAGTGTTGAATTAGGAAATGGTAAAGATCATCCAAAAATAAAATATCAAATAGATAATCTCAGTTTATCTGGTCAGCATGTAAATAAATATATGGAGCAAGCTAAAGCCTTAGCAGAGGTAGATGCTCTTACAGAGAGATGGATTGATAGACCAGAAGTACCTCAAGAGGTTAAAGATAAGTATCGTCAATTATCACAGCAGCAAGATGAAGATAGACAATTAAATCCTTATACTCAACAGGATTTTACTGATATGGCAGCTGATTTATTACATCCGGATTTTAGAGAACATTCATCTAATAAACAAATTGGTAAGATACTATTTGATCGTTATCAAGAACTCCAAAAAAACAAACATCTTCATAATGTAGATGGTGAAGATAAACTTGCTGCTTATGAAGAAGCTTTTACAGAAATCGATGACTGGTGGGAAAAGAACGGTCATAATTATAAAAAAACACGTGGTTATGATTATAAAAAATTACAAGGCGATGCAACAGTAACACCCGGTTTATTTGGTAGCAAAGGTATACTTCCTTTCAGTAAAGTAGAAAGAGAAGAAACCAATAGATTAACATCTAAACTACATGATTTAAAAGGTAAGGTTTTAACTACTAAGGTAGAGAGAGAAGATGGTCGTATAGATACTCCAGCTTTCACTTATGAAGAAGTAGGTCAAATGATAAAAGGTTATGGTGAAAAAGGTTTTACTATTGATCCTAAATTATATTGGCTAACAGAGTATTTAAGAGATGAAAATGGATACAAAATACATCCATTAACTGCTTTAAATATATTAAGTGAAACAACTGGTCACGGTTCATTAGGTACAACAGATTCAGAAATTCTATTTAATTCATTGAATCCAGTAGCACAATATGATGCAATGAATAATTCACAGAATTCTCAAGAAGTTAAAGCTAGAATATATTATGGGACTGATGTCAATGGAAGATTAGTAGAGAGTAAAAAGAAACTAAAGAAAGGATCACCAGAACTTGTTAAGTTTAAACAAAGCCTCTTACCAGAAGACGTAGGTAATAAAGTAGATAATATAGTAAAAGAAAATGACTTACCAAAGGATAATACTTTCACAGCAATTTATCGTATGATAGCAGAAGGAGTAGATGTAACTGGTATAGAAATAGCCTTCAGTGATAGTTGGCGTGATCTGAAATTATATCAAATGGAAATGACTGAAGATCCAAAAGAGTATGAATTTACATTACAACAATTAATGGATCCCGCTCTCACACAATATATAAAATAAAATGTCATTAAATCCTCTTGAGGAGATGTACAATGCCAAACCTACTTTAAATGAAGTTGATAGAATCAGACTATCAGATGAATTAGAGAGGAATGCAGTAGAAGACACCCCTTCTTCTGAAGATGATACAAAACCTCAACAACAAACTGAATCTTCTAAGGAAGATAAAAAATCTCCTCAACCTTCTTCGGACTCATCTAAGGATAAGCGTAAAGCCACTAACAAAGAAGTAATTGAAAAACTAAGTAAACCGGGAGAATTACTTAAAGACTCTATTAACACTTGGTCTGCACAAAAACCGGGTTGGCATAATCCGGGTGCATACCCTGCTGCTGCTGCTGCAGGTTTAATTGATTTTGGAATTGGTGCTTTAAATAAGATACCCAAGAAAAACTTACCCGGCATTGAGAATCCATTTCATAATGAACAAGGTAAGATTCCACATTTACCACAATATGAACATCAAGGATTACAAGTTACTAGAGATATAGCCTCTGTTCTTCTACCTACTATATATTTAAGTAAATTTCTTAAAGGTGCTGCAGGTAATGTAAATACTAAAGTAGGTTGGAATTTAGGTAAAGATAAATTTGTACGATGGATCAGTAGAGCTGGTATTGCAGCTGGAGCTGGTGCTATTGTAGATGAAATCGCACCTGTCCAAGAACGAGAGCACAATATTGGTGGTCAGTTGAAACAGAATTGGCCAGCTTTTTGGAGTTGGTACCCTGAAAGTTGGGCTACCATGGATGGTGAAGGTGCTGATAAATTTCGTGAAAAGAATAGAAATGAAAACATTGGAGTTGGTTTATTTGCAGATACTATAGGACCATTAATACGTTTATTTAAATCTAAACAAGGTATTAAACAAGCTACTAGATGGGTACCTAAAAACGAACAAGCTAAGAATTGGCAAAAGAAGAATTTTGATAAGCCTAAATTATCTGAAGATCCTTTTGAAAATGATTTATTAGAACCTGCTAAAGCTAGAGATGATGCATTAACTGATCTTGGTAGATCTAAGATAGAAGATGGTGCAGATCTAACCGTACCTACTAAAGGTATACATGATGTATATGATTACACTGAATCAGGAGTTAGAGCTGTTGATAATGGTGGTATTGTAACAGCAGCTAAAACTAATGTACAGGTTGTTAAACAGATAGATAGTAGATATGGGCGTGTAGCTAACTTTATTAGTCCTAGAAATCTACGTGAATTATTATCTGGTAAAGAAAACCCATTACAATTCTTTAAAAGATTAGGTAAAGAATTAGACGAAACAAAAGTTGATTGGAAAGGAAGTAAAGGTAAGCTTATCAAGCATGCTGATATGATCAAAGAAGCAGATAAATTAGGAGCTGCTTTATATAATACTGATCTAGAAGGTATGAAAAAAATCCTTCGACCTTTAACTTCATTCAATGCTACTACAGGACAGAGAAGTCTCACAGGAGCAGCTTATAAGGGTGTCATGAGCGCCATTAAGAAGTATGGTGATGAGTTCATCAATCTATCAAAAGCACGATCTGAAGGGCTTGCAGGTACCTCTATATCTGGACAAGTTTCAGACATAGCTGAAGGTACTAGATTGATGGAGGGTACACTTTCAGTTAAAGCTGGTTATGAAGATATATTAGATAGATTAGAATTCTTAATGAATCTACAGGGTCAAACTAAACTAACTGGTGAAAAGGCTTTATCATTAGGTAACTTGGTATCAAAGTTAAAGAATAAAACTTTTAATATAGATCCAACTGATGCTGCTAGAGCTATTGATTCTGAACGCAATGCTACATTACGTGCATTAGAAGGTATTGCTAATGAATCTAGAGAGACAATTGCTACATTAAGAAATGTTCAAAAGGAACGTCCTCAATTATTATCACCATTAATGTTAGCTTATGAAGCTACAGATGGTAATATAAAATCTATAACAGCTTTAAATAACTACATAAGAAATACTAGTGGTACAGTATCTAAAGCATTCTTTGATGCTCGTGCTGAAATGCCATCTGCTTGGACTCAAGGTGTATGGGCAAACATATATAACTCAGTATTATCTGCTTTAGGTACACCATTAAAAGCTGCTGCTTCTAACACAGTATTAATGGTTGAAAGACCTCTTGCAACTTTTGCTGGTGCTATATTAGGTAGAGATTTAACTCAATTAAGAAGAGCACATTATATGTATAATGTAGGTATAGGTGAAACTGTTCAAAGATCTTGGTCTCATATGAATCAGATCTTTAAAAGAGCTTCACAAGATCCTTCTTCTGTTGGATATATCATGCGTGATGATATTGCTAGAAAGAATGCAGCTCAAATGGATATAATGAGAACATTCGCAGATGCTGCAGAAGAGCAAGGTAATTATGGACCTACTATATTTACTAATCATATTGAAGATTTAAATGATTTAGCAGAACATCCTTGGTTAAGATTCAGTGCTAATGCTATGACAGCATTTGACGGATTTACAAGATCATGGATTGGTAATGTAGAAGCTAGAGCAAGAGCATATGATGCTATAATGAATAATGGTGGTAGACTTACTTCAGATAGAGTAAGAGCTATTGCACGTAGAAGTTATGCAGAAATGTTTGATGAAACTGGTATGATAACAGATAGAGCTGTTGAGTACGCTAGTAGAGAGATAGCTATGAACTTAGATAACTCATTGGTTTCTTCACTTAATGAACTTGTTAAAGCTGTACCTGCTGTTAAACCTTTTGTCATGTTCCCTAAAACTTCTACTAATATAATGAGGTTTGCTGGTTCACATAATCCATTAGGTTTATTCTTTGATCAATTAAATGCATTTGAATTACCATTTGAAAAAATGCCAATCAAAAAAGTTCGGGAATTATTAACTGAACGTGGTTTATCAACAAGTGGTGATATAGAACTTGTTTATAATAATGTTAGAGCTGAATTAAAAGGTAGAAAAGCTATAGGTAGTTTAGCTGTAACTGGTGCTCTTGGATTATTCATGAATGATAGAATAACTGGTAGTGGTATATATGATAGAAATAGACAAAGGACTAGAAGAGAGTTAGGTTGGACTCCTAAGAGTATTAAAGGTTTAGATGGTAATTGGTATAGTTATGAAAACTTAGGTGCTATTACTGATTGGTTAGCGTTAACAGCTGATATAGCTGATAACTTTGATACACTTGATGAAGCTAATACTGAAGTATTACTTAACCGTATGATGTATATCTTAAGTGCAAACTTAACTGATAAAACATTTATGTCTGGATTAGAACCTCTTGGTGATGTGTTATCTGGTAATGGAGCAGCTTTAAATAGATGGGCTGGTACATTTGGTAGTTCATTAGTACCCGGTGGTGGTATTAGAAATGAATTTGCTAGACTGATAACTCCACAACTAAAAGAAGTTGAAATGGAATTCACTCAAATCCTAGCTAATAGAAACCCATTCGTTAAAGATACACTACCTGATCTATATGATTGGATGGATGGATCTAAAGTAAAAGAACCAACGAATTTTGCAACTCGTGTATGGAACACTTACTCCCCTTGGTGGAAAATAAGTGAAAAGATTACACCAGAAAAAGAATTCTTAATGGATATAGAATGGGATGGAAGACCTTCTCTAAGAACTAATGGTAGAGGAATTGAATATTCTACTGAGCAACGATCTGAAATTACTAGGATAATGGGTGAAGACGGTTTATTTGTAAAAGAAGTAAGACGTTTAATGAACTCTAGTCGAGGTAAGAATTTCAGAAAAGAATGGAAAGAAGCAACAGAATCTGGTGTTTATTTTGATCGTACTAAATTCCAACGATTACATGATGAATTAGATTTTGCTTTAGATCGTGCGCAAAGTGCTGCTGAATCACGTTTAGAGTATGAAGATTATAAAGACATTCAAAAGAAAACTTATCTTAAACATGAAACTGGACTTGCTGCAGAACAGAATAATGTAGAAAGAATTCTAGACCTACAACGAAACTAAATGGCTTACGTAACAGAAATAACATACACGCAATCAGGGTCAACTAACAAAGATTTCATCGTTACGTTTCCCTTTTTAGCAACAACAGATCTTAGAGTTCAATTAAATGGTACTACTAAATCTTTAACATCCGATTATACGATTGTACAAGCTGGCGGGACAACAACCATTAGGTTTAATACAGCTCCCGCTGCTAATGATACAATACGTTTACATAGAGAGACAGATATAGATTCTGTTAACGCTACTTTTCAAGCTGGTAGTGCTATTACAGCAGCAGATCTAAATAATACTAATACTCAATTTTTATATGCCTCCCAAGAATTTGGTAAGTTAACAACATCAGGTACGTCTGTACTTACTACTGGTAATAAAGGTGATATCACTGTTAACTCTACTACTGACTGGGTATATAATGCTGATTCTGTAGAAGCATCACATATGGCTAATGATGCCATCGAAACAGATGCTATAAAAGATGGAGCAGTAACAGCAGATAAGATTGCATCAGGTGCTTTATCTAATATATCGATTGCAGATAGTTCTGTAACTACTGCTAAATTAGCTACTGACGCTGTTACTACTGTCAAAGTAACAGATGCAAATATAACAGAAGTTAAATTAGCAGCCGAGAGTGTCAGCACAACTAAATTAAAAGCCACTACTACGTCAGGTATGGGCTTTAATCCTGTTGGTACTGTCATATGGTTTGCTGGAAGTACTGCACCAACTGGTTATCTTAAGTGTAATGGTGATGCAATACCTAATGGTACAGGTAGTGTACAGAGTATATCTTCTAATTATTCAGCTTTATATGCTATAGTAGGTGCAAATATACCTGATATACGTGGTGAATTCATTAGAGGTTGGGATGATGGTAAAGGTACAGATAGTGGAAGAGCTATCAGATCAACTCAAACAGATCAAAATGAATCTCATACTCATATTGCAACTTCTACTGTAACTGATCCGGGGCATAATCATACTTATACCAAACCAATTAATATGGATTATGCAGAACATGATCAGAATGAAGTGTCTAACCCTAACAACTGGGATAGTTCTGCGACAACTGCAAGTAATACAACAGGTATATCCGTATCAACATCAAACGCAACTCAAGGTGGTAACGAAGCAAGGCCAAGAAACATAGCTCTATTAGCTTGTATTAAATACTAACAATGGCAACAACTGAACATTTTTATACGGGTAATGGTTCCACCACCACTTACTCGTTCACATTTCCATATTTAAAGAATGCAGACATCAAGGTTTCACTTGATGATGTACTAAAAACTGAAACAACACATTATACCGTATCTAGTACTAACATTGTTTTCGGGTCAGCACCCGGAAGTAATGTCGCCATCCGCATATACAGAGATACTGATGTAGACACATCCAAAGCAACTTTTGCGGCAGGGTCGTCTATTAGAGCTCAAGACTTAAATAATAATAATACACAATTACTTTATAACGCACAAGAGCAGAAACAATTAATAAGAACAGCAGGAATAGCAGCTGGACAAGTAACAAGTGCTAAAGTTTTAGCTAATACTATAGTTGATGCTGATGTTAATTCATCTGCTGCTATAGCTGGTACAAAGATAAGTCCTAACTTTGGATCTCAAGCTGTATCTACAACTGGTACAGTCGCTACAGGAGCTTTAACAACAACAGGAAACATAGTAGTTTCAGGTACTGTAGATGGTAGAGATGTAGCTGCTGATGGATCTAAATTAGATCAAATTGAAGGAGCTGCAACTCAAGATCAAACAGCATCAGAAATAAGAATATTAGTTGGTAGTGCTACAGACTCAAATGTATTTACAGATACATTGA